>TARA_R110001592_G_scaffold84124_2_pt1 | contig 10530 bp, 2 predicted proteins | sample TARA_R110001592 | Tara Oceans TARA_R110001592 (sample SAMEA4398387) | marine metagenome | biome: Polar Biome; feature: [SRF] surface water layer (ENVO:00010504); material: water (ENVO:00002006), including particulate matter (ENVO:01000060) such as... | depth 5 m | reverse complement strand
AACAAAGAACAAAGAGGTTATATAACGCCACAAGAATTTAACTTGTTCGCTGAGCAAGCTCAAATGAGTATCTTTGAACAATACTTTTATGATTTAAATCAGTTTTTAAGAATACCAGGAAATAATACTAGTCACGCTGACGTGGTAAGTATATTAGAGGAAAAAATAAGTTTGTTTGAAAAAACAGGTGTACCGGTTGGTGGTGGAACTGTCTTACCAGCCAACTTATACAAGCTGCAACAAGTTTTGTGGAAAGAATCTGGTCAAGGTAATCAAAACCAAACTTATAACGTTGAACCAGTTGATCAAAAAACATATAGTGAAATGAGAGGAATTAGTCTCGTTAAGCCTACTGATAAAAGACTAGTGTATATTAGAAACCACAACGGCATAGCTGTTGTAGGTGATAACCAAAAAACAAGTAACGTAACTTGCAACTATATATCTGCACCACCAAATCCTAACTGGGCTTACGTAGTTGTAGATGAAAAAGCTTTGTACAATCCAAACCTTTCAATCAACTTCCATATTCACCACGCTGAACAAACAGATTTAGTTGTAAAAATTTTAGGTCTAGCTGGTGTTACTTTAAAAGATCCAAACTTATATCAAATAGCTTCTGCTGAAGAATCAAAATCAATTCAAAAACAAAAACAATAAGATATGTCAACAGGACCAAACAGAATCGAAAAAGATTATTACGAAGGAAATAGTTATGGTGACTATCAGTTTACATCGCTAGAAGATATTATAAATCAATTTTTAGTAGTTTATGTTGGAGAAGGAAAAGTAATTAATAAAGCAAGCAAGACAGACGTTTCTTTTCACGCAATGAGAGCATTGCAAGAATTATCTTTTGACACATTTAAATCTGTAAAAGCACAAGAAATAGTTTTACCACCATCTCTTCAAATGATACTACCGCATGACTATGTAAATTATACGAATATCTCTTGGTCAGATAACTCCGGTATACAACACACTATTTACCCAACAAATAAAACCTCAAACCCTTTTAGTATTAATCAAGACGATAATGGTAATTATGATTTTGGTGGTATAGCTGGTACTTTTGCTAATTTTCTTAATGCAGATTTTTCTACTCCTTTTGATTCAACTAACGACTGGACTGCTTCTGGTGCTAGAGTTATGCACTTTAATAACGCTTCAAATCCAAATGGTCAAACAACACATGATATTTTTAATTCTGTAAATGGAAAGTTAACAGCTAAGATACACAAAGAGTTTAGCGTTTCCACCTCAGTTACTTTTGGTAGACACTATAGTTGTTGGCAAGAAGTAGATGTCACTGGCATCAATGCGATTCAGGTTTCAGCAGATGGTATTGCTCCAGCTAATATAACTGGTGCTTCTGGTGCTATTATAAGAATGGGTATAAGTAGTACAAAGGGTGATTCAAAAACAAGTACACAGTCTTCAACTTCTGGAATTAACACTACGTTTAATGGGTTTACTTATGGTAATGCAACTAAAGGACCAAATTTTATACCATACGATAATAATCCAGCTGGTAGAGCTTATGTACAATGGACTGGTGGGAATAATGATGACAATAGAAATCAAGTTTTAGCTGGCGTCAACGTTAGTAATTACAACACTGTTTTTGTTTTAATAACAATGTTTGTTCCAGGTGATATTGCAGGAATAGCTAATATGGCAACTATAGATTTAACTTTAGATAATATTTTATTAGAGTTTGAGGGAGAAAAAGAAACTTTGCAAGGAAAAAACGAGTCTACAACTTGGAAAAACTACAAAGCCGTTAATGCTTCGACAAACGAAAACCAAGAATACGATTCTCAAAACCGTGACCTATCTGTTGGTCAAAGATACGGTTTAGATCCGCAACATTCTCAAGCAAACGGATCTTTTTATATAGACGAATTAAAAGGTTTAGTTCACTTTAGTTCTAACATTTCAGGAAAAACTGTGATCTTAAAATACATAAGCGATAGTTTAGGTAAAGACAACGAGATGCAAGTGCATAAACTTGCTCAAGATGCTTTGTACAAACATATAATGTATGCTGTGTTATCTACAAAAGCAAATATACCAGAGTATATAGTTAGAAGATATAAACAAGAAAAGTTTGCTTCTACAAGACAAGCTAAACTACGATTATCAAACATCAAGCTAGAAGAAATAACACAAATACTTAGAGGTAAATCTAAGTCGATAAAACACTAATATATGCCAGAGATTAAAAATACTTTTACTCAAGGTAGAATGAACAAAGACCTTGATGAAAGAATAATTCCTAATGGAGAGTATAGACACGCGATGAATGTTAGGGTAACTTCTTCGGAAGATGCTAGTGTTGGTGTTATACAAAACTTACTAGGTAATATCAGAGCAGATCAGAATATTGTACCGCAAAAATATATGTGTATAGCAACTATTGCTGATGATAAGAACGACAATATTTATTGGTTTATTACTATTAAAGATTTAAGCGACCCTGTAGATGTTATATTGCAACATAACGTAAATTCAAACATAACAAAACTTGTTTTAGTAGATTCTAACAATGACACTTTAAAATTTAGTAACAAAATAATAACAGGTATAAATGTTATTGACGATTTTATATTTTGGACAGACAACTACTCTGAACCAAAAAAAATACACATACCTTCCTGCTTACAAGGCACTGACCAATCTCTAGGTCTAAACCAACACACAGAGCTTTTTATTGAAAACGTTTCACAAGGTTTAATAACAGAAGATAATATTACTGTTATAAGAAAAAACCCAAAAACACAACCTATTATAAAAATTACAGCTCCTACTTCTACAAATACTGCACCGTTGTTTGAAAAAGTTTTTCCAAGATTTTCTTTTAGATACAAATACAAAGACGGAGAGTATTCTTCTTTTGGTCCTTTTACAGATGTAGTTTTCAACCCTATATACACAGAGGGTTTTAGTAAAGAAAACGCTTACTCTGAAAAAGAAGTTTACAATACTGCAATGGTAAATAGTATAGATTATATAGATGTGTCTGGTTTTAAAAACTCATCTTTACCAAATGATGTTGTGCAAGTTGAAATACTTTACAAAGAAGATGGTTCTTCTGTTGTTTTCTCTATTAAAAAAATAAACACAGACGACGAAGAGTGGAAAACCAACTCTTACACTATAAAGTCAGAAAGTATATTTGCTGCTATTCCTGAAAATCAATTGTTAAGATCTTGGGACAATGTACCAAAAAAAGCTTTAGCACAAGAAGTTACTGGTAATAGAATTGTTTACGGTAACTACACTCAAAACTACGATTTAAAAGATTTAGCTGGAAACAAAGTTAGAACTAAACTAACAGCTGGATATGGTTTAAGACAACACAATAAGAACATTGACACTACAGGTATACCTTCTATAAAGTCTCAAAGAAAATATCAACTAGGTTTAGTTTGGGGTGATAAGTATGGTAGAGAAACTCCTGTTTTTACAAACGACGAAGGTGGTGTCGATGTTAATTGGAGTAATAGCAGTGGAGATTTAAATGCTAGTGTTCCATCAAGTCTTAATTTAACTATAGATTCAGAATATCCTTCTTGGGCAGATTATTACAAGGTATATGTAAAGGAAACTTCTGGAGAATATTACAACTTATTAATGACAAAAGCTTATGGTCAAAAAGATTTAAATGTTTTTGATGATGAAAAAGATAGAGTGTGGCTTGCGTTTGTTTCTGCAGATAGAAATAAAATTGAAACAGGAGATTACTTAATATTAAAAAAGAAAATAGACGGTATTCAGAATCAAATTTCAATTCAAAACAAGTTTAAAGTGTTAGATGTAGTGAATGAAGCTCCAGATGCTATAAAGTTTGAATACTTAAATTTAGGTAGAGCAAGTCAAACCGTTGATCAAACTGATACATACTTGCAAAATGAGTTAATGACGGAGCAACTTAACTCTATTGGAAATCAAACAGATATGATTCACATTCACAGATCAGAGTGGGTTAACGCTGTTGGTGGTGGATCTTTAACGCAAGGAGGTAACAACGAAGAGATGTATGTAGAAAATATATATATGTCTTGGTCAACGCCAGAACAAAATTCAGAAAAATATAGAGTTGTTTCAATTATTTTTGACAACCCTAACTATATGTGTAGGTTAGATAGACCAATATCAGAAGAAGATTCTCTTATAGCTATTGGTGAAGAAACTTTTCCAGATTTAGCAAAAACCTTAATATTCAAGTGTGAAAGAAAAGAGGAGAAGCTTGTGGAAGAATTTTCTGGTAAGTTTTTTGCTCAAATAGTTTCTTCAGAAGCTATAACACCAGAAGTACAAACAGCAAATTTAGTTGAAAGTTTTTACATTTCAAGTTCAGCAACTATTAATTGGTTTTATGATAAACAAGCAACTAATGATAACGAAGGTTCAACTGGAGTAATTAACAGAATGGTAGGTAATCATTTTCCAGAAAACACTGGACATGCAGAAGATTTATCAAATTACATATCAACTGGAGGTACTAAGCTTCAAGAAGACTGGGATTTACTAGCAGGAGTGCTACACGCTACAGAAAAGAAGGGTTGGTTTATTGATAGCATGTACATGGCAGCTGGTCAAATAAAACCATCAAACTCTTTAGCAAAATATGCAGGAGAAACTTGGCAAGGTTTACGCTGGTCTAGATTGTCAACTTCTAACACTCCACAATGGATTGAGTTTGCGGATAACAACGGAGATCCTTCTGGAGATTATGGTTGGGGAAATGAAGATTATCTTGCAAGTATGTTACCTCTTCAAGCAGGGTATAGCCCAAGAGCTTGGGGTGATAATCTTTCTGCTTACATGCAGTCTTTTGTTACTGCACTTGCTGCAGCTCAAAATCTTAATGTTAATGGTTTGGAAGGGTTTATTGAAACACAAGACACACACACTGGTACACCAGTTAGTTACAATATTGGCCCAAACGGCACACCTCCATCATCTAACGCTGGGTCTCGAAGATGGATTAGTCCTAGTAATACAGCTAACAAGCCTTTTAATGGTGTTCCTGACAACACTTATGGTGATCCAAATACAACTGGAAAACATTACATTCATTTATCTTTTTTAGCACCTGGCGTTGACTTGCACGATGGTTTTGCCCAAGGAACACCGGGTGACGAAAATAGCACAACTTTTTTTGGAAAAGATAGTTTTGGAAACTATTTACAAGGAATTTATGGTGGTGGGGTGTTTAACGATCCTGTTAATCTTAACACTGTTGAAATGGAGGGTAATTATAATGATGCTAACGAAGCTCAAGCCACTCCACCTTCTAGAGGTGTTGGTCAAGGTTACGATAATTATTATTTTGATAGACATAATAATCAATGGGATCCTACTTATGGCGGAGATTCTAGAGGTATTGGGAATTTTATACAAAACCTAGAAGTTGGTTATAAGTTTAAATTTTCTAGTGATGCCAATACTATTTTTGAGGTTATGTCTACTCCAATTAAAAAATATATATACAATCACACACCTTGGGTTGCTCGTTGGGAGTATAACGGTGTAGATATGGTATACGGTAATGATAGTGTAGACGAAGCTGTTTTAACTTGGGCAAACGATAAAACAGCTAGTAATTTTCAAGCAGCTAAAGATAAAATAGTTGATTTTGGTAGAGCAGACAACAGAAGAGTTTGTTATATATTTGAAGTTGACACAACTCCTGTAAACGGAACTTCTATAGACCCTACAGTGGCAACTAATCTTGATGTTAACAGTAAGCTTGATATTGAATTTATGACAAGCGATCAAAATGTGTTGTTAAGTCAAATAACACAAACAGCTGCAATATGGGAAACAGAGCCAAAAGAAAAAGATAATTTAGATATTTACTATGAAGCAAGCCAATCATATCCTACTAAATTAACAGAAAAAAGCAGAGAGCTTATTGCCCCTGTTGGTTGTAGGGTAGTTATTTTAGGAACACCAATAAATTCAAATGGAGACAGTGTTGTTATAATGGATGTTGAAAACAAATTGGTGGAGTGGCAAAGTGCTGATACATTTTTACTTGATGTAGGTTTTCAAGGAAACGATTTGCAAAATGTTTCTGAAAACTTAAACTACGATGATGTTAGTATTAGGTTTATTAATGAAAACGGAAGTTATTTTGACACTAAAATACGAGACACTGGTTCCGATACCGTTTACGATGATGATAGAAAATCGTTTACAATAGCTTTAAATAGAGGAAACACTGTCGGCTTAAGCTGGTTTAATTGTTTTAGTTTTGGAAATGGTATAGAATCAAATAGAATTAAAGATGATTTTAATCAACCTAAAATTGGTAACGGGGTAAAAGCATCTATAACTTTAGATCAAGAGTACAAAGAAGAAAATAGAAAAAACGGTTTAATATTTTCAGGTATATATAACTCAACCTCTGGCGTCAACAATTTAAATCAGTTTATAATGGCTGAGAACATTACTAAAGATTTAAACCCAACCTATGGTAGTATACAAAAACTATTTCAAAGAAGAATAAGTTTAGTTACTTTTTGCGAAGACAGAGTTATAAGTATAACATCTAATAAAGATGCTTTATTTAATGCTGATGGAAATGCTCAATTAGTTTCTACAAACGCTGTTTTAGGTGACGCAACTCCTTTTGCTGGAGACTTTGGTATATCAAAAAACCCAGAGTCTTTTGCTAAAGAATCTTATAGAGCTTATTTTGCAGACAAACAAAGAGGCGCGGTTCTTAGATTATCAATGGATGGTTTAACACCTATATCAGATGCTGGTATGGACGATTACTTTAGAGATAATTTAAAAATTGGTGGTGAAATTGTTGGTGGTTTTGATGCTCATAGTAAAGATTATAATTTAACTATTAAATCTTTTAAACCAACTAGCAACTTTATTATTAATAGCGATCTTAGTAGTGGAGATGGAAGTGTAGATTATACTGCACTGTTAGGTGTTCCAGAAGTTATAGTAAACGGTGATTTAAGTTCTGCTGTAAGTTTTACACCCGCTACTGCCCCAACAATATCAGGACAACTTAACTTAACAAACAATAGGTTTCTTGAATTTCACACTATTTGCCAAAACTACCAAGGATATTTAGCAGGAGAAATACAAGGAGAATCACAAAGCACGATTACCACTCAAACTTCTTTCACAACTTTTACTTTAGGCAGTGTGTCTATTACACAACAGCTTCTTTACAATGCGTTTGGTACTAATGATAACAACCCGTTTTCAAGCACTGGTATTGGAATTCATAGTGATAACACGTATCAAGTTTTAAGAAGCTATACTTCAGATTTTGTTACACAAAGTACTGCTGAAGCAAATACTTCGACAGACACTAATTCCATCGTGTGGAGCTATAATAGTGAAATTCCTTACATGAAGCTTCCTTATGATGCAAACTTTCCTTTAACTGGCGAGTGGTATACAGGTGCATACTTAACCTATGGCAATGTAGGTCCTAGTGGTGAAATTTTTTGGAATAAAGATACAGATGGTTACATGAACCAAGCCAATCCCTTGAGTCAAGTTCGTTTTGCAAGTGGTGGAGGTCCATTAGCTACTCATAGAGACCCTTGGTTTAACACAACTAATAGTCCTAATAGTGGTAGAGGATTAGTTTTTGATAAAACAACTTCTACACAATTTTTAATATTTCCTGGTGTTAAAACAAATATAAACGATACAGTAACCCCAACACCTGTTTTAACAGAATATCCATACTCAGTTCCAACAACAATATTTAACGGTGAAGAGGTTAGAATTCAATTTGTAGCTAGAGGATTTACTTACGTAAACGCACCTGGATCTCCACAAGATCCTCCTTCAACTGACCACTGGCGTTATGTAACAATACAGCTTTATGATGGTGCAACAGCTTTAGGAAACTCTGTGATTATGGACCCTGCTAATTTACAAGGATCAATAACTCAAGGTTATGCTGATTACAATTACGTACCAGTACCACAAGGAGCACCAACAACTACAGATGAGTGTAGAATAGGTTTTAAAAATACATCAGCTGTAAATTTTCCAGTTTTAGAACACAACACAGCTCGAACTCACGATGTGTCTTTTAAATTTACAAATGGTTCTGACGAAACTGAAGCAGCAATTGTTCAAGATCTTCAAGTATACATAAGGTTTGTAGATGATGATAATAATGAGATTGATGAGCTATATGGTTCAATTGAGTATTTTGAAATGACAAAAGAGTACCAAATGACAGATGTTGATGGCTTTACTAATTCTCAAGTTGATAATGGTGATCCTGTACCACCATACGATGTGACTGCTTTTACAAGAGTTGAACACGTTGGATTTAATGATTGGTCTATAAATCTTCATTCACCAACTTTTAGTGCTGATCCTACAGGTACTCTTTTAAGCGATACTGATTTTAACGCAATTGCTGATACTACTTACGGGCCTGATCATAATAAATCAACAATAACTTATACGCAGGTTGATGGAACAACTTGGTCTTGGGACGAGTCAGAGTTTGGGCCAACATTTAATGGTAATGGCGTTAGTGACCCAAGTAACATTTCAAACTACAACAACTACTCAAATGACGAGTTCGTTTGGGATGGAAGCACAATGAGTGGTCAAGGAACTTTGGTGCAAAGCTTCACGCCGATCAATAACAATTGGTACGCTTTATATTTAGATATTAGCTCCGTTTCACCTACAGGTTCTGCTCCTGAACTATTGTATCACAATGTTACCTTCGAACAAGTTACTGAGTATATCGGAGATTATAGCACGCCTGTAAACTATTATAGAGCTATATTTCAAGGCGATAGCAATAACACTAATATAAAAATTAAGTTATATGAAAACTCAAGTATAACTATTAGAACAATAAATTTAATTGATATTAGCGAAACATACACTGGTGGTACCGCTTCTAACTGGAACTTACTTAGAAATAGTTCACCTGAAAATCCTAATCACTCTTATGATACACCAAAAATTTATGTAGACAATAACAACTGTATTAACTTTAGTAACCCTTCTGGAAATGTTGAACCGCTTAATGCAATTCAAGACTTAAGCTCTTCAAACTTAGTAGCCACAGCTACTGGTTATGAGTTAAAGTTTTTAGTTACAGATTACATTAGTGGAGCTTTAAGCTTTGTTTTAACAGGAATAAACACTGTTGGTATGTATCAGCAATACGGATCAAATGTAATTGATAGAAACGGTGAGTATGTAATTCAATTAAACATAGGTGACGGTGGACCTTATGACGTGATGATTGATAACATACCACAGCACGTAACTTCAACTATTTTAAATGACCAATATTCAAACACTTACCCAAGTAGGTTAAGCTTTTTTGATAGTCAAGGTTTTGAAGGTTGTATTGATAACATATCTTTAACTGATATTACAACTTATTTCCAAGGTGGTGGTATTGAAGGTTTTGTTATGACTGGTTTTGATTCAGCGTTTAACAACTATATAAGTTTTGACAGCGTTAATGAAAACATTTATTTTTCAAGTTCTCCAATACTTGGTCCAACTGGTGAGTTAATAGCGTTAGAGCAAAAAATAGAAAAAAACTTTAATGCTGGAGACTTGTGTAGAGTGAATTTTGATTTTGTTCTTAATGGCCTTGATCCACTTGGACTTTCATATTCTGGCGCTATTAGTGGTTATTACTACAATAGTAACGGAGAGGGTTTTGAGTTTGGACAAGTTAGTGGTAGCGGAAACTATAATGTTTTACACACAATTGGAGACTCTGTAATTGGCGTAAACACTCCAACAATAGATAATGTGTTACCATCAGGTTCAGTACACCCATTGTTAAATACTTTTGTTATTTATGTTTTACAAGAAAATACTTCTGGAACTATAGACAATATTCTATTTAGACAAGAGTTTCTTTCTATTAATGAAGAAACAATTTCTTTTAACGAAAACGTTAGAGGTTGGACAAGTTTTAAATCTTTTATACCAGAACATAGCGTTAGTTTATCAGGTGATTATTATACTTTTCACAACGGTGGTATGTTTAAGCATAACGAAGAAATTATAGTTAATGAAAAAGACACTAATAGAAACATGTTTTATGGTGTTTCGCAAGATTCAACGTTAACATTAGTTTTAAATTCTGAACCAAGTGTAATAAAATCGTTTAACACTTTACAATATGAAGGTAGTCAATCTAAAATAAAAGCGTTTACAGAGTACACTGATCCAAGTGATAATCAATTTTACACTACAAAAGACACTTATAACAATTTAGATAAAAAAGGTTGGAGTGTTGAGTTTATAAAAACAGATAAGCAAGCTGGTACTTTAAAAGAATTTATAGAAAAAGAAGGTAAATGGTTTAATTATATTACCGGTAGTCCAACTAACCCAAGTGACACTGCTAATTTAAACTTTCAAGGTTTAGGAATTGTTCAAGAAATAATAACCCCACCACAATAACATGAAAAAAATAATCACAAGAGTTGAAATAAACGAAAGCGCAATGTCATCTACATCTCAAAGTAGATTACTAAA
>TARA_R110001592_G_scaffold230287_1_pt1 | contig 10531 bp, 4 predicted proteins | sample TARA_R110001592 | Tara Oceans TARA_R110001592 (sample SAMEA4398387) | marine metagenome | biome: Polar Biome; feature: [SRF] surface water layer (ENVO:00010504); material: water (ENVO:00002006), including particulate matter (ENVO:01000060) such as... | depth 5 m | reverse complement strand
ACTCCATCTCTATAATAAGAAGTTACTATAAAATTATCTTTAAAATGAACATTATGAGGGATTACATTTTGGCCAGGGCTAGATTGTACTCTATCAGTTTCTGTAATGTTTCCTAAATCACTTACATCATAAGCAGCTAAGTATGCGTTACTTGTTTCGTCAGTTGTTACTACTGTTTGTCCGTTAGGAGATATCCAAGCATTATGCGTAAAATTACTAGGAGTTGCTTTTGTAGCCATTGAAATTGGGTTCGCCTTATTAGAAACATTAACTGCGACTAAAAAACCATCATTAATTGCTCCTCCCCAAAGTGTATCTCCTCTAACCATACCATCATGTAAATAATAATCATCATATAAACCTACTTCAAAATTGGGATCACTTGTTGGCACATTTAAATTTAAAATAATAGCTCCTCCTACCCCTGGTTTAGCTCCCATTATATAACAATATCCATTTTCATCAATATATAAACTATGGGCAGTTTGAAAAGGATAGTTAACACCTGTATAATTTGTAACTGTTAACGATGTACTTCCTGGTAAAGGACTCATATCAATAATCATCATCCCATTACCACCCTCATTTGTTATATATGCTTTATCGCCCCAAGTTTTCATATCTCTCCAAATATTATTTACTCCAGAAGTATAAAAAACTTCATTAGGAGAAGTAGGGTTTGTAACATCAACTATAGCGACTCCATCTTCAAGTCCAACAATGGCATATTCATTACCATTTTCATCTACATATCCCCAAATATCAGAAACATCCCCTCTATTTCCGGGAAATGGGAACTGACTTAATAATGACATATTTAATTGTGAGAAAGCTAAATTTATTTGTAAAAGGATTATTACAAAAAGTAGTATTTTTTTCATCTTGAGTAAAAGGTTTTAGATAGTTTTAGTTAAATGTTGTTGCAATTTAACAATTCTCATCCTTAAAATATACCTTAATTATACTAACGGCTTGTATTCCTAAATAAGCGGTAGGTTTTGATAGATAAAAGAAATTAATCTATCTTTTTTATCGTATAATTTTGAAAACTAACAATATTAGCATTTGTATTTTCAAAGCCACTTTCTATACCTGTTTTCAAGAAATTAAATTGTAAAGACGTTAAATGTATTATATCCTCATCTTCAACAAAAACACTTCCTTTCGATTTTAATTTATCACTAAAATAATAAGCAATATCGAACCCTAGAAAAGATGAAAAAGATGGATAGGTTGATGTTGCATCAAAATAATTTTTAATCATTTGAGATGTTTCCTTATTTTTATAGTCAACAAATTGATTTACTGGAAGGTAAACATTTAATGTTTGAAAATATTCTAAATCTATGTTATCAAATTGCTGCCATTCTTCTAATCCAATCAAGGTAATTTTACAAGCTTTGTAATCTTTAGTAGTTAATACATTTGTTAAAACACTAAATAAATTGGTAATAAAAGTGCTATTGCTTGATGGTACAAATATGACATTATTCGATGTTTTATTTAAACTGGCAATAACCTCTTGTGCATTAGACAACTCCACTTTTTTAATTGAAGAATAAATCAGTGTGTCTCTTTTGCTCATCATCAACTGATTATATTCTTTGATGTATGCGTCAGTTAACGATTTTTCTTTTGAAGTTGAATGTGAAATTGTAATTAAATTGTTGGTACTAAAACTATCCACAGCTAATTGAGCTATATGTTTAATAACCGACATTTTTGAAGGAACTGCCTTAAATACATATTGATTTCCTAAAAGGATTTTATTATTTTGTTTTACAGGTGAAATTATCGGAATATGCCGCTGTAGTGCAAAATCAGCAATAACTTCAAAATTACTATAATAAAGCGGTCCAATAATTAAATCAACTTTTTCTAAATCTAATTTTTTTAATATTTTTTTAGTTGCTAAAGAATCTTGTCCTTTAGTATCATAAACAACTAACTCAAACTTCACATCATTATTAGATAATGAATCTAACGCCAGAATAACACCATGATAAAATTCTACAGCAAACTTAGATTTAGGATAAATTTCTTTCTGTTGTAATGCGTTAGTAACTATCTCTTCATTCTCTTCAATATAAAAAGGTAATAATAGACCTATTTTGTAAACTGATTTTTTCTTGATAGAATCTGCATTAAATAACGTCATCTTTAAAGAGTCCATAATACTTGCAGGTAAAAGTGTATTATTAAAAATTGTATTTGTTGTTGCTCTTTTCTGTTTAACTAAAATTGGTAGATAAATTTTTTCACCCACCTTTAATCCGTTTAATAGCCCATCGTTTACAATTTTTATAGAATCAATAGATACATCATAAAGTTTACTTAATGAGTATAAAGTTTCTCCTGTATTAACATTATGCGTTTTATAAATAGGTTTTTCTTCTATAACATTTATTGGGTCTTGTTCTTCTTTAATTTTTAAGATTGGAATTTTAATAGTTTGTCCTTCTTTAATTCCTTCATCAACAATTTCGGGGTTCAGTACAATAATATCATTTTGTTGAATATTATATTCTTTTGCCAGGGAATACAAGGTTCTACCTTTTTCAACGGTATGTAAAATATAATTTCCGTTACTAACATTAACTGTTTCTACTTCTCTTTTTAAGGGGATAAATATTTTTTCACCTATACTTAAACCATCATTAACACTTGGGTTTTCTTTTTGGATAACATCAACAGGAGTGTTATAAGTTTTACTTAAATAATAAAGAGTATTACCCTGTTCTATAGTATGAATATAATAATCCTTCCCATTTATTTGATGAACAGTAGTTGTATCAGTTTGGGCTTTAAGTTTTAATGAAAAAACTAAAGCAACAACAAAAACGATATATGGTATTAACTTTTTGATAATCAATATTAATAAAATAAAATTATTCCCACTCTATAGTTGCTGGTGGTTTTGAACTTATATCATAAACTACACGATTAACTCCCTTCACTTTGTTTATTATTTCATTAGAAGTTTTAGCTAAAAATTCATATGGTAAATGGCACCAATCTGCTGTCATTCCATCTGTTGATTCAACTGCTCTTAGTGCAACGGCCTTTTCATAAGTACGTTCATCTCCCATCACCCCAACAGATTGTACCGGTAATAAAATTGCTCCTGCTTGCCAAACATCATCATATAAATTTGCTTTTTTCAATCCTTCAATAAAAATATAATCTACCTCTTGCAAAATCTGTACCTTTTCTGATGTTATGTCTCCCAATATACGAATTGCAAGACCTGGTCCCGGAAATGGATGTCTCCCTAGTAGTTCTTCATTTAATCCCATAGAACGCCCTACTCTTCTCACCTCATCCTTAAACAAAAGTCTAAGTGGTTCAACTATTTTAAGTTTCATGTAATCTGGTAACCCTCCAACATTGTGGTGCGATTTTATTGTCTGAGAAGGTCCTCCAGTAGCAGAAACTGACTCAATTACATCTGGATATATTGTTCCTTGTGCCAACCATTTCACATCAGAAATAAGGTGTGCTTCATCATCAAAAACTTCGATAAAGGCATTACCAATAGCTTTTCTTTTAGCTTCAGGATCAGAAATTCCAGCTAAAGCTGAGTAAAATTTATCCTTTGCATTTACTCCTTTTACGTTAAGTCCTAAATGTTTGTATTGTTCTAATACACTCTCAAATTCATTTTTACGCAACAAACCATTATCAACAAAAATGCAGTATAAATTTTCACCTATTGCTTTATTCAATAAAACTGCTGCCACCGAACTATCAACTCCTCCTGACAAACCTAAAACAACTTTATCATTTCCTAATTTTTGTTTTAATTCTTCAACAGTTGACTCAACAAATGAATTTGGAGTCCAATTTTGCTCGCACTTACATACGTTTACAATAAAGTTCTTCAACATTGTTGGACCTTCTTTTGAATGATATACCTCTGGATGAAATTGTATAGCAAAAGTTTCTTCATTTTCAAATTCATAACCAGCAATCTCTACATCTACAGTACTAGCAAATATCTTCGTTTTTTCAGGTAAAGTTTTTATTGTATCTCCATGAGACATCCATACTTGAGAATTATCACTAACTCCTTTCATTAATGGGTGAGCATTATCTACATAAGATAAATTTGCACGTCCGTATTCTCTAATTTTAGATGGTAAAACCTCTCCACCATTACTTAAAGCCAAATATTGTGCTCCAAAACAAACACCTAATAGTGGTAATTTTTTTCTGTAAATAGATAAATCTGGTTTAGGAGAGTTTTCATCTCTAACAGAAAATGGGCTACCTGATAAAATAACACCTTTAACCATTTCATCAATCTCTGGAGGGTTATTATGTGGATGTATTTCACAATAAACATTTAATTCTCTAACTCTTCTAGCTATTAACTGAGTATACTGAGAGCCAAAATCTAAAATCAATATCTTTTCCATTTTGCAAAGATAAAATTAGAAGACATAATACAATCTATTTTTAGTGCCAACTTTTGAAAATATTTAGTTACTTATAAACAATTGTGAAAAAAATAACTTCTCCTTAACGTTCATAAAGTATTAATCTTCTTAAATTTGCATTGAAAAACAATCGTGATCACCTAGATGGAATTCCCTGAAACCACTTTGTTTTTGTTGCGTTAATAGATGTTATTTCATAATAGAGTAAGCATTATCGCTGCTTTTGTTGTATTATTAAATACAACCATTAGATCTCAAACACCCAGCACCTGTTTTGAAATTGAAAGTATTTTAGTAGATGCATGTGGTTCTCCTGAATCTGACAATGAAATGGTTCGATTTGTTGTTGGCCCCAACAGCCTAAATGTAAATAACATGAATGTTAACTGGCCCACTACCAGTAACTCTTATAATGGAATTTGCCAGAATGCAACAACAGCTTCAAAAGTTACTAGTTTAAATAGTACTATTATAGGATGTGGCTTAATTAAAGAGCCAACTGCAAATATTCTTCCTGCCGGAGCTAAAGTTATTTTATTTACCAGTACCCTTTTTGATATCTCTGCAAATTCTTTTGCCAATTTAAATGATACAATTTATGCTATTTTCCAATGCCCAGGCAATACATTTGGACACTTTTCAAACTCATCTTCATCTGTAAAAACATTAACTATTAGTTTTTCTTCACCATCTAGTTGCTCTGACGTTGTATCTTATTTACCAACAGATTTAACTGGAGGAGATGGAGCTACTGTTGGATACACATGGAGCGGAACACCATCATACATCAATAATGGATGTACAGCTCCTATAAACATTAATACTATTGATATAAATGAAATAGGCATAACCATTTGTCCTGGTGACACAATAGATTTATCAGCAACAATAGTCGGGGTATTCTCTTCAACTTTATGGGTAGGTGGAAATGGGTCATTTTCATCAAATTCAAATTCATCAACAAGCTACTTTTCTGATTTAACTGACAATAGTGATTTTTACATTTATTTTGAAGGAACTGCCTCTTGTGCCAACCCGTCAAAGGATAGTGTTCTTGTTCAAGTTGGTGGTAATACTTCTTCAGCTATAATAACCTCTTCAACAACTGAATTATGTACTGGTGATAGTATTTTGCTTACTGCTAATGGTACTGGAAATTATACTTGGAGTACAGGAAGTAATTTTAATTCTATTTATGTATCTACTTCAGGAGTGTATTCTGTAACTAGTAATTCTTCTTGCGGAAGTGCTACAGATAATATTACTATTACAGATGCTCCGACTTTAAATTTAAGTCTAACGACACCTAATACAACTATTTGCAATGGTAATTCTGCTGTATTAACAGCAAACGGGGCTTCTAATTATACGTGGTTTAACAACTCAACTAGTACTACTCAAAATGTATCATCTGCTGGAAATTATTACGTTATTGGCTACAATAACTGCTATCGTGATTCTCAAAGCATAACTATAAATGTCTTATATCCTCCAACAATTACTATAAATAGCTCATCAACAACAAATGTTATTTGTAGCGGAGAAACAATTACTTTAACGGTAAGTGGTTCTGATAATTATTTATGGAACACAACTGATACTACTTCAAGCATAATCGTTAGTTCTATTGGCACTTATTCTGTTTCTTCAACAAACACTTGTGGAACTGATAGCAAATCAATAACAACATCACCTGGGGTTTTACCTTTTGCTTCTATTACCGGAGATACTATAATTTGTAATAACTCTATTACATTAACTGCAGGTGGAAATGGAAATTATTTATGGTCTAACGGAAGCAGTTCTCCTTCTCAAAATTTTAGTAATGCTGACAATATTTATTTAACAGTTAGCAATGAATGTGGAACAGATACTGCTTATAGAACAATTTTGGATTATAGCATTACTGCAAACTTTACTTCTGATTACTTTTATGGAAGCGAAATTCCTTCTACAATCAATTTTACAAATACTTCATCAGCTACTGCAACTGATTTTGATTGGGATTTTGGAAATGGATCTTTTAGTAATTCTCAACACTCTTCTACTATTTATGCAGAAAATGGAGAATATACAGTAACATTAACCGCTTCAAACGAATACTGTGGAGAAACTCACGAAGAAATTTTACTTTTTGAAAGACCAAACACAGTATTTATTCCTAATGTTTTTACACCTAACAATGATGGTATAAATGATATTTTCTTAATTAAAGGAGAAAATATTGCTTCATTTAGTTGTAAAATATTTAATAGGTGGGGAAATGAAATTTATAGCTGGGATATTATTGACGAAGGTTGGGACGGTAGCTACAGAGGAGCTTTAGTTGCTGATGGCACTTATTTTTATATTTCTTCTATTGTTTGGAATAACGATGAAAACGAAACCATAACAGGGCATATTACGTTATTAAGATAGTTATGGATAAAATAAAGACTATACAAGATTTTCAAAAATTACTACTAAAGGCTTTTATTATATTATTAATTCCAATCCTTACCTTATTATTCATCTTCAGTTAATTCGTATTTCATTCGTTTTCAACATTTTGTTGAAAAACAATAACAGCTACTTAACCTATTCGTAACAAATCGAAAAAATAATTTACGTAACTTTACTTACGTAAATTATAAAATGATTACCTACAGGGAAATTCCCGAAACCATTTTATAGTTCTTTTTGTAAAACATGTTTTTACGAATTGTTTTTTTAAGTTTAATAGTTTTTGTTTCAGGTTGTTTGTATGGGCAAGCTACAGACTTGCTTATTTCAGAATATGTAGAAGGGAGTAGTAATAATAAATACATTGAAATTTATAACGGTACTGGTGCTTCTGTAAATTTATCTGATTACAGACTACAATTATTCGCCAATGGTGCTGCTGTTGGCTCTCCTACAAATAATGTAACCCTTAGTGGAACATTAACCGATGGTTCTGTTATTGTTTATCAAAACTCTTCTGCTACTTTATATTCAGGCGTTAATAATGCTGCTGTTAATTTTAATGGTAATGATGCTATAGCACTCTTTAAAATATCCACTGCTAGTTTTGTAGATATTTTTGGGAATATTGGATGTGACCCTGGTTCAGCATGGACCAACACAAATACAACTTTAAATAAAACTTTAGTTAGAAATACTAATATTTGTAGTGGAATAACAATAGATGATGTAACCAATTGCCCATTTAACACATTAGCGTCAGAATGGACTCAATTTAATCAAGATGATGTTTCAAATTTAGGAAGTCACACTAACACATGTAGTGTCCCTTGTGTTCCTGATGCAGAACCCACAAGCAATGCAACCTCACTAACTTTTTCTAACATTAATTGCAATAGCATAGAGCTAAACTGGACATCAGGTAATGGTTCTAATAGAATTGTTGTTGCCTCTTCTTCTCCAATTTCAGGAACTCCAACTGACCAAACTAATTACACAGCAAATTCAACTTTTGGGTCTGGAAGCACAATAGCTGCAGGCGAATTTGTAGTTTATAATGGTGCTGGTAATAATATTTCAGTTACAGGGCTTACAGTCAGTACAACATATTATTTCGCTGTTTTTGAATACAATGGCACCTCAGCAAATTGCACTGAAAATTATTATACATCCTCAGTCTTAACCGGAAACGAAACCACCATTACCTCTATTCCTTCAGCCAATGCTAGTGCTTATAATTTCTCATTAATTGGCTGTAATGGATTAACTTTAGATTGGACAAGTCCTTTAGGTAATGAAGGAAGTTTAGTTGTAATTAAAGCTGGTAGTGACGTAACAACTGATCCTTCTGATGGTACTACATATACTGCCAACAATACTTTTGGTAGCGGAACAGATATAGGTACTAATGAATATGTAGTTTATAGTGGTTCAGGAACATCAGTAAGTATTAATGGGCTATCTGCTTCAACAACTTATTTTGTAAATATTTTTGAATATAACGGAACTGGAAGCTGCATTAAATACAGAACTAGTGATGAAGTTTCGAGTAGCGAGACAACAATAGCTTGCACAGATTGTCCATACATGACTAGTATGCTCGTAAACAGTTGTGATCAGGCTCCATGTACAGAAGGTGACAACGAAATGTTTTTTTTCAATTCAATGGATTATTATGTTAGTACAGATGCCAGTGATGTTACTGTTAATTATGGTTCTTCTAGCCCTGCATCTGGTACTTATGCTGACTCTTTTACTTCAACCACAGATTATAATGCCCTTGACAGTATGAATGCTGATGCTGGCTGTAACAATAAATTTATTGATGCCTCAACTGTAAATTATATCCCTGCTCAATCAACTTTTTTAATGCTTAATGAGTCTGTTTGTGCAGATGCTTTCGATTGGTCTTCTATTTGTGCTGGAACTTCTAGTAATATTTATGTTTTATTTTCTTCTGATGCTTCATGGACAGGAACAGGAGTTTTCGCAAATAACCCAAGTGCTGATAGGTACTTTAGAACTATTTTTGAAGGTTGTACTATAGACTATAACTACGGGCCTGCCATTACAAATACTAATGGGGCTTATGTTGCATGGACTCCTGCAGGTGGAGCTGCTACCTATGGAACTGGAGGTTGCTCTTTACCTTCAACTATACTTCCTATTAAACTTCTTTATTTTAAAGGTAAAACAACTACAAACAGTAATTTATTAGAATGGGTAACGGCTACAGAAATTAATAACGACTATTTTACGTTAGAAAGATCCGAAGATAGTTTTAACTTTATCGAAATTGGAATTATTAATGGAGCAGGAAACAGTTCTACCAATCAATATTATCAATTTACTGATGATGGGGCAACTAATCAGGTTACTTACTATCGCTTAAAACAAACCGATTTTGATGGACAATATTCATATTCAAATACCATTGCTTTAAGTAACGATTTATCTGATATGGTTTATTATAATAGTACCTCTAAAAAACTAGAAATTGGTGATATTGAAAATGGAATTGTATCTATTTACACCCTACAAGGACAAATTGTAAAATCTGTGCAAACGAGCAACAAACATATCCCTTTAAATATTACTAGGGGAATGTATTTAATTACTATCCAAACAGAAAGTCAGATTTATAGTAAGAAAATTATTATTAGATAATATATCTTTTCTAAAAAGTTTTTATTATATTAAATAAAATATACCTTTTCTAAAGTTTAAAACCTTAGAAAAGGTAAGACATCTCAGATGTCTAAGACAACACTACAAATTCTTGCTCAAAAGGATTTAGTTCCTCAACTAATACATCTATAAAAGAATCTCCCAAAAGTAAATAGGCATATAAAAAATTGTCTTTACGTTCTTGTAAAGAACCATTTGGAAACAACTTTTCTTTTATTCCTTTAATTTGATTAATCGCCACTTCTTCTTTTTGCTTTTCAGCTCTTACTAACCTTACTTCAATATTTTGTATTGATTTTAAGCTTTTTTGTAGCTCAGCTTTTATCATCGGTTGTAGCGTTGAATCAATTTTACCAGCCTTATTAACAATATCTTCAAACACTAATTCAACACTTTTTTCTTCTGATTTTAAATCTAAAGTAATATCTGATTCTTCTTTTAGATAACTCTTCACTAAGTTATCTAAAGGCAAAAACAATTGTTCTGTTGTTAATTCTAATTTATCAATTTTTTTTTGTGAACCTCCATCAATAATCATTGCTGAATTACGCATAACTAAAACAGGAAAGGCAATACCATTATTATCAAACATCTCTTTTAATTGCAACCAATACGCCAATTCTCCTCCTCCTCCAATATAAGCTAAGTTTGGCAACACAATTTCTTGATACAAAGGTCGCATTACTGCATTTGGACTAAAATTCTCTGGATAATTTTCTAATTCTTGTAATATTTCCTTTTCAGAAAATTGAATTTCTGTATTTAAAACTTTGTAACGATTTTCCTCAAAAATGATTCTTTCTCGAATATCATTCTTAAGGTAAAAAAGGTTAATCTCTCTTGGGTTAACTTGTTTTTTAAAACCTAGACTTTCTAACTTTTCTGAAGTAGAGTTAATCAATTTGTAATTGTTTCTTCCTAATAATTCACTTTTAAACTTATCAACAAATAAACTCTTCAAC
>TARA_R110001592_G_scaffold106453_1_pt1 | contig 10533 bp, 8 predicted proteins | sample TARA_R110001592 | Tara Oceans TARA_R110001592 (sample SAMEA4398387) | marine metagenome | biome: Polar Biome; feature: [SRF] surface water layer (ENVO:00010504); material: water (ENVO:00002006), including particulate matter (ENVO:01000060) such as... | depth 5 m | reverse complement strand
AATGCAGTCGGTTGCCGTGGTTGGGGTCGGGTCGATGTGATGCAGGACCAGGCTGGAAAGTTCTATCTGCTGGAGGTCAATACTGTGCCTGGCATGACTGATCACAGCTTGGTACCTATGGCCGCAGCGGCGGCGGGTATGTCATTCACTGAACTGGTACTGGCGATTCTTGCCAGTGCCCGTTACTGAGGAACTAGCATGTTGCGGCAGATGGTCAGAGACCCTCGTGCAGGCAAGACCCGCACCCGGCGCGTAGCGCCAGGGCAGGGTGCCGTGCGCGTGGCTCCGGTTGCCGCTCGAAGCTGGCCGCGCCTGTCTGTGGATCGCCCTTCGCTCAATGGCGCATTGACGCGGATCAAGCAGGTGCTCTGGCCGCTACTGCTGCTTGGTCTGGGCGTCGGCTTATACGAGCTGGGCAGCCGGATTCTGCCGTTGGCCGATCAGCCGATCGAATTGATCAGTGTTCAAGGCGAGTTGCAGTACATCGATCCGGACGCCGTGCAGGCGGTGATTCAGCCATACCTGCATGAGAGCTTTCTGGGTATCGATCTGAATGCGATGCGTAACGATCTGACTGGAATGCCCTGGGTTGCCAGCGCTGCGGTCACCCGCGTGTGGCCCAGCCAGCTGATCATTCATCTGGATGAACAGTTACCGGTTGCGCGTTGGGGTGATGCGGCGCTGTTGAATAACGCGGGCAAGGCTTTTACGCCGGACGATATAAGCCGCTTTGCCGATCTGCCGCAACTGAATGGTCCGCAGCGGGCAAAGCAGCGGGTTATGCAGTACTACCAGCAGTTCAATCGGCTGTTGCGGCCATTCGGACAGGGTGTAGCAAAGCTGGAGCTACGCGAGCGCGGGAGCTGGTTTTTGACTACTCAGGACGGAATTCAAGTACTGCTGGGTCGGGATGATCTGGTAGACAAGATGCAACGTTTTTTGACCATCGACCAGCACATGCTGGCCGCGTATCGACAGCAGATAGCGCGCGTCGATTTGCGCTATGACAACGCGATGGCAGTAGCCTGGCGCGAGCCGGTTGCACAGCAATCCACAGGAGAATAACGAGATATTATGGCTAGCAAGCAGGGTAGCAGAATGATTGTCGGGCTCGATATCGGGACCTCCAAGGTGGTCGCACTGGTCGGCGAGATCGGTGTTGACGGCATATTGGAGATCGTGGGTATCGGCTCGCACCCCTCGCGCGGCCTGAAGAAGGGCGTGGTGGTCAATATCGAATCCACTGTGCAATCGATCCAGCGTGCCATTGAAGAGGCTGAATTGATGGCCGGCTGCGAGATCCATTCGGTTTTCGCTGGAATTGCTGGCAATCATATTCGCAGTCTCAACTCCCATGGCATCGTCGCCATCCGAGATCGGGAAGTGGTCCAGGCAGACATTGATCGCGTGCTCGATGCCGGTCAGGCAGTGGCTATACCTGCTGATCAGAAAGTACTGCATATCCTGCCTCAGGAGTATGTGATCGATAACCAGGAAGGCGTGCGCGAACCACTGGGGATGTCAGGTGTACGTCTGGAAGCCAAAGTGCATCTGGTTACCTGCGCTTTGAATGCGGTACAGAACATTGAAAAATGCATCCGTCGTTGCGGTCTCGAGGTCGAGGACGTGATTCTTGAGCAGTTGGCCTCCAGCTACGCAGTGCTGACGGAGGATGAAAAAGAACTGGGTGTGTGCATGGTCGATATCGGCGGAGGAACCACTGATATTGCCATTTTCACCGAAGGCGCGATTCGGCATACCGCCGTGATCCCCATTGCCGGCGATCAGGTGACCAACGATATCGCTATGGCCCTGCGTACACCGACGCAGTACGCCGAAGAAATCAAGATTCGTTACGCCTGTGCCCTGGCCAAGCTGGCTGGCCCGGAAGAAACGATCAAGGTCCCGAGCGTGGGTGAACGTCCCCCGCGCGACTTGTCTCGCCAGGCATTGGCCGAGGTCGTCGAGCCGCGTTACGACGAACTGTTCACGCTAATTCAGGCTGAGCTGCGTCGCTCTGGTTTTGAAGACATGATTCCGGCGGGCATTGTACTGACCGGCGGCACATCGAAGATGGAAGGCGCCGTGGAACTGGCCGAAGAGATTTTTCATATGCCGGTACGGCTCGGCACTCCACAGGAATTCAAGGGACTGGCAGATGTAGTGCGCAACCCCATATACGCCACCAGTGTGGGTTTGCTGCATTACGGCAACCGGCATCATGCGGCTGCAGCCAGCAACTTAGAAACGAGCAAGGAATCACCGCTGATCCGTATCAAGCGGTGGTTCAAAGGTAATTTTTAAGAGCCGCATAAAAGCGGTCAAGGCCTCGCGCAAGCGAGCATTGCATTAACGAAACGAAACGAAACGAGTTAGTACTCGAGGAGATGGGACCATGTTTGAATTAATTGATAACGTTCCGCAAAACGCAGTAATCAAGGTTGTTGGTGTCGGCGGCGGCGGCGGTAATGCGCTGCAGCACATGGTCGTCAACAATGTCGAAGGTGTTGAATTTATCTGCGCCAATACTGATGCTCAGGCACTGAAAAATGTCAGCGCACGGACAATCTTGCAGCTGGGTCCCAATGTCACCAAGGGTCTGGGTGCCGGTGCTAACCCGTTGATTGGTCGTGAAGCCGCTATGGAAGACCGCGAGCGTATTGCAGAAGTGCTGCGCGGCGCGGACATGGTCTTCATTACCGCTGGTATGGGTGGCGGTACCGGTACAGGAGCGGCGCCTATTGTTGCCGAAGTAGCGCGCGAAATGGGTATCCTCACTGTTGCAGTGGTCACCAAGCCGTTTCCGTTTGAAGGCCGCAAGCGGATGCAGATTGCTGAAGAGGGCATTCGTGCGCTGAGCGAACACGTTGATTCTCTGATCACTATCCCTAATGAAAAACTGCTGACTGTACTGGGCAAAGACGCGAGTCTACTGGCCGCTTTTAGCAAGGCTAATGATGTGTTGTTGGGCGCAGTTCAGGGTATTGCTGACCTCATCATGCGTCCGGGCATGATCAACGTCGACTTTGCTGACGTAAAAACCGTGATGAGCGAAATGGGTATGGCTATGATGGGCACAGGCCACGCCAGCGGTCCGAACCGCGCCCGTGAGGCAGCCGAAGCGGCTATTCGCAGTCCGTTGTTGGAAGACGTGAATCTGATGGGTGCACGGGGTATTCTGGTCAACATCACTGCGGGTCCTGACCTGTCTCTAGGCGAGTTCTCTGAGGTAGGCAGCACAGTTGAAGAGTTTGCTTCCGAGACGGCCACGGTCGTCGTCGGTACCGTTATCGACCCCGAGCTGCGCGACGAGCTGCGAGTGACCGTTGTTGCTACCGGTCTGGGTGCAAAGATTGAAAAGCCGGTCAAGGTGGTTGATAACACCAGCGCGCCGGCTCCTGCAAGCCGTCATGCAACAGGTCACGCTGCAGACAATACTGCGCCCAACTATCGCGATCTGGATCGTCCGACGGTTATGCGTAACACAGGGCAGGGCAACAGTGCAGCAGCAGCGCGGCTGGATCGGCCGGTGGAAGATCTGGATTATCTGGATATTCCAGCTTTCCTGCGCCGGCAGGCGGATTGACCCGAGTCGATAGATCGGATCAATGACAAGGATAGGGCTGATTGGTGTTCAATAAAGGTGGACTTTGCTATGATGCTAGCCACTTTTTTGAAAATAGTTCGCAACTTTTGTGCAACTACAGCGGAAACACTTAAGCATGATCAGACAGCGCACACTGAAGAACATCATCCGGGCCACTGGTGTTGGTCTGCATTCGGGTGAGAAGGTTTATCTCACGCTGAAACCGGCGGCTATTGGTACCGGTATCGTGTTCGTCCGGACCGATCTCGACCCTGTGGTCGAGATTCCGGCCCGGGCCGAGTTCGTGGGCGAGACGACCATGTCGACAACACTGGTCAGAAATGGGGCCAAGGTCGATACCGTTGAACATCTGCTGTCCGCTATGGCTGGTTTGGGTATCGATAATGCCTATGTCGAGCTCAGCGCCTCCGAAGTCCCGATCATGGACGGTAGTGCAGGTCCGTTTGTATTCCTGATCCAGTCTGCTGGAATCGAGGAGCAGGACGCTGCCAAACAGTTTATTCGTATCAAACGGGAAATTACCGTTGAGGAAGATGGCAAAAGCGCCAGCTTCCTGCCCTTCGAGGGTTTCAAGGTGTCCTTCGGGATCGACTTTGATCATCCGGTATTCCGCGGACGCAGTCAGTTCGCCTGTGTGGATTTTTCCAGCACGTCGTTCGTCAAGGAGGTTAGCCGGGCGCGGACCTTTGGATTCATGCGCGATATCGAGCACCTGCGATCGCAGAATCTGGCGTTGGGAGGCAGCGTCGATAACGCTATTGTCGTCGACGAGTACCGTGTGTTGAACGAAGACGGCCTGCGCTATGAGGACGAATTCGTCAAACACAAAATACTGGATGCCATCGGCGATCTATATTTGCTGGGTAAAAGCCTGGTTGGTGAGTTCCGTGGTCACAAGTCGGGCCATGGCCTGAATAACCAGCTGCTTCGCGCCTTGCTTGCCAACAAGGACGCTTGGGAAATAGTGACATTTGAAGATGCAGGTACTGCTCCCATCTCATTTATGAGACCAGCTGCTGCTGTCTGATTTCTAGTTTCGTTTCGTATTTGGTGGCCACTTCGGTGGCCATTTTTTTTGCCTAAAAACAGACTTATTCTTCAGTATGATGCTGTGCCAGACGCTCAAGTGCGGCCTTTAGCGCGGGGTTTGTCACTTGCGTAGCAGTGTCATGCAATGCCTCTGCAGCGACTGCCGATTTGCGCATGTTGTGAACGGGTGGTGGTTTTTTGACCAATACGGGCTGTACCTTGCAATGAATTTTGGTTAAAGTCGCGAATTCATTGAAAGCCTGTAACTGACGAACAAGGCGTTTTTGCTGGTATCGCATTCTGGTAGCCCAGTGACTGTCGGACACTATGAGCCGCAGTACACCCTCGCGCATGGAGGCCACACGACAGTGATCTCTCGCCGCAGGCTCCAGCAAGGTATCGAGCAGGATTTGTAGTCGTTCTACTGCTCCGGCCTTAATGAATAGACCTTTAAGGGTGGCATTAGTTCGGATTAAATCGCCGGGTCGACGGGCATCAAGGGGATGGAAGGACATTGCGGCTGCCGATTGGAGTGATTGAGCAGCGGTTATCCTATCAGAACCGCAGAATACGTACTTTGGGGATTTTTAATTGAACATCATCATTCTTACCGACCGCCAGGGCGCTGCCCGTGCGGTTACTCTCAGTCTGCCGGTAATGCTGGCAGCACTGGCGGCGTTGATAGCCCTGCCGGTCAGCGCATTAGTTTTGACCTGGTCGATGCTTGGATCTGAGTCTCAGTCGGATTCCGAGAGGACCAACACAGACGCCATCTGGGAGCGGACTCTCGCTGAGCTTGAAGTCAATGAAGCTGCTAGCAGCGAGTCCCAGACGCAGTTGGCACATATGACCCAACAGTTAGCCCGATTGCAAACGCGGTTGATGCGGCTGGACGCCCTGGGAGTGCGATTGACCGAACTGGCTGACCTCTCTGACGGTGAGTTTGACTTCAGTTCCGACCCCGGCATGGGCGGTCCTGAATTGCGTAATAATAACGCGAGTCAGGAATCCGACGTGCAGTTGGTACTTGATCAGCTCGCTGATCGTATAGATGATCGCACCCAGCAGATGAAACTGTTGGAGCAGCTGATCATGAGTCGCTCGGTTGATAGCAATGCCCTGCTCGACTTCATGCCAGTCAAGGAAGGCTATGTGTCATCTGCCTTCGGACGGCGCACCGATCCTATCACTGGCCGTATTGCCATGCATACAGGGACCGATTTCTCGGCGCCACGTGGCACGCCGATCTTTGCGGTAGGTGCTGGCGTGGTGACCTTTTCCGGTCGAAATGGCGCTTACGGAAATATGATTGAAATTTCCCATGGTGACGGCTATAAAACCCGATATGCCCATGCCCACGAACTGAAAGTGGAGAAAGGCGACCTGGTCGGCAAAGGCCAACAGATTGCCACCGTGGGTACCACTGGCCGCTCTACCGGACCTCATCTACACCTCGAGATTTACCGCAAAGGCATGGCAGTCAATCCCGCGCGTTATATCGCGCTTAATTGAATGCTCGCGTCTGCTCAAATTGCGGACGTTCTGATTGTTTTTGTCCTCTGATTGGTTGTTAGTCCACGTCTTGCTTCTGTCTGCTGGCATAATGCCCGCAGCATTGGCAGCGTGGTCTCGAACCTTGGCTCCAGCAGGTTTATTGTGCGACGCTATTCAGAGTAGAATGCCTGTTTACGGTTTGGCCTAGTACGTACCGGCTGCGCCGCCCACCCTCAAACGGATATCAACGTCGACTATGTTTGCGCCTTTATTGAAGAAGCTGTTTGGAAGCAAAAACGAGCGTGAGTTGAAGCGTATGGGCCGGATCGTTAACGCGATCAATGCCCAGGAAGAAAAGCTGAACGCTTTGAGCGATGAGCAGTTGAAGGCCAAGACCGCCGAGTACAAGGAAAGGGTGGAGAAGGGCGAAAGTCTTGACGCAATACTGCCTGAAGCCTTCGCATTGGTACGTGAGGCGAGCAAGCGAGTGATGGGTATGCGTCACTTCGATGCCCAGATGATCGGCGGCATGACGCTGCATGAAGGGCATATCGCGGAAATGAAAACGGGCGAGGGCAAAACGTTGGTTGCGACCTTGCCGGCATACCTCAATACGCTGTCCGGAAAGGGTGTACATGCGGTCACGGTGAACGATTACCTGGCTCGCCGTGATGCCAACTGGATGCGGCCCCTGTATGAATTTCTTGGGCTGACGGTCGGCGTAGTCGTCCCTTTTCAGGATCCTGAAGACAAAAAAGCCGCCTATCGTTGCGATGTTACCTATGGCACCAACAACGAATTCGGCTTTGATTACCTGCGCGACAACATGGCTTTCCGGCTTGAGGACAAGTTTCAGCGCGAGCTCAACTTCGCTATCGTCGACGAAGTCGATTCGATTCTGATCGATGAGGCGCGCACGCCGCTGATTATCTCTGGTCCGGCCGAAGACAGTTCGCGCATGTACGCCGCAATCAACAAACTGATTCCCACACTTGACCGCGGCTATCTTGCCGAAGAGGGTCAGGAGGAAGTTGAAGGTCACTATTACATCGACGAGAAGACCCGACAGGTTGAGCTTAACGAATCCGGTCACCAGTTCGTCGAGAAGTTATTGGTCGAGGAAGGTCTGCTGACGGACGGAGACAGTCTCTATGCCGCACAGAATCTCAACTTGCTGCAGCATGTTCATTCGGGACTGCGCGCGCATACCTTGTTCCACCGCAACGTCGAATACATTGTGCAAAACGATCAGGTGTTGCTGGTAGATGAGCACACTGGCCGTACCATGCCAGGTCGTCGTCTATCGGAAGGCCTGCACCAGGCCATCGAAGCAAAGGAAGGCCTGAAGATACAGGCCGAGAGCCAAACGCTAGCCTCCACGACTTTCCAGAATTACTTCCGTCTCTACAATAAGCTCTCTGGCATGACCGGCACCGCCGATACGGAAGCATTCGAGTTCCGGCAGATTTACGGTCTTGATGTGGTGGTCATTCCCACCAACAAGCCCATGGCACGGAAGGATTATAATGATCTGGTCTACCTGACCATTGGTGAGAAGTTCGCTGCCATCACCGCGGACATCAAGCACAGCATGGGTGAGGGCAGGCCAATTCTGGTGGGTACTGCCTCAATTGAATCGTCCGAGGCTGTCTCTCATCTGCTCGATTTGGAAAAGATTCCGCATAAGGTCCTGAACGCCAAGCATCATGAAAAAGAAGCTGAAATCATCGCGCAGGCAGGCCGTCCGGGTGCAGTGACCATTGCCACCAACATGGCTGGCCGTGGAACTGACATCATCCTGGGTGGTAGCTGGGAAGCCGAAGTGGCCAGTCTCGAAAATCCGACCGATGAGCAAGTCGCTCAGGTCAAGGCTGAATGGCAACAGCGTCATCAACAGGTTCTTGAGTCAGGCGGCTTGCACATCATCGCCTGTGAACGCCACGAGTCGCGGCGTATCGACAACCAGCTGCGCGGGCGTGCGGGTCGTCAGGGCGACCCGGGCTCCAGTCGCTTCTATCTCTCGCTGGAAGACAGTCTCATGCGGATCTTTGCCTCCGATAGGGTAAAGAACTTCATGAAGGCACTGGGCATGGAGAAAGGTGAAGCGATTGAACACCGCATGGTCACCAATGCAATCGAGAAGGCGCAGCGCAAAGTTGAAGGGCGTAACTTCGATATTCGTAAGCAATTGCTCGAATATGACGACGTTGCCAACGAGCAACGAAAGGTTATTTACGGACAACGTAATGCCATCCTCGCCGCCGAGGGTGTATCCGATACCGTTACAGCGATTCGTGAAGATGTGGTAGCAGATGCCATCAGCCAGTACATTCCGCCACAAAGTGTGCCGGAGCAATGGGATGTCCCCGGGCTGGAGCAGCATCTAAACGCTGAGTTGGCTCTTAATGTACCGTTGCAGCAATGGCTGGATGAAGACGACACCTTGCATGAAGAAGGCCTGCGTCAGCGAATCCTGGACGAGTTGGTCAAAGCGTATGCTGAGAAGGAAGAGCTGACGGGCGCTGATGCGCTGCGTTCCTTTGAGAAGCAGATGTTATTGCGTGTGCTGGATGATCTCTGGAAAGAGCATCTGGCAACCATGGATCACTTGCGTCAGGGCATTCACCTGCGCGGCTATGCACAGAAAAACCCGAAACAGGAATACAAGCGCGAAGCCTTCAATTTGTTCGAGGAAATGCTCGAGTCGGTCAAGCACGACACTATTCGTATTCTCAGCCATGTGAAGGTGCGTCGCGAAGACGCCGCCGAAGAAGAGGCCCGCCAGCGTCGTCAGGCAGAAGAGATGGCCAAACGCATGCAGTTCAAGCATGAGTCGTTAGAATCGCCGTCCGACGAAGGTAATGAAGGCAAAAGCGAGCAGACGGTTGCGGCTGCGCCCATTACCCGCGAAGGCCCTAAGGTTGGACGCAACGACGCCTGCCCCTGTGGGTCAGGCAAGAAGTACAAACAGTGCCACGGCAAAATAGCCTGAGGTAAAGGAAGGCCGAGTTTTAGCTCGGCCAACCTACTGTCGGCTAACTCTTTCAGGGTCGGGTTGAAACTCGACCCGCCCACTCCCGTCACGCAACTGCTGCTACAATATCTCCCTCACTTCAATCGGAGATTTGCATCATGCCCGTCGGACTCGGCCCCCTTCCTGTCTTGCACCCCGTTCCAGGTTTTCGTCTGGGAATTGCCTCGGCTGGAATCAAGCGAGCAGGCCGAAAGGACGTCGTGGTGATGGAGGCAGCTGAAGGCTCGTCAATCGCTGGTGTATTCACCCTTAATGCTTTCTGCGCTGCCCCGGTCACCCTGTGTCGTCAGCATCTGAATCAATCCCCTCGTTATCTGCTGGTCAACACGGGCAATGCCAACGCGGGTACCGGCAAGCCGGGTATGGAAGCGGCTCTTAAAACCTGTGCTGCCCTCGCGGCGTTAACCGCAGCAACCAGCCAGCAGGTTCTGCCATTCAGCACTGGCGTCATTGGTGAGCTACTCCCTGCGGATAAAGTGATCAGCGCTTTGCCAGCCGCACTGGATAACCTCGACGAGAATCATTGGGCTCAGGCCGCTGAAGGCATCATGACTACAGACACCTTGCCGAAGGGTGCTAGTCGTCAGATCACCTTGGCTGGCCAAAGTGTGACGCTCACAGGTATCTCCAAGGGCGCAGGTATGATCAAGCCTGACATGGCCACCATGCTCGGTTACATTGCTACCGATGCGAAAGTCGCTCAGCCCGTCTTGCAAGCATTGCTGCGCGAAGCTGCTGACCTGTCTTTCAACCGCATCACGATCGACGGTGACACCTCCACCAATGACTGTTGCATGTTGATAGCCACCGGCAAGGCGCAGATGCCGGCAATCGAAAACGAGCATAGCGCCGACTACAAGGTTCTCGCTGATAGCATCAAGTCGATTATGCTCGAACTAGCCCAGGCAATTGTCCGCGACGGCGAGGGCGCCACCAAATTCGTCACGGTTCAGGTCAATGGCGGTAATAATCGCGATGAGTGCCTGGACGTCGGCTACGCGATCGCCCACTCGCCGCTGATCAAGACCGCACTGTTCGCGTCTGACCCCAATTGGGGTCGCATCCTGGCCGCCGTTGGACGCGCAGGCGTACCGAATCTGGATGTTGAGCAGATCGATGTTTACCTCGATCATGTTTGTATTACGCACAACGGAGCTCGAGCTACTGATTACACTGAAGCTCAGGGCGCTGCGATCATGGCTCAGGCAGAGATCACTATTCGCATTGAGCTGGGCCGCGGACAGCATACGGAAACCCTCTGGACCACAGATCTGTCCCACGAGTATGTGCGCATAAATGCCGAATACCGGACCTGAAGCAGCGTAAGCATCCTGTCAGCACCGTCTAGCATCTGAAGCGGTAATCCGAA
>TARA_R110001592_G_scaffold82013_1_pt1 | contig 10537 bp, 2 predicted proteins | sample TARA_R110001592 | Tara Oceans TARA_R110001592 (sample SAMEA4398387) | marine metagenome | biome: Polar Biome; feature: [SRF] surface water layer (ENVO:00010504); material: water (ENVO:00002006), including particulate matter (ENVO:01000060) such as... | depth 5 m | reverse complement strand
CAATATTATATTGCCTCAAAACGACCAAATATAACAATATTTGATCAAAGTAATAATATAACAAACCCACACATTAATAATATTGATATAAGCGATAATGATACTAATTATAAGGGGCGATGGAGTATTTATGTAGATACCAAAAGTCAAGTTTATAAATATACACCTGGAGACGGCTCCGAGGCGGCTTCATGGGATTTATCAGGAAATGATACATCAGGTAATATATATATATCCAGGTCTAATAGAGCTACAAACCCAGAATATACACATTGTTTATTAGAACATTTTAAAAATAATTCTGTATTAGACAATAGTTTAAATGATATTAGTAATGTATTTGTAGATTTAGATTTAGATTTATCTGAAAATGCTATAGATGCTAGTTTCAATAATGTTTATGCTCGGCCTTATTTTGTAATAGGGTCTGATGCTTCTACAAATATTGTTTATGGGTACGCGCCTTATAATTTAACTGATGATAATTCGAGTCTTGTTGAAACAAAAACATTTGAACCCTCCTCCTCATCTAAAATTAAATATTGTAAAATAAAACTAGATACGAGTGCAAACGACTGGTCTAAAACACAGGTATATATGTGTTATTATTTAGTTGAAAATAATCGATTAGGATGTGCGTCCTGTAATAGCAGTGAATTGGATACTATAAAAGACATCAGCTTCTCCGCCAACGACATTTCTGGAGGTCAATATCCTTCTATGGATGTTGACATTTCTGGAATCCCCCATATAGCTTTTTATGGTGGTGAACAAATACATTATATTAAAGGTGAATGGGGTACGAATTTTATGGATTCATCTGACAACTGGATTCATAAAAAAATAGATGACGTTGGTCCTGCGAGTGGTAATTATTATACAGATTTATCTAACAATCAACCAATTAGTTTAAAAATATCTCCATACGATAATTCAACTCATATTGCTTATCAATATAAAAATGCCGACGACGATACATTTTCTTTAAAGTATTGGACAAATAGTAAAAATCTTAAAGATATCAGTGGTGTTGATACTAGTTTAAATTATCTTGGATTACATACTTATGGAAAAACAATTGATATAAGTAAAGCATCCGTGGAAGCCTATTGGGATTTGTCTAGTTCAAAATGTATTTTTAGCCGTGATTATTCTAGATATGATTATTTAACTACAAATACTGAAGTTGGATTAACTACACCAGAATATAAAATCAATCAATATATTACACCGTATGGAGCAAGAGTGGGTGTTTTTGGTTCAACAATAGCTACTTCTACTGGGTGGAAAAATGGAGTTAGTTATAAAGCAACACACTTAGATAAAATTTATATTATTGCAAAAGTAAAAACTCCTGTGCTAACCAGTACACATACTCTATTTCTAATTGGTTCTACCCCAGGTGGTTATGTTGGAGGAATAAAAGACGGATTTCCATTTTTTGGTATTCAGGGAAATTTAAATAGTTCTGAGTTAATTGGTCCGTTTAATGACTGTTCAGGAATATGTCATCAGTATAAAGATAATAGTGAACTTGATACATCTGTTGATCTTAGTTTGAATAGTAGTAAGGAATATGAATTGGAATATTATTATAATAAAGGAAATAATTACTTATCTATCAATGTAAAAAGTCTTGATTCTGGAACCGGAGCAGGATTTTATGAATTTTATGATATTTCCCAAAATGGGGGTTTTAATATGATAGATGGAAATTTGTCTATAGGTACAGAGTCTCATACAGCATCCGTAAATCCTTGGACTGGTACAATATATAAAATGAGTATTTATGCAACGGATATTTCTAATATTCCTCAGTTTGATTTATCTAGAAATGGAGAGATTTTAGATGATTGTTCGGGCACAAAATATTCTAGTTTTTATGATAATTCTGGAAATACTGGTTTAGTTATAGAACCAAGTAGTAATGAATACCAGATAACAAACGCTGTAAATAGTTTAAACAATGGGGATATTAGTGGTTCATCATATATAAAATCTACTATATTACATGATATTTATTACTATCAACGAGTTAAAGGTCAAAATTTTACAACTTTAACCAACCAAAATATTGCGACAACATATTCGAAACAATTTATAACAGTAATGGATAAATTTACAAAACTAAATGATGAATATAAAATAGATATTAGCGGTGTTGATATTAGTATTTACGAAATATGGGCTGCTGGATATTCGGTTGATTCAGCGGGTATACACCCTAAAATATGGGAATCATTAGATGGGGGTATTACTTGGAAAGAAAATACAAATTTTACAAGTATAACTGGGAAAAAAATATTAGATTTAAAGACATTTATAGATACAAACAATCATAGATGGGTATTTATATGTGGAGAAAATTATATGTTACAAGTATCAAATGATTATAATGGTTTATTGGGAAGTAATTGGATGATCATTGGTGATGATAAAAATAGCACTCCAACGAAAGACCCTAGTGGTGTTTCTTTTAATAATAGTCCATATATTTCAATGCCGCGGGCATATAAAAATAATATGCAAATATTTAGAGATCTTAACAGTATATGCGTGACAAATTTTTCTGAAACGGATACATCTGATGATATATTAAATACTTCTTTAGGCTCAAACGACCATCATTTTCATTTATGGGTAGGTACAAAAAGATTTGAAAATTATGAGGACATTCAATACCCGATAAAAATAGTTGTTACAACAGGTAGTTGGGATGTAGATGTTTATTGGTGTGTAAAAAACTCTGCTGGTAACAAGGTAATTGAAACAAGTGCTTCCTATTATCCAGCTGGATCTGGTCCCCCTGGTGCGCCATATAACCAGATACATTTTTTACCTGCTGGTAGTTATACCTTTGAACTTAATGATGTATTTGGTGATGGATGGACCGGTCAAACAATGACAGTAACAAACATATCTGATTCCGCAACTATTTTTGGTCCTATTTCAGTTCCATCTGGTGGGGCAGGAAATCCTGGGTATGGACCTCTTATACAATCTTTTCAAATTATAGAGAGTTGGGGAAGCCAATTTAATGAAAGATATCTTGGATATAGAGATTTATTAATAAGAGGTAATTATACCGATTATTCAAACAATCAACTTGATTATTCTTATAATATAATTACAGATGCTATAATTGATACTTCTAATAATTCTAATAAGGTTTATAGTTTGGACTCATTCAATACTTTTTCATTTGGTGGAGATGCTAGCGGTAATCAGTATAATACAGAGGGACACAATTATGGTATAGTAACCACGGATAGTTATGTTTATCAAACAAAAAATGGAGGCAAAAATTGGGAAAAAAGATTAGGTGTTGATAGAATTGACTTGTTTGGAAATAACGATAATAAAGTTAGGGGAACCTGGGGCAGTTATGTTGAGAAAAATCAGACGAAAAATAATGGAAATGATTTTATATATGATAATTCTGGTATGTACGTTCAAACTTCAACAGAACCTTGGAATGGTCTACCAGGATTAACATTGGCATATAATAATGGGGATTATGATTTATCTTTTACACCATTAGATTCGTTGGATAAAAAAGTTATAACATGGGATCCAAGTGAAAACTCAAATTCATTTTGGAATGTAAATATTCCTGACAATCAAGGAGTTCCCGCTTTATATAGAGAAGGCGGGGGGAATACTATAAAGGTACATATTGACGATGAATCTTCAACTAAAAATCATTATAAAAATAAACAAAAAATGTGGACTTTTGATTTTACAGATTCAACAACAACAACAAATTATGATACTGAGTCATATAATGTTCCGTCTTTGTATTTAAGAGACAGTGAATTAGACGATAATTGGCAACGAGTAATTCCTAGTATTGTTGATCCTTCTTTGAATACATATTCAAAAACAGAATCATTAAAATGGGGAGGTATCACACCTTATAATAATGACTATGCTATTGTTAATTTATCTTTTGCAAATAATAATAATTTAATTTCAAATATTAATAATGATATTAGTCAATACGTTGGATTTTATAAATTGAGTAAGGTTCCATTTACACCACATTTAAGAACTGAAAAAAATCCAGCTGATACATACAGTCGTTATTTGTATATAGATTATTTGATGGATTATCCTAATGGAGCATTGTCTGCTGATAAATGGAAAAATAGATTAAATTTCGAAAAACTACACATAGAATCTCATTTTGAAATTCGTTATAAATTAGGACAAGGTGGGACATATGGAGGGTGGAGTACATTGGAAAATTGGTGGGCGGAGGAAGGACAAAGTGCTGGTACTTTTGATCCTGATAATAAATATGATGAAAAGGTATTAAAATTAGTACCCGGTTCTGTGTATCAATTTAGAATAAGACTTAAAAATGATTACGGTTATAGTTGGTATTCAAATATAGAACCTGCTGATGGCATTGAAATGCCTTCGCCAACACCAACAATAACAAATCTTACTAGTTCTACAAAATTATTTGAAAATATAATTAGTTGGAAAGCGCCAGCAGGTGATTTGGACGGTCAGTCGGTACAATCAGTATACTCTTATGATATATCAAAACAATATTTTGATAACGCAACTAATGCGTGGATAGATGACATAAGTTTTTCAAGATTTTATAGTGATTTATCAGGTGTATTAGGCGAAAGTTATGGAGATTTATCAGGAACTATATGGACTGGACCATTTGATCCAAGTAGTGGATCAGTAGATCCTTCTAGTAGTTTCACAAAAAATGTAAGTTTCACAGATACCGATTTAAGTTTAAATTATTTTTATCAATATCACATAAAACATTTACCTCTTACACCAGGTAATCCGTTCAATATACAAAGTATAACAACCTTTATTTCTTCTGGATTACCTCAATATATTGATTATAGTTATAATTATCAAGACGCTAGTTTTAATATTATTTGGACTACTGATGTAGATATTAGTAATGATACTAAAGTAACATGGGATATATCTTGGCAGGAAATTAGACCAGGTAATGTAATAGATAATTCAGGAACAGTATTTTATACAGACCCGAATGGAATTGGTGCAGGAGAAAAAAGAATTATATCAATTAATTTACCATCCGGTTATTTATTGGCTGATTCATCCTATAATTTTCTCATAATGGCAGATTATAGTAATAACAAAATTATTACAGATTATTCTTCAAGCTCTGTTTCGGTACAAGAAACACTATATCCTAACGGGAAGAGATATGATCCAAGTTATGTGAATGTTTATTATAATTATCAAGAACCGGTTGTATTAAATAATATTATATATAATTCGCTGACAGATGAAATAGATATGTCTTGGAATGCGACTTCCATTCCAGGAAAACCATACTATTATGATATTTCATTTTCACACACAGATAATAGTTATCCAGATATAAGTTATAATTTTGGTATTAGTGAAGGAGAACAACTAATACCTCCATATAATAATGGTGTAAATTATTTCCCTGGAAAGTATAATGTAAGAATTAGGTCAGCATATGGGAACAAAGTTCCTACAGGTATTGTTGATATTTCTAGTATTTTTAGCGATTGGTCGGATCCAAAAATTTTGGATGAAATTCCAAAACATTTACCAAAAAATCCAATAATTGAACTCAGTCATGACGACACGACTATAACATTAAAATGGGATAGAATACAGGATACATCTTCATCTTTTATTATTGGAAATCATCCTATACCGAGAAGTTATTATCTAATTAAAAATGAGACAAGTATTATTAATCCTATTATTAGTAGTGATTTATCCAATAATATTCATAGAGATAATTCATCTTATATTGATAGTATTTCGACAAACAGAATATATAGTTATGATTTGAGTGCTAATTATAATTAATAATAAATGTATAATATATATATGAGTATTTCATTCGGTCCAATATCAGTTACATCGACAGGTGTATCTGGCCTATCTGTTTATATAGAAAATACTGATGTTCTAGGAAAAACAAAAACAGCTACTTTTTCTTGGGATGATACCCTAATTGATGGATCTCACCCAGAAAAATGGAGAGTTATTATTAATAACTATAAAACGTATTTGGTTTATACTAATCCTATATTTTCGCTCTCTCTCCCCGAGGCTATTTTTGATAAATGTACAACCTGTGTAAAAGTCCAAGCAATTTATCCCAATGGAATTACAACTAATTATAGTAATGAACTTTGTGTAAAAAATATTCCACAAAAGTATTGTAGAAATAAACTTTCACACCATCCTGCTAATAAAAAAGCAAAAATTAGTTCATTTAAGGGGTCTCAAAATATGAGATATGCCAGAGCTATTAGAATGGGAGGAAAAAATGCTTTTCGATAATTTCCAAAATTTATCTTATATTCTTATATAAAATAAATGACAGAAATATTTGATAATGTACACGGATTTAATTTACAATTACCATATAATGGAAATAGAGATTATCCTGATAATAATGGAGAATGGATAGAAATTACAAAAAAACCAAATCAATTACCTACTGTTAAGTTAAAGACAATAGTTTTATATTATAGAAATAACGGTGAGGATACAGATTATAATTCTGATTTAAATCAAACCATCACAAGTGACGAATCAATTAATTATAGATTTTATAATAACAGAACTGACTGTAGTGGTCAAATGGGTTGGATTTGGGGGTTTCCATTATTTGATGTTAGTGGTGGGTCTGGAAAATGGCCGAAATTCGAATCATGTATTGGTAATGATATTTCAGGAAATGAAAAAATGTTGGTTAGTTTAAAAAATCAAAAAAATATTATTGTTTTGGACTGTTCTGGGTTACAACCTATTATAGGGCGAGGTTGTAATGATATTTCAAATAATATTCCAGGTATTTCAAATTCATTTTTCATGACATTAAGAATTAAAAGTAGTACAGAAACAGATTTTACTAATTATACCAATGGAAATCCAGGAAAAGGGTTTAAAGGAAATTGGAATTTATGGGCCGGTAATTCAAAACAGCCTAAAAAATGGGCTTCTTTAGTACAATATGAATATGAATGTGATATTATAGGACCTAAATCTATGTTAGATTTTACATTTGATTATTTTATGATTAAAGATACAGATAATAAAACTCGACCAATTTATCAAAAAAAAAGTGCATCATCAACTGTAACTAAATTTTTAGCAATACCTTCTCAAGGAATAAATAATCTAAATAATATTATTGATATGAATTGTTTTATTATAACAGGTCAGAATGGCGAAAAAAAAAGAATGGATATTACAAATATATTACAAAATTTAAGTTCTGTTGATTTGGGAAACACTAGAAAAAGATTACAGATTCCTGGAAATTGGAACAATATTAATAGTTCTACAGTTGTAAAATTAATTGGTGGATGGTATAGTGATAATTCGTCGAATTGTTATTATGGAGATGATATTGGTGATCGGGATTTTCAAACAAATATGTCTTCGACCACAGCAAATCACAAAACTGGTGGATGGAAAAATTTTATAAAATTAAAAACTATAGGAGATAATGATTGGTCCGGCAATAGTTTTACTAGCTCATATGAATTAACTAATATTTTATGGTGTAGTTTGCAAAGTCCTAGAAAGATACCCATTAGAAAATATGATAGTACTTTGCAAGAGCAGAGGTTTATAACAAACTGGATTGATTTATCAGAAAATACTAATAATAAAATTATGGGTGGAGGATATGGTAGATATCCAAATACAGTTGATATGCCGCGATCTTCAATAAATCCTTATTATTCCTCTATTGGAAATATCAATACCAATACTGTAAGTATAGAAAATTTCGATTTGAATAGTGATGTCAATTATCTTGATTCTTCAGATAATGCGTTGACTAAAAATGATTTAAATTATTTTGAGGTGAAATACCAACTATTAATCCCCCCTGACTCTGGAGATCATTTTAAAATCAGTTTTACAATGGGAAAGGATATTAGTAGTGTCACTACTTTTTTTAGACATGCTGAAATGAACGGATCTCCTGAACCAGAAGGTACATCCAATAAAGATGCAAAGAGATCTGAAGAAACAATTACTTTAAAATGGGATACGGATTCTGTTAATGCAGAAACATATGATATTTCTATGCAATCTATATTTTTTACAGATGTTGCTTCTGGCTTTAAAAAAATAACTCCTGTATTTGATATATCAAGTACATATTTAAGTAATGCTAATGAGGGTGATTATGATATCAGTTTTAATGTATTTCAACTATTATTTTTTTCTATGATTGAAAGTGAAACAAATTCTAATGCTGTATCAACAATTAAAACATCTAGGAATGGAGCACCATATAGCACTAAATTATTTAATACATCGCGAACAGAAAATCAAGTTGTTGATATAAGTTATATTCCTTTTAATTATGAACCGTATAGATATATAAACTATAAAACAAATAATTCTATAGATTATGAAAATAATTTTTATTTTGATATGATAGACTATTCAGGAGCCCCGATTTTAATTGCTGACGAAAGATTAATATATAATACTTCCAAAATATTTACTAAGGATGAAATAAGCATACAAGACGCATTGAGAGCTCTTATAATAAAACAAGAGAATTCTAAAAAATTTCCAAGCACCGGTTCTATAAGTATAGATATATCTAGTGACAAAATTCATGATATGAGTTATAATTTTGTAAAATCTAGCGAAATATCAGTAGAAGACCAAAAAATTATATCTAAGGAAGAAATTTTTGTATTAACAAAACCAGAAGATTCGACTTATACAATTGTCAATGATAAAAATAATCTATCGAAACAAACGTCTACTAACAATATATTTTCTGCGTCATTTTATTCTCCAGAATCATTAAAATTAAACGATTATTTTATACCAGATTATTGGAGATTACCAGAAACAATAAATAGATTAAGAACTATAAACACAATCAACACTGATGTTACATATTCTTTTTTTGATACGTGGATTAATCAGGTTAGAATATCTATGGTTACCGAAATATTGAGTTTAGCTTTAAAATACGAAAACGAAGAAGGACAGATTCAAAATGAAATAACACATATTCTAGTTAATAGTAATGTGAATTCTAGAAATACTCTTGATTATAGCGCGTTAGATAGTAACAATGAGTGTATTAATAAAAAGGGAGGAAAAATGATATTTGCCGTTCAAGGCGCTTTGGGTCTAGATTCATTATCTACGTTAGATAAAAAACCAATAATAATTGATGTTTTAGAAACAACAAACAATGTTACTGGTCCTTTTGGTCTCACATCTACCGCAATAGGTGGTGGAGATTATAATCCAGATGGTACTATAAACAAAGGTATAGACTTACCTCATCCAGATGCTACCAAAAATTATATTGTGGATATAATTTTACCTAATATAATGAGACAAGGGAATGGACCTAATCAAACAAATTTATCCGGGCTGACATCTTCTTATAATGGTTTGTTTAAGATAAAGATGACTGCCGCCCCGGCTCCCTCGAATAAAGAATTTACGGAGGTAACTATGGTTCCAAATCCTGTAAAAATTTTATTAGTAGATTTATCAAATGTAACTCAAACAAACGCGACTAATTTTGATATGATTAATGATGGAAATTCAAGTATTACTATAAGGTGGTCGTCCTTTTATTTTTCAAAAGATGTAAGTTGGAATTTTAATGAAAGTAATGTTTTTTGGACTATAACTAGATTAGATTTATCTACTAAAAAAAGAGTTGTTGTTTTAAATGATGAAAAGCTAGGTTTGAATGGTTTCGGTGAATATTTGTTTGTTGATCCAAATGTAAAAATTTTTGATAAATTTGAATATACTGTAACTGGTGTATTTAAATGGATAAATCTTTCATATAAAACATCAAATGATATATTATCTTTGAATATACCTGGGTTTACAACTCCCCATTGCATTGCGTGTAAATATAATCGTTTTCCATACGGAAGATTTAATACAACATCAACAAATTTAAAACTTTACAGACCATTATTAATAAATAACTCATCGGGACAAGAAGATAGATTTGGTAAAAAAACGTGTGGAGGAGGATGTGTAGACCCTAATAATCCAGTATTAAATTTATTTTCAGGTGGGTCAAGAATTTCATCATCTAATAATATATATTCTAATACTACAAATCAACTATCTAAAAAACAAACATATGTTCTTTTAGCTAATTCAAGAAATAGACCAAAACGTTAATAATTAATTATAATTTAATCAATATTTTTTAAATCATTTATTTTCCAATATTCACTTCCTCCATTAGGCATAGGTCTTCTAATAATAAAAGGAATTTTATTTTGTGTAAGTTCCATAAAAGCAATAGTGTGACCGTCAATTATATCTTTTGTCAATTCAACAAAAGGTTTTGCTCCGTGGTTGATTTGTTTTGCTCTTAATCCAAGAATTTTTGCTTTTTCATATCTTGTAAGAATAGGGATTGTTTGGTGTAACGGATCAATAATAATACCCCTTTTGTTTCTAGTAACATTAGCTAATGTTAATAATTCTTTGTAATTAATATGTTTTGTTTCTGGATGAT
>TARA_R110001592_G_scaffold6774_11_pt1 | contig 10537 bp, 9 predicted proteins | sample TARA_R110001592 | Tara Oceans TARA_R110001592 (sample SAMEA4398387) | marine metagenome | biome: Polar Biome; feature: [SRF] surface water layer (ENVO:00010504); material: water (ENVO:00002006), including particulate matter (ENVO:01000060) such as... | depth 5 m | reverse complement strand
CGTTAGCCGCTACAGCGTGCGCAGTAAAGTCCAGCGGCTGCCCATTGAGGCAATCTCTCAAGCTAGTGCTAATCAGCGGGCAGGGCGCTGCGGTCGGGTTGCACCAGGTATAGCTTATAGGCTCTATAGTGAAGCCGACTACCTAGGGCGACCGGCATACACTGAACCTGAAATTCAACGCACCAATTTAGCTGCAGTAATATTGAAAATGCTGCAGTTAAAGCTGGGGGATATTTCTGAATTCCCATTTGTCGATGCACCCGATAGTAAGTTTGTTAACGATGGTTTTGCGCTCTTGGCAGAGCTTGGCGCGGTCAGTGATGGACGCTTAACTAAACTTGGCGATCAGCTAGGTCGATTTCCTGTTGACCCACGTATCGGCCGCCTTCTGTTGGCAGCAGCAGAGGGCTCGTGTCTGCGAGAGATGCTGATTATCGCCAGTGCCTTGAGTATTCAAGATCCCCGCGAGCGGCCGGCCGACAAGCGCCAGGCCTCAGATGAAAAACACCGTCGATTTTGGCAGGTGGATTCAGATTTTGCTGCCTTTGTTGCGCTCTGGGACTACGCCGAGGAACAGCGCCAAGAGTTGTCCACCAGTCAGTGGCGAAAACTCTGTCAGCGCGAATTTTTGTCTTGGACCAGAATGCGCGAATGGCGAGAAGTGCACCATCAGCTTACCTTGATGTGCAGGCAATTAAATTTAAAACAAAACAAAGAACCAGCTGACTTTAATAGCATTCACAAAGCCTTATTGCCGGCTTATCTGGGTCAAATTGCGACCAAGGATGAGGGCCGCGAATTTACCGGTGCTCGCAATCGCAAGCTGCATATCTTTCCTGGTTCGGGCTTGTTTAAAAAGCCACCAAAATGGATTGTTGCTGCAGAACTAGCGGAAACCACCCAGCTATACGCCCGTTGCGTCGCAAAAATTGATCCAGAATGGGTGTTCGGCATTAATGATAGTCTACTCAAGCGCAGCTACTACGAGCCCCAATGGCAGCCCCGCAGTGGCCGCGTTATGGCCTACGAGCAGACCGCGCTATACGGTCTAATCATTCGTGATAAACAACGGGTTCACTACGGCCCTATTGCCCCTGAAGAAAGTCGTGAAATACTGATTAGGCAAGGTTTGGTAGAAGGTCGCTATCAAGGGCGCGCGGCTTTTTATCAACATAATAAACGCCTGATTAGTGAGATATCTGAGATAGAAGACAAGGCCCGCCGGCGCGATATATTGGTTTCTGACGACGAGCTATTCCGATTTTACGACGAGCGTATCCCCGCAGGTACAATAACCGCTAAACACCTAGAGCATTGGTTGAAGGCAACCGCGCCGCCGAACACCCTCTACTTGAGTCGCGGTGAATTGATGCGCCACGGTGGTGGCGATGTTACTGAACAGCAATTTCCAGACACATTGCTATGCGGGGGTATGAGCTTGGCACTGGCTTACCACTTTGAGCCGGGTCACGCCGCAGATGGTGTCAGTGTGTCCGTGCCACTCGGTAACTTAGTTGATTTGGCAGAAGGTCGCTTGGAATGGTTGGTGCCCGGTTTATTGAGAGAGAAGTGCATCGCCTTGGTGAAGACCCTACCTAAGGCGCAACGCAAGCAGCTAGTGCCAGTGCCAGATTATGTTGATCGCGCTCTACCTATGATTAAGGCGGGTGATCAAGCCCTGCTGCCCCAACTTGCGACGGCTTTGCACAGGCTGAGCGGCCTGAAGATCGATGTAAACGAGTGGGCAGTAAATCGCATTGATGATTACTATCTAATGAATATTCGGGTTCTAGATAGCGGCGGTAAATTGCTTGCTCAAGGTCGCGATTTACTCAAACTAAAAGCCCAGCTTGCAGATCAAGTTCAGCAGGGCATTGCGGAGGAGAGCAGCGGCGGCTTTAACAGCAAGGTACTTCAGGACTGGAATTTTGGCACTTTAGAAAAACGCCATGAATTTAAGCGCGGTGGGGCAGTCTTGACCGCCTACCCTTGTTTGCGGGATGACGGCGAAAGCGTGGTTCTAGAGCTGGCTGAGTCGGAGCAAGATGCACGGCAGAAGAGCCTATACGGGGTGCTGCGCCTGCTACTCCTGCGGATGTCCCAGCAAGTCAAATTACTTAGAGCCAATTTGTTTCGCAACAACGCCGTGCAGCTGCAGTTCGCCGCTGTTGGTGAGCAGAAAAAGCGCTGGATTGAGGATTGCTTGCTGGCTGCCGCGCGGCAAAGTTTTGCAATTGATCCAGATAAATTGCCAGAATCCGATGATGATTTTGAAATGCTTTGGCAGGCCGGGCGTGCAAGTTTTACTGGAGATGCAGAGAGCTATGCGGTTCTGCTGATAGAGGTTCTAGGGCATTACTCTGATATTAGACGTGCACTCAAAAAGCTCAAGTCATTGAGCTGGATTCACAGTATCAACGACGTCAATAAGCAGTTGGAGGGTTTGTTTTTCGATGGTTTTATTACTGAGCAAACTCGCGAAGAATTGCAGCAGTATCCGCGGTATTTACGGGCAATCCTGCAGCGTCTGACTAAATTAGATGGTCACTATCAGCGGGATAGACAGTGCACCTTGATTATAGAACCCCTGCAACAACAACTGCTGGAATTTCTGACAAAGTCGCCGGAGGGGGCTAGGTCGCATTTAACGTTGCGAGAGTACCGGTGGCAGTTGGAAGAGTTTCGTATATCGTTATTCGCGCAAAACATAGGTACTCGCTCACCGGTATCCGAGAAACGGCTCAAGCAGCTGTGGAAAAGCGTCTGCCAAGATGTAACATTTTAAGGGTAAGCCCGTCTCTTTATTACAGCCGCAACAATTTTCGATGTCGGGGTCGGGAATGGGCGTTTTAGCGTACACCTTACCCTGTGTTGTTAAATTTTCTGATGCGGCTATGCTAGAAATGGTGATTGTTACTAGGAGGTGCCGAGATGCATCGACAGTAACGAGGATATTCAATCTTACTTAGCTTATTAATAATTCGGCACTCAGTCGATAAGGATAAATAAATGGCGTCTTTTACTAAAAAACCCCTAGCTGCAGCGTTTGGTGTTGCAATGTTGGCTTCTGCTGTCAGTCCGGCAATGGCTGATAGCAATCCCTTTGCGGCAAAACAGCTTAGCTCAGGCTACGAGTTGGCGATGGGCAGTTCCGACAAGGCAGCTAAATCAGAGGCCAAGTGCGGCGCAGAGAAGGCCGGCGAGGCAAGTTGTGGTGCAGACAAAGCAAAAGCCGCCCATGAAGGTAAATGTGGCGAAGCGAAGTGCGGAGCAGACAAAGCAAAATCAGCCCATGAAGGCAAATGTGGTGAAGCGAAGTGTGGCGCAGACAAGGCCGCTATGGAAGGGCAGTGCGGTGGTGATAAGGCCGCTAAGGAAGCGTCTTGCGGTGCAGCTAAATAAGAGGCGGCGTTTTTAGCATAAAGGAAACTCTAGGCGATAATGGCAATATCAATGGCGGAAAGAACAGCAAATAGCGGGCTTGGGCTTGCAGGTCTTGGCCTGCGGCGCGGTCTAATACCTGCGATCAAAGAACTGAAGCCGGGTGATATTGATTTTATAGAAGTTGCCCCAGAGAACTGGATAGGTATTGGCGGCCGTTATGGTCGCTCGTTTCGCGAAATTGCTGAGCGCTATCCAGTGTATTTGCATGGACTATCGTTGAATATTGGTGGATTTTCGCCACTGGACGCTGGTTTGTTAAAAGATATAAAGCAGTTTATGACAGACTTTGATTGTCCTTTGTATTCCGAACATTTGACCTACTGCGGTGATGAGGGGCAGCTATACGATTTGTTGCCTATTCCTTTCACGGAGGAGGCTGTTCACCATGTTGCGGATCGGGTGAAGCGAGTGCAGGACGTTCTAGGGCGGCGTATTTTGCTGGAAAATGCCTCCTACTATGCGGCGCCTGCCCAGCAAATGAGTGAGAGCGAATTTATAAATGCAGTGCTCGCAGAGTCTGATTGCGAGCTTCTATTAGATGTGAATAATATCTATGTAAATAGCATTAATCATGACTACGATCCCTATGAGTTTTTGAATTCACTGTCACTTGGTCGTGCGAAATATGTGCATATCGCCGGTCATTTTGATGAGGCTGAAGATCTTCGAGTTGACACCCACGGCGCCGATGTTATCGATCCCGTTTGGGCCTTACTAGACGCGGCTTATGCCCGCTGTGGACCGCTACCAACGCTATTGGAACGAGACTTTAACTTTCCCCCCATGGCCGAGCTGTTGTTAGAAGTCGAGCGTATTAAGCAGTCTCAACAAATCCAGTCTTTAGATGTGCCCTCTGCGGCGCCTAGGGTTGTCAGGCGATGAGTGAGTTTCAGCGCGTTCAGCGTGAATTCACGCAGTTTATTCGGGATCCAGATCACCGCACTGCGCCGCAAGGTATTGAGAGTCGCAGGCTAGGAATTTACCGCGACTTATTTTTTAACAATATCAATAGCTTTTTGAGTAATGGCTTCCCTGTATGCCGCAGCCTATATAGCGATGTCGACTGGGATGTGTTGGTGCGAGATTTTATGATAAAGCACCAGTGCGCCAGCCCGTACTTCTTGAAGATTGCCGAAGAGTTTCTTGAGTATCTGCAGTCCCAGCGCAGCGGACTTGATATTGATCCGCCTTTTTTGTCCGAACTTGCTCATTACGAATGGGTTGAGCTGGCGCTGGATGTTGCGGAGGGCGATTTGCCCGCTGCTGGTGATATGGTAGATGACATATTAAGTGGTCATTTTCGTCTATCTCCGCTGGCGTGGCCCCTGGCATACCAATTCCCGGTTCATTTGATTAGCGTCGATAATCGCCCGCAAAACGCTGATGGCGAAGCTACTTACATTGTGGTGTATCGCAATCGCGCCGACAGTGTTGAATTCCTAGAAATTAATGCGGTCACCGCTCGCTTGTTGGCGCTATTCGATGAAGCGCCTTCTCCTAGTGTTGGCGAACTGCTAAGAGTTATTGCTGGCGAGCTGCAGACGGAAGTCGAATCGCTTTATGGATTTGGGACAGAGCTTGTGTCCCAATTAGTGAGTCTCGATATACTTATTATTGCAGAGCCGTAATTAACGAAGTAGTGCCATGTATCAGTGCATTGCGTATAGTAATATCCGCGTTTTATATTTGATGAGTAGTGACTCCGATGGAACGAATAACTTGTGCCTTAGTCTTGGCGATATTGTCTGCATTTCACTGCGTTGCAGTATCTGCTGACATTGGTGGAGACTCTCGCGATCCCTGGGAAGGCTTTAATCGCGTGGTCTTTTCGTTTAATGATTCTGCAGATAAATATGTGCTGCAACCAGTAGCTCGCGGCTATCGTAAAGTCACGCCGACATTTGTTGATCAAAGTTTGGCCAATTTCTTTAATAATCTTGGTGAGATTAAAAACGTCGGCAATAACGCGCTGCAGGGCGACGGCGGCGATATGTTGGTCAGCGGTGGGCGGTTTCTGATCAATACGACAGTAGGGGTTTTGGGCATCTTCGATGTTGCGACTTACATTGGCTTAACTCGTGATTCAGAAGATTTCGGTCAGACCCTAGCTGTGTGGGGGCTTGGTAATGGGCCCTACCTGATGTTACCGCTGCTTGGCCCGAGTACACTAAGGGACAGTGTCGGTAGTGGGGTAGACTCTTACACTGAAATCACCCGAGGGATTGACCCTAGTACCGTGCAACTTGGCATGACTATGTTGGATTTGCTGCAGGTTCGCGCATCGCTGTTGGGAACGGAAGACCTAGTATCCGGTGATAAATACACTTTCTTCAAGGATGTCTATCTGCAACGTCGTGATTTTTTAATCAATGACGGCAAGCTGAAAGACGATTTTGGTGGCGAGGATTTCGAAGCATTTGATTTTTAAAGCGAGCGTTCACTGCTCCAACGTAAATTCTGCGCACAAATACGCCTTGTGTGTCTTTGTTGATGCGCGTAAAAAGACCGCATGAACACAACCTTTATCCAGAGTATCTTACTCGTTCAGCAGCCCGATGCGGTGCACACTGAGTTTATGTCCTCATTGGAAAATCTGGGCATGTCGGTGATTGCCATCTCTGATTGTGCCGATGCTATGCAGAGCTTCCGGGAAGAAGATATCGACATTGTCATGGTTGATATCGATTTCCCAGAGGATCGTGGTATTGATCTACTGGGCAAGATGGCCGCCGATCCCCGTGAATTACCCCTTATTGGCTTATCCCGCCGTAAGAGTTTGGCTGATGTGGTTGAAGCGGTTCGACATGGCGCGACCGATTACTTGATGTTACCCGCTGAGAATTTAGACGTGATTCGTCACGTAATGGATCGCGCCACTGAGCGCGGTACCTTAAAACGCGAGAATCTGGCCTACCGGACTAAGCTTGAAAATGCGAATAGGGATTTACTCGAAAGTTTAACCCTATTGCAGCAAGACCAGCAGGCCGGTAAGCATGTTCAACAGCTTTTGCTGCCTGATACGCCAAAGCAAATAGGCGGTTATAGTTTCTGTCATTTCATTCTTCCTTCTCTATATCTAAGCGGAGACTTTGTCGACTATTTTTTAGTCGGAGAAGACCACGCGGTTTTTTTTGTGGCTGACGTTTCGGGTCACGGCGCAAGCTCTGCTTTCGTTACCGTGTTTTTGAAGAACTTATTTGCCCGCAAACGAAGTGATTTTTTGCATAGGGGCTCAACAGCCATTTTGTCGCCGGCTAAGATGCTCACCTTGGCAAATCGTGAGCTGCTAGAAATGGGTATTGGCAAGCATGTGACGATGTGCGTGGGCGCGTTTGACCTGAAGTGCCATCAGCTCTGCTATTCAGTGGCGGGCCACCTTCCTGCTCCCGCTTTGGCCTTGGATGGCGCTGCGGAATTCCTGCCGGAACATGATATGCCAGTTGGTTTGTTTACAGATGCCGAGTACAGTGATCATGTCATTAGCTTTCCGCCTCGGGCAGTGCTGACCTTGTTTTCAGATGGTATATTAGAGGTCTTGGACAGCGAAACTCTTGAGGAAAAGGAGCTGAACCTCCTCGATATTCTTAAAGAGGGTGAGGGTAGCTCGGTGGAGCTAGCAAATACCTTTGGTTTATTAGAGATAGACGAAGTGCCAGACGATATTGCAATTTTAGTCGTTAGCAGGGTTTAGGCAGATGCAGCCTGGTCGGATTTTGGTAGCAGGGCAGGACGGCGCGTTTGTTATCAAATTAGTTGGTGACGTGCGACTGACCCTTTGTACAACACTTGACGAGTTCTTCGACGAAATGCTGTCGGTCGAAGGCTTTGCCAGCGTTGTTGTTGATCTTTCAGATGCCTTAAATGTTGACAGCACAACCTTGGGCTTGCTTGCCAAGCTTGCGATTAAGGCCAAAGAGCGGTTTAAGTTCGTGCCCGTTATTCTGTCGACTAACCGAGATATTACCCGCGTGCTGGAAAGCATGGGTTTCGATCGGGTTTTCAGTATTAGAGAGGAACCCTTGCTAGACGATGAAGATCTTGGTGAGTTGCCCGTTCTGCCGTGTAGTGAGGATTCAGTAAAAAAACGTGTTCTTGAGGCCCATCGCACTCTGATGGGACTCAGCGACAGCAATCACGCTAAATTTCGTGAATTGGTGTCGCTGCTTGAAGGGCAGTGCTTCTAGTATTATTTCATTTTCCGCTGCTTATTTAGCTTTTGCCTTTTGCCTTTTCGCTTGTTGTCAGCTTTGCGCGGATAAATTCAGTGTGAGGTAGGTAGATCAGGTCTGAAATTTTGCGTATCAGATGATCCTCGTATTTATCGATTTGCCCATCTTCAATAGCCACTTCCCAAAGCGCGACAATCAGCTCATATTTTTCCAGATTATTACAGTTGTCATTGATATAGCGGGTAAAAGGGTACAGAGATGTACTGTCTTTATTGAGCGCGGTGGCGGTTGCCATGAATTCTTCAATATCTGTCAGCGAAACCGAGAAACAGCGAACCAGAAGCTCGTGGATCTTCTCGATTTCGACCGGGTCTTGCTGGAAGTCTGACTTACTGACTTCAATGAGTAAGGCCGCGGTGGCCAACTCCAATGACATGGTGGTTTTTGCGGTATCTTCTTCGACACCAGAAAAAAGCTGTTTTAGTTTTTCAAACATGTCTCAGTTCCACTCGCTAAGTAAGGCTTCTAGTTTAACTTGGTCAGCGGCAAAGGCGCGAATACCCTCGGCGAGCTTTTCGCTTGCCATTGCGTCTTCATTGAGTGCCCAGCGAAATGCTGACTCGTTGAGTTCTAGCTTGTCGTGGCTGCTAAAATGCATATCAGGGCGAAGTTGGCGCACTAGCGTTTCTTGGTCTTCACTCAACTCGGCTAGCAGTGCGGGGCTTATTGTTAAGCGGTCGCAACCCGATAAAGCCTCAATTTCTCCAATATTGCGAAAGCTCGCGCCCATCACAATGGTTTTATAACCGTGCTGCTTGTAATAGCTATAGATGGCGATAACAGATTGTACGCCGGGATCATCGTTGGCGGTGTTTGGTTTCAGCCCGCGCGCGACATGCCAATCTAAAATGCGGCCTACAAACGGTGAGATTAGCGTGGCACCAGCGTCGGCGCATGCCGCCGCTTGAATAAGGCTAAAAAGTAGTGTCAGATTGCACTCGATGCCTTCTTTTTCCAATATTTTTGCAGCTTGAATACCTTCCCAAGTAGAGGCAATCTTGATGAGTAGGCGATCTTTTCCTATGCCTTTTTGTTGGTAAAGCTCGGTAATATAGCGGCCTTCGGCAACCATTGCGTCGGTGTTAAATGAAAGCCGTGCGTCCACTTCGGTAGATACTTTGCCGGGCACTAAATGACAAATTTCGGCGCCAATTTCGACGGCTAGTTGGGTCGCTGCTCTCTGCAACCACTGAGCATCTCGCTGACCTTTACTTTGTGCTTCAATTAGACCTTTGATAAGCGCTTGGTACTGAGGTAGCTCAGCGGCTTTGAGAATCAATGATGGATTGGTAGTAGCATCTTGGGGTGAAAAGCGGCGTATTGCTTCAATGTCGCCAGTATCGGCAACCACATCGGTAAATTGTTTTAGTTGATCTAACTTATTACTCATTAATAACAGTCCTTTTTCCGAGCATGGTCAGCATGGCTTGTTCGGTAAGCTGTAAGGCGTGTTCCAATACCTCAATGCCTGCATTTGGGCGATGAGCGTGTTCGCTGATATAACGTCTAAATAAACGCCCACCGGGTTCACCGTTAAATACACCTAACATATGTCTAGTTATATGGTTGAGGCGGGTGCCTTTTGACAATTCCATTTCAATGTAGGGAAACAGTCCGCGGATAATTTCGCCTCGGGAAGCGATCTGCTGATTTTTACCGTAAAACTGTGAATCTACATTGCCGAGAATATACGGGGTTTGGTAAGCGCTACGGCCCATCATGATGCCATCCACGTATGACAATTGCGAGCTGGCGTGCTCTAGGGTTTGTATGCCTCCGTTGATGATGATTTCGAGATCGGGAAAATCCCGTTTTAGTTGATACACCAGGTCGTAATTCAGAGGTGGAACCTCCCGATTTTCTTTAGGGCTTAGCCCCTGCAGCCAGGCTTTGCGAGCGTGAACGATGATGGCGTCGGTGCCAGCCTCAGCGATGGCCGCCACAAAATCTTGTAAGGGGCCGTAACCTTCTTGCTCATCTATTCCAATGCGGTGCTTTACCGTAATGGGAAGTGCGGTGACATCCTTCATTGCCTTCACACAATCGGCAACCAGAGATGGTCGCGACATTAGACAAGCGCCAAAAAAACCATTTTGAACCCGATCTGAGGGGCAGCCGCAGTTTAAGTTAACCTCGTCGTAGCCCCATTTTTCCGCAAGGCTTACTGAATGTGCCAATGCCTCGGTGTCGCTGCCCCCGAGTTGCAATGCCACAGGGTGCTCGATATCACTAAAATTGAGATGGCGTTCGGCGTCGCCGTGAATGAGTGCGCCGGTGGTTATCATCTCGGTGTAAAGCACGGCTTCTGTGGTGAGTTGGCGCCAAAAAACTCGGCAGTGACGGTCTGACCAGTCGAGCATTGGTGCAACGCAAAACCGGCGATTAATTAATTTTTTGTGCATCTGCCGCTAAATACCTCTGCGGTGGGTGAATATTGCCGCTTTCGGCACGTATAATGTTAGCAAGATTGGCCCACGTGCGTAATTCTGTGCGGGGCTAAATGTCTATTGTATTCAAATGGTAATAAACACTCCATGACTGTTCGTACTCGCATTGCTCCTTCGCCCACTGGCGACCCACACGTTGGCACCGCTTATATTGCATTGTTCAATTATTGTTTTGCTAAAAGCCAAGGTGGCGAGTTTGTGTTGCGTATCGAAGATACCGACCAACAGCGGTCTACGCCGGAGTCTGAACAGGCGATATTGGATTCTCTGCGCTGGTTGGGCCTGGAGTGGGCAGAGGGTCCTGATGTTGGTGGCGCTCACGGTCCCTATCGTCAAAGTGAACGCAGTGAAATTTATAAAGATCATTGTGATCAGTTAATTGCGGCTGGCCATGCTTTTCGCTGCTACCGAACCGCA
>TARA_R110001592_G_scaffold125784_3_pt1 | contig 10547 bp, 9 predicted proteins | sample TARA_R110001592 | Tara Oceans TARA_R110001592 (sample SAMEA4398387) | marine metagenome | biome: Polar Biome; feature: [SRF] surface water layer (ENVO:00010504); material: water (ENVO:00002006), including particulate matter (ENVO:01000060) such as... | depth 5 m | reverse complement strand
TCAACAAAGCCTCAAAATAGAGGCTTTCTCTTTATCTAAACTATTTAGATATGACACGGAGGAACATGAATGTCTTTACCTATTTTATCGCCTACTTCTCAAACATCTGCAATTATATTGCCGGTTACAGGAAATACAGCAAATGTCGCTGGTGCTTTACCTTTAGGGGTTTATGTTGATTCAACAGAATTCTTATCTGGTGCCGCAGCTCAAGTTGCCTTTACATACAAACGATTGGGTGGAGATGTTCTAGATATCGAATTAACTGAGCAAAATGTGTATGCTAACTTCGAAGACGCTGTTTTGGAATACTCTTATTTGATCAATATACACCAATCTAAGAACATTGTTGGATCGGCACTTGGAGGATCCACGGGCTCTTTCAATCATAGAGGACAGATATCCACAGGGCACTCTTTAAGCGGATCTAATATCGCGCTCAGATATCCTAAGTTTTCTTTTGAGACATCTTTTAGAATAGGCGACACGTTTGCGACAGAAGCAGGTGTAGGTGGAACACAACAGATTTATTCTGCTTCAATAACAACTGTTTCAAAACAGCAAGATTATGATCTTCAGGCTATTCTTGAAGCAGATTCAAAGTATGGATCAATTGTTGGTAAAAAGAGAGTAAAAATACGCGATGTGTTTTATGTATCAGCACAACAAATGTGGAGATTCTATGGGTATTATGGTGGCCTTAATGTTGTTGGGAACATGAGTACATACGGTCAATACGCAGACGATTCCTCATTTCAGGTAATTCCGTCTTGGCAAAACAAGATTCAAGCCATCGCCTATGAAGACCACCTGTACACTCGCACATCGCATTACAGCTACGAAGTTATCGATAATAAGCTAAGATTATACCCAACACCCTCAACTGTGTCTCCAGAGAAGTTCTGGTTTAGATTCACCGTTGATGGCAGTGATATTTGGGACGATACAAAGGATAATGGACAAAAAGGAATCAATAATATGAACACCCTTCCCTTTGAGAATCTTCCATATGAAAACATCAACTCAATCGGCCATCAATGGATCAGAAGATTCGCTCTCGCATTGAGCAAAGAAACCCTAGGTCAGATACGTGGAAAGTTTGGTGGAAACGTGCCAATTCCTGGAGAGAATATCACTTTAAACGCGTCGGACTTGTTGGGACAGGCCAAGGCAGAGCAAGACGCTCTTCGCGATGAATTAAAGACAATACTTGATGAATTGACGTATCCAAAACTTATCGCCTCTGATAAAGAAATGGCTGAAAATGCGAAAATAATTATGACCGATGTTCCAAATGGAATTTTTGTAGGATAAATGAATGTCAAAAGATAATAAATATAAAAAACCCGCATCTCCGCCACCACCAATGTTCTTTGGTGAAAAAGAAAGAGACCTTGTTAAGCAAGTTAACGATGAAATTATTGAAAGAGTTGTTGGTCAAGAGGTGTTGTACTTCCCAATTGACTATGATCATACAAATTTTCATCCTTTATATGGAGAAGCAATAGAAAAAACCTTTATGCCTCCAATAAGAGTATATGCTCTAGTGGAGTTTCAAGGAATCGAAACATCATTTCTAGAAAATATATCCTTAGATAAGGCAACAAAAGTAAAAGTCATGTTCCACAAGAGAAGACTAACAGAAGATCAGAATCTTTTCGTTAGAGAAGGGGATTTTGTGAGATACGGAGAAGTTTACTACGAAATAGTAAAATTAATTGAGCCAAAGTTATTATTTGGGCAAGTTGATCATCGTTTTGAAATCCATGCTGAATGTATTAGAGCGAGAGATGGTATTTTTAACGGAGAATAAAAAATGCAAAAAATAGGAAATGAATTAGCCTTACAGCCTTCCTCATTAGAGACAATAGACATGGGTCTATTTAGATACGTTGATGAAACTTTAAATTTACAGACCATTACAAACAAAGGGTTGCAAAAAGTACCAGTTATATGGCTTGGAGCAGAAAGGTCTTATCAAATAAAGCACAATAAAGAACTCAGAGATAATGTAGGTAAACTTAAACTTCCTTTAATGTCAATCAACAGAGAAAGTTTTGAATTGGACACCAGTTTTCAGGGTGCTATAAAACCGAATCTTTTTGAACAAGGAGACTACAAAGGCGGAGTTTTTAAGATAGCCAGTGTAGTCAATCAAGAGAAAACAAGAAATTTTGCCAACAAAGATAAAGCAAAAAGACTAAAGACCGGTGCAGAGACAGGAAAATACAAAAACAAAAAAATTGTTTATGACGAGTATTACGTACCAACTCCGATATATATGAATGTCTCATATACTATAACTCTGAGAACAGAGTTTGAACAACAGATGAATGATCTTTTGTCGCCTTTTATAAAATTAAGAGGAAACTCGCCCAGTAACTCGTTTTTTTATACCATTGACAATCATCGTTATGAAGCTTTTATAGACTCATCATTTAACGAGTCCCAAAACTCTACCAATTTGTCCGAAGAAGAAAGAATGTTTGAAACTAAAGTTCTCATCAAGGTTTTAGGATATCTGACAGGTGAAGGTTTGAACCGGGATAAACCTAAGATAACCAGAAGAGAGACTGTTGTTGAAATTAAGATATCTCGCGAGAGGGTTATAAGTGGAGACCAAATTCCATGGAAAAAGAAAAATAACAAATATAGAGAATAGTAGTTTCGCTTTTTAATAGACTATTTATACAGAATACATATTATAGGAGAATATAAATGGCTAGAAAATTTGACTTTGCATCACCCGGTGTGCAACTAAATGAGATTGATCAGAGCCAACTTCCAGTTGAAACTACGGAAGATGGAATTTTATTGATCGGTACTTCTCTTAAAGGACCAGCAATGAAGCCAATTAAGGTAAAAGACCTTGATAGTTTCATTGAAGTTTTTGGAAGACCACAGGCTGGTAAACCCGGAAACTCTGCTGATGTCTGGAGAGATGGAAACCGTTATGGTCCAACTTATGCTGCTTATGCTGCTCAAGCTCATCTTGCCGCGAACACCTCGCCGGTAACTTTCATTAGATTGCTAGGGGAAAACGATCCTCTATCCGAAACTACTGATACACAAGCTGGATGGAATCTTGGTGGAGGTGCTGTTGATGCATCGACCGCAGCGTCTAATACATTGGCTTATGGTCTTTTTGTTATGCCGTCCGCTTCAGCTACTGGATTAGCTACTGGTTCTTTGGCTGCTGTTATTTATACTAAAGGCGCAGCCGCTTCTCTCAATGGAATACCAGCAGGAGAATCAGTAACAACATCATCGGTCGGCCAACTGATACAGTCCCAAAACTCTGGTCAACCTTCTACATTCAAGCTTGATATTTGGTCTGACAATAGTACATATGAAACACACACGATTCATTTCTCTCCAACCCAACAAAACGGTTATATTAGAAATGTTTTAAATACAAACCCACAAAAACTTGATTCCTCAAACTTTGCTACAACAGAAAAATATTTTCTTGGGGAAACTTTTGAGCAATCAGTCAACACTATGGTTAATAGTGTATCAGGAGCTGTTGGAAAGCAATATGGTATACTTTTGCCTTTGGTTTCTGGTTCTGTTCATTTCCTAGACAATAAAAGACAGGCTACTGCTGCTAAGTCTGGTTGGATTGTATCGCGACATCCTGATCCTAAAAACGCTCTGTCCACATGGAAAGCAACAGATGCTACAAAACTATTTAGAATTAATTCTCTTCATGAGGGAGAGTGGATACAGGAAAATTATGCTGTTAAAATTTCAGATCTGAAACTAGGAACAGCAACTGTTCCAGATTCTACTTTCTCCCTATCTGTTGTTGATAAAGCGGGAAATAGTATTGAAACATTTTCCAACTTAAATCTCAATGAAGGTTCTGAAAACTTCCTTCTTAAGAAGATTGGAGACGAAAACAGAGAGTGGGATGTAACAAACAAAATTTTTAATGTAACTGGAGATTATCCAAATCGTTCCAATTATATTCGTATTGAAATGTCCGACGATTGGAAAGCAGGACTTGTTGATAGTTATGCTCTTCCGTTTGGCTTCTATGGACCAGCAAAGATCAAGCCGTTTACTTTGGCTTATGGATCTTCTGGGATTCAAGCATTCGGAGATGCTGTAAATACACTCGGAGTACGGGCAACAAGAACTATCACATATGCTGGTGGCATGGACGCAGGTGATGACTTATTCTTCACACATCCGGATTTAGGTATTTTTACAATTGAATTTGTTGCTAGCACTGGAACTCATTTTGTGGAATTTACCTCAAAAACAGCAAACATTTTTGTCGATACAGCCAATTCTGCTGCGAAGACTGGGGTTGCTGTTAGGACTCTTCTAAACACCATTCCCGGATATTCTGCAACTGACGATGGTGCTGGTGTAGTTACTATAGTTGCTGATAGTGCTGGTCCTCATATGAACGTTGTTCTCTCTGAAGATACCGACGGTGGAAGTGCTCAAACATTCGGCACTCTAACAGCAGGAGTCGATGGTGACGCTGCTAGTTTACATCATTGGGTAAAAGGTAATGCTTATTCATACGCAGCTGCTGGTGATGCTGATGTTTTTGCATCAATGCCTGTTGCTATGTCTGCTTCCTTCATCTTTCCGGAATTGCGTCTATCAGAGCAAAACTCTAAAATGGGCGGCAACTATGAAAAGACTGATGTAGTAGGGCTTCGCCATGTATTCAGCAATACAGCAACATCAAATAGGATTGTTGCGCAAAGTAGCGATTACTCTGACTTTGTCAATGCTCTTCCCGGTGGACTTAATATCCACTCAACAGCTAACTCAACAGAAACTAGTTTTGTATTTTCCCTAGATGAAATTAAGAAAGACTCCGACACAGGATTGTGGTATTGGAGTGAAGATTCGCTGAGTGCTGCAACTAGTTATACTAAGGCACAAGGAACGTCACAGTATCTCAAAGATGCTCCAAAACAATTTAATGTTCCTTTATTTGGTGGATTTGATGGGCTTGATATTTCTATCGTTTCTCCTTTCTCTAGTGAGAACGTTTTGGCTAGCACATCAAATAAATCACACTATGCTCGTTATACTATAGACAAAGCAATTGATATTGCCGCAGACCCAGAATCAGTTAGATACGATATTGTTTCTATACCTGGTATGACCAACAGTGGCCTTCAGAACAAACTTATTAGAAAAGTTGAAGAACGAGGTGATGCTTTGGTTATTATTGATATTGATGATGATTACAAAGATACATTTGAAAACTCGGGCACCAGAACGGGCGGATTGGTTACTTCAGCTATTACATCTATGCAAGGTAGAAACTTGAATACCAGTTATGCTGCTGCTTATTTTCCTCGTCTCAAGCTTCGTGATACTCTTTCCGGAAATAATGAAATTTTAATTGTTCCTTCTTCGGTTGGTGCAATCGGAGCCATGGCCTTCTCAGAAGCTAATTCTGATGGACCTTGGTTTGCTCCTGCAGGCTTCAATCGCGGAGGACTTTCTGTTCTTGGTGGAAATAATGGACCAAGAGTTGTTGGTACTTGGAAAACCCTTTCAAAGCAGAACAGAGATGACCTTTATCAAGAGAATATTAACCCAATCGCTAGATTCGCTGCTGTTGGAGAAATTGTTATCTTCGGTCAAAAGACCCTACAACAAACCCCATCTGCTTTGGATAGAGTAAATGTTAGAAGGTTGATGATCTTCCTTAAGAAGAAGATCGGAGCGATCGCAGATACAATTCTTTTTGATCAGAACGTCCAAGCAACTTGGAATCGATTCCTATCACAAGCCGATCCACTTTTGGCTAGTGTGCAGACTAGACTTGGAATCACAGAATATAAATTAGTATTAGATAGTTCGACTACAACTGAGGATCTAATCGACAGAAACATTATGTACGCTAAAGTGTTTGTAAAGCCGGCTAGAGCGATTGAATACATTGTCATTGACTTTATTGTCACAAGAACAGGCGTAGAATTCTAGTTTAGAAACTAGTTAAGAGTATTATAGGAGAACATAATAATGCCAACATTTTGGAGTGAAAAATCAAACATCATCGAGCCTAAGAGAAAATATAGGTTTACAGTGGAAATCATCGCATTTGGTGATTTACCCGATTCATCGACTAGTGTTATCTGGTATGCAAAATCAGCCACTATTCCGTCTTATACAGTTACATCAGTGACTCATAAGTTTATGGATAATCAATATCATTTCCCAGGACACGTTGAGTGGAATGAAATTAGTGTTAAAATGGTAGATCCAGTGTCCCCTGATGCTGTTTTTGCAACACATAATATATTGGCTGCTTCTGGCTACCTAGTTCCTAGTGCTCAGGGAGGCTCTTACGCTACAATGTCTAAGAAGAAATCTTCTTTTGGTGCAAAACTCCAAGGGGTTGTTTTGACGCAACTTACAGCAGATGGGTTGCCTTTGGAAAAGTGGACTCTTGCGAATCCGTTTCTAACTGGTGTTGAATTCGGAGAATTTGTATACGAAGGTGATGATATCCGTGAGATCGACATGAAGATGAAGTTCGATTGGGCAACCTGTACTAGACATGATCCAACAACTGGAGCTGTTATAACAGAATGGGATCCCGTCGCAAAACCTGGTGATGTATTGGCTTTGCCTAAAGTCACTAGTGATAATGCATAATTGAGGTATAAATGACTTTCTGGTCGGAAAGAGAAAAAATTATTGAACCAGTCAGACCTTATCGTTTTAGAATAATGGATGCCGGAGTAGATCTTTCTACTGCTGGTGTCGATTCTGGTTATTGGTGGTGGGCAAAATCTGCAACAAAACCTTCTTTTGAGATTTCAAAAGAAGAATATCAATTGATAAATCATAAGTTTAAATATCCCGGAATTCTTACGTGGAAAGATGTTAGTATTAAAATAATTGATTATAAAGATAACAACAACTCGTCAGGTCCTACGAAGATACATGGACTATATGATTTTATAGAAAACTCCAGATATTCTTTTACTAACCAAGAAGACGGTATTTCCAAAGATAAACTTATAAAGAATTTTATTATAGAACAATTAGATGCTGATGGTAATATCATGGAAAAATGGACTTTAGTAAATGCATTCATTACTAGTATCGATAACACTGAGCTCTCATACGAGACAGAAACACTATCAGAGATCACTATAAACGTTTCGTACGATACAGCAGAATTAACAACATAGAGGTAAAAATGAGAAACAACCAAGATAGATTTGGTGCTAAACATGACGGCGCAGAAGCTCCGGTGGAAGCGCCGCAACTTAAGTTCGTCACTCCCACCGAGTTTGTGACGTTACCATCCGGAGGAGCATATCCACAAAACCATCCTCTTCATGGTAAAGAAACAATTGAAATCTTTTATATGACAGCAAAAGACGAAGATATTTTATCTTCCCAAGCCCTTCTCAAGAAAGGATTGGCTATTGAAAGATTCATTGAGAATATTATTGTCGATAAATTAATTGATCCCGGTTCCATGTATAGTGGAGACAGAAACGCTATTGTTATTGCGGCAAGATCTTCGGGATATGGAAACGCATATGAAACAGAAGTTTCCTGTCCTAATTGCTCCGCAAAGTCTAAACAAGTCTTTGACCTAGATCAACCAACAATCCTCACTAGTGATATTGAGGGAGAAGAGAATTTAAGTAAAACAGATGATGGGCATTTTGAAACTAAAATGCCTGTGTCCGGATATACTGTCAAATTCAGATTGCTTACCGGTAGAGACGAGATGGCATTAGTAAAATCTCAACTAAACAAAAAGAAAACTAAAATACCTGGTCTTTCCAAGACAGTCACTGGACAATTCAAGAAAATGATTGTAGCAGTGGAGTCATATCCTAATAGAGAAATCATCAATCAATTTGTTGATACCATGCTAGCCTCAGATTCACATCACCTTAAAAAGTGTTATAGAATGACTGAATCGAACGTCGAAATTAAAACGCACTTTGAGTGCCAGTCTTGCGGACATGAGCAGGAACTGGAGGTTCCGCTTAATGCGGACTTTTTTTGGCCTAACTCCTAAATATATGGAACAAGTCTACGAACAATTTTTTATATTGAAACATTTTGGTGGATGGTCTTTAATTGAAGCATACAATCTTCCTGTTGGTTTGAGGCTCTGGTGGTTAAAAAGAATGACCAAACAAGCTGAAGACGAAAAGAAGGCAGCAGAAAAAAATAAATGATAACGATGCCCGATAAGGGCATTTCTTATATAAAACTATTTACTTTATCACGAGGAACTTAAGATGAAAAGCATAAATTTCTTTATTGTCAACGAATCACTACAGGCGATGATTGGTAATATCACAAAAAGTATTATTAAGTCAATGTATGGAGTTGATTTTCGGTTTGATGTTGACTTAGCTAATATATCACAATTAATGAAAGAAGAGGGGAAAAATCACGAGAGATTCTCTATCAAGGGAAAGCCAGAACAAGTAAAAGCGTATGTAAAGGCAACGGCGAGGATGAAATTTTATCTAGATGCAATCATGGAGTTCGGAAAAGAACATCCTATGGCGGCTAAAAGACAAGCAGAATTAGATAATGCTGTAATGGAGTTTGAAAGCGAAACAGGTGTATCCTGGCCTTTCAAGCATGAGGGCTAGTGAATGTCTGAAGAGTCCGATAATACCAACGAACAGTCCGATGCTACCGAAAGGAACACGGCTGAAACAAACAAAAATAATGCTGCCAAAAAAACAGAAGCAGATCTGCTCAAGGAATTAATAGACCTTAAGAAAACCGACAACGAAACTTCAACCAGAAGAGCTATGATAGATGCGGATTATCTTGCACGGGCTGGTCAAAAGAACGCGGCTCGTAAAGCCTACATAGCTCAGCTAAAGCAACTCGATGAAGCACAGGCTTCTTATGCTATGTCAACAGCAAGAATCACCGAACTTCAAGAGAAAAGCAATAATTTAACTATAGAAGAAACCCAAGAACTTGCGAAACTTGAAAAAGAATTAAGTAACATTGCTCACAAGTCGGAAGAGGCTGCCAAACAAAAAGATAAGCTCACCGAAGCACTTAAAGAACTTGGTGAGATTGGAAAGGAAGACCAAGCTACAGTGGAGAGACTGACTAAGGGCATTGGAAACATGACCATGGGATTTATAGATGCCGAGCGTGGCGCAAATCACATGATCACTGGCTTTGGGAAAATGCTACTTGAGATAAGCAAATCAAATAATAAAATGCAAATTCTCACTGAGTCCTTTGGTGCTGTCTTTTCTCTAACAAATATAGCAGCTTCAACGTTCGACACAATTAAGAACTCAACAATCGCCATGGCGACAGCATTTGACTCTGCTGCCGCTAGTTTTTCGAAAACTACTGGATTAGCAAGGGAATATTCCAATCAACTATATGCTGTCTCCAGAGCCGGCAATCAGTTTGGTGTTACTGCTGCAGAAGGTGGCGACGCGATGGCGGGACTCATAGCCAATTTTTCTGATTTTCATAAAACTGCACCAGCAGCGCAGGCAGATCTTGCTTTAAATGTCGCACAATTAAGTAAATTTGGAGTTTCGGCTGGGGAATCTGCTAAATTGCTTCAGATTTTTACAAAAACAATGAATATGTCCGGGAAAGAAGCTATTGAGACCACAAAAAAGATTGGTATGATGGGCACCAAACTCGGCATATCAACTTCAAAGATATTAAAAGATTATACTGCCTCATTATCAGTTTTATCGGTATACGGCGAAAAATCTATAGACGTGTTTACTAATATTGCTGCTGCTGCAAAGACAGCCGGAGTAGAAACTTCAGTTCTTTTGAATTTAGCCGAGAAATTTGATACATTTTCTGGTGCGGCAGATACAACAGCAAAACTTAATTCTATTTTAGGTTCACAATTATCTGCTACTGAGATGCTATTGATGACAGAAGATGAAAGAATCAAGACACTTATAGCTACTACTCAAGCAACCGGACAATCGTTTGCTTCAATGGACAAGTTCACTCAAAAAGCAATTGCGAATGCTGCCGGTATAACTGATATGGCCGAGGCTAATAAGATATTTGGGATGTCTATGTCTGAATACGAGAGTCATGATGCGCAAATGTCTCAGGCTTCAAAAGCACAAGAAAAATTTGAAGAAGCTCTCCAGTCAACTGTGCCTCTTCAACAGAAAATTCAGCTTCTGGCTAATGAATTTGCTGCTGTGTTTGTGCCGGCCCTGACTGGCGCAACATATGTTATTGAAGGGCTGATAAAATTTGTGCGATTCCTCGATGAATATAGCTATGGGTATTTTACAACTTTATTGGGGGGAGCAGCCGGTATGTGGCTGTTCGCGACAGCAATTGGTAGTATGGGTACTCTTGTAAATGTTTTAACCTTTAACCTGACAAAAGGCTTGGGAGTTAAGATAAAAGATTTTGCTTTAGATAAAATCAGGCGACTTGGAACATTCCTGAACATCGCTGCCAAAACAACAGAAACAACCGTTGAAGAATTAAATCGCAAAGGTAAAGAAAAAGCGATTGTAACACAGAAAGTGGCTAATAAGACCACAGCTTCAGGGATC
>TARA_R110001592_G_scaffold150123_1_pt1 | contig 10557 bp, 6 predicted proteins | sample TARA_R110001592 | Tara Oceans TARA_R110001592 (sample SAMEA4398387) | marine metagenome | biome: Polar Biome; feature: [SRF] surface water layer (ENVO:00010504); material: water (ENVO:00002006), including particulate matter (ENVO:01000060) such as... | depth 5 m | reverse complement strand
CTACAGCTCTTGAAAACTTTAAAGACGGTAAAAAGAAAGGTAAATCAAAACCAGGCAGAGTAAAGAAGTCCGGTGCTAGCTGTAATGGATCTGTTACGGACCTCAGAAAGAAAGCTAAAAATGCATCTGGTGAGAAAGCTAAAATGTACCACTGGTGCGCTAACATGAAAGGCGGAAAGAAAAAATGAAAATAGCAAATACACAATTACATAGTGAACCTTACTTTTTAGACGCAACAGAAGATATAAAGACTCTTAAAAACCCTAACTGCGTAGACCTCTTTGACCAAAACGGATATCATTTAACTAAAGCAGAACAAGCATTCTTAGGTCGAAATGGATACGAGGCTATAGAGAGGAGACATGAAGACTGTATGAGATATGACTGGATACTATGGGATAAAAGAGACGGAGCTCATATAAATCACTCAGATATATTCGAGAGAAAAGGTTTTGCTTCTGTAGCTTTAGAACAATTGCATGCAGTATCTGCAACTAACCCGATGTTACATAAACTTATTAAAATGAAACCTAAATGGGGTATAGATATATCAATAGATTATGTATCTCCAGATGCAGTCTTTGAAGTATTTCATTATGAATGGGACTCCTTTAGTTATGAACATGTTATAGAGAAAAAGTTGGAAATTGAAGAATTTATTCTTAAATTAGATTGGGACGATGTAGCTAAAGACTTATGGAAAAAGAAAGACAATTGGTTCTATTTAGATTTTTTTGAGCAAACCAAATGGAGAACTGACTACTTTGATTTATCTCCTGAAAAGTTCAAAAACGTTATTTGGGATAGTTAATCTATTTATTTATATACCTTTATTATGACATATCAAGAACTAAAGGACCGTTTATCTAAATGCGAATACACTTTAAACTGCATTAAAGACGGTACTTCTAATATAAAAGATACTAAATCTGTGAAAAAATTAGAATTACTTAAGGAATCTCTTAAGACTCAATTAAAAGAGATGGATGTTAACGATCCAGTTATGATGAAGCTAAGATCTCTTAAGGCTAAGATAGGTAAGAAAAAAGGAATCTCTAATTGGCAATCAATTAGAAGTAATCAGCTTGTAGTTAGACTTAAAGCTAAAAGAGCTCAAGTAATGAGAGATATGGAACAGGAAGCTGAACCAGAAGGAGGTCCAATAGCTGATAAATATGGAGATTTACTAAATAAGATTGATGCTGCATTAGCAAAAGCATTAGGTACAAAACCAAAAAGCTATGATGATACTTTTAAAGAAGGCTGGAACGACCAAGACGATGTATTTGCTTTTGGATATAATTTAGATATGATACAAGCAGTAATAGACCATCTTAAGTCTAATTACTCTGATAAAGACTATGAACTTCATGTAGGTAGAGGGGATACACATCCAAATGCTGTAACTCTTAAGAATCCTAATATGGAAAGCGATAAAGAATTAGGTAATCTATTAATGGCTGCAGGAGATAATGAAGAAACCGACTATCAAGCAGGTAGATATAAAGACAACGACTATAATGAAGGACTTTGGGCTAATATAAATGCTAAGAAAAAAGCAGGAAAGAAATCTGCACATGGTAATTCTAATGCTCATAAAGATGCAGTTAAAGCCGGTAATAAATTAAAAGAACAAGATAGAGCTCATAAATTATCTAAAAATGAAATTAGCCTTATAGCTCACGAAGCCGGTAAAGCTGTTATTAGTGCAATATTAAAATCCGGAGATGAAATTAGCTCAGCTAAAGTTAAAGACATATATGCATCATCTTTATCAGGAAATAACCCAGAAGCATTTACTGTACATATAATCTATAAAAACGATAAAGAAGATAGTTATAGATTTCAAATCCAAGACGATAAACTTTATTTTTTAGCACCGAACAACAAAGACATTGTCATATCTGATGTAGGAATTAAACCTTCTGGAGAAGCAGTAATAAATAAAGAATTGATTAAAAACGAAATGTTAAAATACTTTAATAGTATGAACGAATTAGAAGATAAAGGAATGGTAGTTACTAAAGATGCTGCTGAAGCAGAAAAACTAGCTAAAAAAGGAGTTAATGTAAATTTAAAGACAGAAGGACCTTACCAAACTACATATATTAAAGTAGCTCAAAGCGACTATAAAAAAGCAATGGCTATATTAGATCGAGCTATAGATCCAACTTATACTAAGATGGATATTGTGGACGATGACGGAGATGGTAATGTAATTATATATTTTAACTTTAGAGCTAAAGATGACGGAGAACCAGATGAAGATCAAGGAGAGTTTATATATGACTTATCTATGGACTTACAGTCTCGCGGTGTGCAAGTAGTAAGCGCTAGTCACGATATTGAGGAAGGAATGTCAGATAAAGAATTTGCTGATGCTCAAGAAGCAGATAGGTTAGCTGATCATCCAGAAAGAGATAAAATTTTAGCAATACAAAAATTAATTGCTAAAGAAAAAGGAGTAAAAGAAGACAAGTACGATGATATGGTAGCTTCTGACAAAGATATTCCTGACGGTAAAAGGAAAGGAGCAGCAAAAGCTTTAAGAATGGTAGACAAAGGAGCTTCTTATGATAAAGTAAAAAAGTACTTAAAACAAGAGAGAGTCGTTGAAGTAAAAAATGAATTTGAAACTGCAGATGAGTGGGCTGATGATGGTAGATATTATGTAAAGGTTGAAGATAATGGAAAAGGAGGAGGATGGATTATAGATCCTAATCAATCAAAATACACACCAGGTACTAAATTAATTTTAAATACTTTAGACGAACAAGAATATAGATTTGAAGATGCAGAAGATTATTTTCTTCAAGTTCAACGTATGGAAGCACTTAAAAATGAAGCTGAAGCTGAACATCTTATAAATCGTTACGGGACTGATTTAGTTGATGAATTAGAGCTTCATAAAGAATGGCATGATGTAATGTTTCCAGAAGATATTGAAGACGATGATGACGATGAGGATGAGATAAATGAAGAATCAGAAATGGACAAGGTTATCAAGGCTAAAAAAATGGTGAAAGATTTAGCTCCTGAGATAAATAAATTACCTCAAAACAATATAAGAAGAGTATTATTTATTAAACATGTAAAACAAATAAATCAGAAATACAAGGAGCTATTAGCTAAACAAGACGATAAAATATCAGGAACAGGTAGAGATCAAGAGTTAGATGAAGGAAGAGGGGATTTTGATGATGTTTTAAAAGCAGTGCAAAATATGTCTAACAATGATGACATATCAGAGAAAGAAGCTGCATTAGAAATAGTATATGCTTTAGCAGATAAATTTAAAATACCGGTTGATAAGAATCTAGAAGACTATATGGAAGAAGCAGTATCTGAAGTTAAAGTAGGAGATGTTCTTTCAAAAGGCGGTTTAAAGGGAAAAATAATTAAAATGTCAGATACTCAAGCAACAGTAGATTTCGGAAACGGAGATGTTTACGGTATAGCACATAGCAGAATTAAAGGACAAGAAATAGACGAAGGAGACGGCCTTTGGGCTAATATTAGAGCAAAAAGAGCTAGAGGAGAAAAACCAGCTCATAAGAATTCTAATGCTCATAAAGATGCCGTTAAAGCTGGTGAAAAGATTAATAAGACTAACGAATACGGTAGTAGTCAAGGTGCTAGAGAATTAGAAACTTTATTTGGAGCATTAGGGTATAGAGACGGATTCGATGACTTTATAGAAGATAACCCAGGAGCAGTTGAAGCACTACATGGATGGATTTCAAGTATACCAGAATTTAGAAAAAAATTAGGGGCTGAATTTTCTAATTCAGAGTTAGAGGATATGGGAATGTATGATATTGCAGGATATGATGATGATGATAATATGGATGAAAAAATGGACATTTATCATAAGCAGAATTGGAATGATGATCCTAAAGAAAAAGAGGCGAGAAAAAATAATAAAGACAGAAAAAAGATAAATAAAGATACTTTAGACGTAGATGAAGCAGAAGCCAGACCAATGCCAGATACTATCTTACGTGGATACAATGCTAATGTAAAAAATGCACAATCGATGGCTTCAGCACTTTTATCTCTTTTTAATCAAATAAATGACAAAGAACCTACAGACTTTACATCTAACGGAAATATAAAAAGAGTTTTAAAGTTACTTAATTACGTTGCAAAAGCACCAGACACAGAAACAGATCAAGCAGTAAAAGAAGCTGGACCTGGATTTGCTCACGATTGTGCTGCTAAAGTAGTACATGAGACTTACGGAGTAGGAATTTGTATACCTGAAAAACATACTTTAATTAAAGAAGGAAATAAATATGTTGTTACTCATTATGACGTAGTATTTAAAGAAGGTAAAAAAGTAGTAAAAGATATACCAGTTAGTGAACTAGAAATTAAAACTTCTAACGAACACTGGCATAAAGGGTATAAAAAGAAAAAAAAATAAAATGAGAAAAGCTGATTTAGAAAATATCATATTAGAAGCTTATAAAGAGGTACTTAACGAAAGTTTATTAGACCAATTAAACGAAGAAGAACCTGAAGAAGAGCCTGCCCCTGAAGAAGAGCCTGATATGGATGCCCCTCAAGACACTGTTCTAGAAGATGCAACCGATAAAATACTAGGTAAGTTTCCTACAGTTAAAGCCGCTCTAGTAAAATTACAATCAGAACAATTTAAAGAGTTTGTTGAATCAATTGATTGGGTTTCTCCTAGACCTAGTTCATTTAGAATAAACCTTAAAAATGGTCAAGATTACATACTTAAATGGATGGGAGATGGATTTCAAGCTCAGATACAAGGTAAAAGATACTATATAAATAAGATAGATGACTACCAACAAGCATTAGATAAATTAGAACTACTCTATAGAGAATCACCAATGAAAGGAGCAGGAGAAGGAGAACCTGCTGATACCGATACCGGCGGCGGTGGTGGAAGTGGAGGAGACTTTCCTGGAGGAGATGCTGGAGGAGGCGGAGGAGAAGGAGATGCTCTTGACGCTCTAGCAGGAGATGAAGAAGGTGGAGGAGCTGATCTATCAGATGAACCTGTAGACTTTGAAGCAGGAGAAGAACCAGACGCATAATGAATCTTATAGACAGAGTTTTACTAGAATGGTCATTCAAGACTAAAAATGGATACCCTGACATTAATAGTGAAGAGGATTTATCTCTTTTTGAATCTATGTTTGGTTTCGATCCTACACTTAGTGAGTTGAAAAAACTAGATTACGATATACTCACACCAGTAGCAAAAGAAATAGCTCAAGAACTAATTAAACTTTTAGGTATAGAGCAGAGTCAAATTATACCTCAATCAAAATCAGGTATAGTAATATACTCACCTTCTAGAGAAGAACTATTCGATAAAATCCAAGATTCAGGTAAATTTGGAAAAGCAACTCGTATAAGATCTGGAAATTGGAAAAAAGACGGGGTTACTATTATAGTTAAACCAACCGGAGAGAAAGCAGGAGAATACTTTGAATTAAAGCCTCAACAATTAGGACTAACTTTAGATAAGAAGATATCACTATCACAGTTAAAACAAGAACTAATTAGAGGAGTTAAATCACATAAAGTTTTAAACTCTGCACAAATAAACGCGTTACTATACGCTTTAACTGATATAGGAGCAATATCAGATTCGGATAGGGAAGAATTACCTAATGGGTTTTTTAATGAAGTAAATAAAAACTTTGGTGAGCCACACGGTGCTCTTCTATATGGATTAGAAAATGGATACGATTCTGTAGAGTTTCCTGCAGCTGGTAATTACCCTTTAATAGATTACATTCTTTATAAAGGTGAAGAAAGGACTCAAGTTAGTGCTAAAACTGCTAAAGGAATGGGTAATACAGTTAAATATAAAGATGTTATTAAGTTAGTTAGTTTAGGTGGAGGCGAAGTACCTATAAAGATAGGTAAATTCAATAATATTATTAATAGTAACTCAGTAATAGCAGGAGCTTTTGAGGCGATCGATGAATTTGGAAGTACAGAATTAAAAAAAGCTGTTCAAGATTATAAGATTAAATACCCTGATTACCCTAAAATAGGCAGTACTCCAGAGGATAGACAGGCTCATGCTGATAGAATTGCTATTGAAAAAGCATTTGTAAAAGATATAAATAATGATACTGATTTAAACTTTAATGAACTCTTTAATAACTTCGTTCAAGTTAAGTATATAAAGTATAGATTAAACGATCAAACTTTAAAAGGAGAATTTAGTGAAATTGTCTCTGGAGAGTTTAATGTGAAACATCACTCTAAAAATAGTCCCGGTCACGATTCGGATAAATTAGGATTAGCTGTTTCAAAAGCTAAATAGTTATGGCACAAGACATAAAAAAGATTATCGCACAAGAGTATATTAAGTGCGCTAAAGATCCGGCGTACTTTATGAAGAAGTATTGCTTTATTCAACACCCTACTAGAGGTAGAATTTTATTTGCCCTTTACCCATTCCAAGAAAAAATACTACATTTATTTAGAGATAATCAGTATATAATCACACTTAAGTCTAGACAGCTAGGTTTATCAACCTTATCTGCTGCCTATAGTTTATGGTTAATGCTGTTTCATAAAGATAAAAATATACTAGCATTAGCAACTACACAAGCAACAGCTAGAAACCTTGTGACTAAGACTATTTTTATGTACGATCAACTACCTAAATGGTTAAGGTTAAGAGCAGTGGAAAAGAATAAATTATCTCTAAGATTAAAAAATGGCTCTAAAATTACTGCTAAATCTTCGAACGCTGATGCTGCAAGATCTGAAGCGGTATCGTTACTTTTAATAGATGAAGCAGCGTTTATAGATAATATAGATGAAACGTATACTGCTGCTCAACAAACATTAGCTACCGGTGGACAATGTATGGCTCTATCTACTCCTAACGGAATAGGAAACTGGTTTCATTTAACATGGGAAAAAGCAGAAACAGGAGAAAACTCCTTTTTACCTATAAGATTACCATGGACAGTACATCCTGAAAGAAATGAAACTTGGAGACAACAACAAGATAGAGACTTAGGACCTAGAATGGCTGGTCAAGAATGCGACTGTGATTTCCTATCCTCTGGTGATACAGTATTTGAACCAGAAGATATTACTTTTTATGAAGAAACCTACCAAAAAGACCCTATGGAAAAACGAGGAGTTGATGGTAATTTATGGATTTGGGAAGGAGTTGACTATAGTAAATCTTATATGGTTGTAGCAGATGTAGCGAGAGGAGATGCTACAGATTACTCTGCATTTCATATATTTGACATAGAAAACTGCGTTCAAGTAGGGGAATATAAAGGTAAGATATCTCCTAAAGATTTTGGAAATGTACTTGTTGGAATAGCAGCTGAGTATAACGATGCACTATTAGTTGTTGAAAATGCTAATATTGGATGGGCTACAATAGAACAGGTAATGGAAAGAGAATACAGGAATTTATACTACAGTCCTACTAATAATAGAGATACGGTTGAGTCTTATATGAACAAATTTGAACGTGATAAATTAGTACCAGGCTTTACAATGTCTGCTAAATCACGTCCTTTAGTAATTGCTAAAGCAATAGAGTATATTAGAGAGCATTCTGTACATGTACAATCAAAAAGGCTGATGGCTGAGATGAGAGTATTCATATGGAAAAACGGTAAAGCACAAGCTCAAGATAGATATAATGATGATTTAATTATTTCTTTTGCGACTGCTTTATATGTAAGAGATACTGCATTAAGACTAAGACAACAAGGAATGGATCTTGCTAGAGCTTCATTATCTTCGTTTACTAACCTTAATGCTAAGAACCAAGCTGTCATTAAAACAGTTGGTAATCAACTAAAAAATCCTTATATTGTTAATACACCAGGAGGCGAAGAAGATATCTCTTGGGTATTAAAATAGACTATTTATAATTAAAACGTAACTTAATGGCGGATAAATCCTTATTTGGCAGACTAAAGACCCTTTTTTCAAACGATGTAGTAATCAGAAACGTCGGAGGAAAAGAACTTAAAATTGCTGATGTTAACAAAATACAGAATACCGGTAAGTATCAAACGAATTCACTAGTAGATAGGTTTAGCAGACTCTATATCTACAATAATAAAAATATTTATAATCCTAATATTAACTACCAAACTTTAAGGATTCAATTATATTCGGACTATGAAGTAATGGACACTGATCCAATCATAGCTTCTGCTTTAGATATAATAGCTGATGAAGCAACCGTTAAAAACGATCAAAACGAAATTCTAGCAATACAATCTTCAGATGAAAATATTCAAAGAGTACTTTATAATTTATTTTACGATGTACTGAATATAGAATTTAATTTATGGTCCTGGACTAGGAATATGGTAAAGTATGGAGACTTCTTCTTAAAATTAGAAATCTCAGAAAAGTTTGGTGTATACAATGTATTACCTTACACCGTATACCATATGATAAGAAGAGAAGGAGAAGACCCAGAAAATCCTTCTAAAGTACTTTTTCAATTAGACCCAGATGGACTAGCCTCATCACAGAGTACTAACTACTTACCTAGAAGACGTAAAAAAAATGAAAAGATAATAGATTTTGATAATTACGAAATAGCTCATTTTAGATTAATATCTGATACTTCTTATCTACCCTATGGTAGATCTTATCTAGAACCAGCTAGAAAGATATATAAACAAGTTACCCTAATGGAAGATGCGATGTTAATACATCGTATAATGAGAGCACCAGAAAAAAGGATGTTCTATATTAATGTAGGTAACGTTCCACCAAACGAGGTCGAACAGTTTATGCAAAAGACTATTAATTCTATGAAAAAAACTCCTTATGTAGGAGAAGATGGTCAATATAACCTCAAGTTTAATATGCAGAATATGATGGAAGATTTCTATCTACCTGTAAGAGGAGGTGATACTTCAACTAGAATTGAAACTACTAAAGGATTAGAATACGACGGTACTACTGACGTTAATTACCTACTTAATAAGATGTTTGCAGCTCTTAAGATACCAAAAGCTTATTTTGGGTATGAAGGAGATTTAAGTGGTAAAGCTACATTAGCAGCAGAAGATATTAGATTTGCTAGAACAGTGGAAAGAGTACAAAAAATAATGGAATCAGAGTTGACAAAGATAGCTCTGGTACATTTATACTCTCAAGGATTTACAGGAGAAAGTTTAACTAATTTTGAAATTAAACTTACTACTCCGTCTATTATATTTGAACAAGAAAAAGTAGCTTTACTTAAAGAAAAAGTAGATTTAGCTGCTCAAATGAAAGATTCTAAGCTATTTTCATCTGACTATATATACGAATCTATATTTAATTTATCTGAAGATCAATATATGGAAATGAGAGATCTTGTCAGAGAAGATTCTAAAAGAGCATTTAGGATAGCTCAAATAGAAGGCGAAGGCAATGATCCTGCTAAGTCGGGAACTACATACGGTACTCCACATGATTTAGCTTCTATGTACGGTAGAAGAGCTACTTCTACACCAAAAGGAGGAGGATCAGAAGACGTACCAACAGGTTATTCTGAAGAAGAAGACACACCAGACTGGGGAGAACCAGGACCTGAAGGTGGTAGACCTACAGAAAAAGCTTCTGTATACGGTACTAATGATGCTCTAGGAGGACGTGATCCTTTAGGTATACACGGAATGAAAGGTGGTTACCCTTCTGATAATGATAATGTAGCTGAAAATCTATCTACTCAAGCTGTATACCATAGAAATAAACAGGACCTTAAAAATATAGTTTTCAAAAAGAAGGCTGAAAAGGAATCTAAGATGTTAAGTGAAGACAATATTAAAGATTTAGATAATTAATACATATTTATATATAGTAAACGTATACAATGAGGATAAAACATTCAAAGTATCGCAATACTGGTCTTATATACGAATTGCTGATAAAGCAAATCGCTGCTGATGTACTCGAAAACAAAGAGTCAGATGCTATACAGATCTTAAAAAAGTATTATAGCGGTAAAACTACTTTAGCTAAAGAGTATAAGCTATATGAATTTGTAGTTAAAAACAATTCAGTATCTCAATCTAAAGCAGAAACTATCATTTCTACTATTACTGAGGTATCTAGAAAATTTAATCAAAAATTACTTAAAGAACAAAAGTATGCTTTGATATCAGAAATAAAAGAAAAATATAACATCGATGAATTTTTTACTGTCGATGTAAGAGATTATAAAGCATTAGCGTCTTTATACTGTTTATTAGAAGCACAAAACAATTCTAATTTAGTTGACCCTAGCTTTTTAATTAATAATAAAACTACTTTATTAGAACATTTAACATCTAAGAAACAAAACGCAGATGATGTTAAAGACTCCTTAATAGAGCAATACTCTAAGTATGATAAAGATTTAAAGCTTTTAACCTTTAAAATCTTATTAGAAAAGTTTAATAGTAAATATAAAGATCTTCTTCCTGAACAGAAGAATATTTTAAAAGAATTTATAACATCAGTAAACTCAAGTAAAAAACTTTTTAACCTAGTTAATAAAGAATTTACTAAAATTTCCGAAGCTGTATCTGGCTTAAG
>TARA_R110001592_G_scaffold89374_3_pt1 | contig 10566 bp, 5 predicted proteins | sample TARA_R110001592 | Tara Oceans TARA_R110001592 (sample SAMEA4398387) | marine metagenome | biome: Polar Biome; feature: [SRF] surface water layer (ENVO:00010504); material: water (ENVO:00002006), including particulate matter (ENVO:01000060) such as... | depth 5 m | reverse complement strand
TCTGTCTCAGCTGAATAATCTGCTACATTTGTTGATTGACCTAGTTGAACTGTTCCAAATAATCTATATTGACTTTCTGATGCAACAGGTATTAATATTGAATTATAGAAAGATGATAAAGATGTCATATTATCATAAACGTAATGTCCACTTGAAGTTATAAAATCTACTAAACCAAATACATTTTCTTGAGGCCAAATCTTTTTAGTTAGTGTGTTACTTTTTAAAGTTAAAGTATCACTATTCATTACATTACTGTGTCTTCCATAAACAAACCAGTTTTGTAAGGACCCTGTTGTGTTTTGTTCAGAAAAAGCATGTGATGAGCTGTCAATGTATCCTACTTGTATTCCTTGTCCGTGTACTCCTTCACTATTTTCTACTCCTTTATGTTCTACAATTTTATTAAGATATCCTTGATTAAATTTAGCTTTGTATGTGTCTTTTAACTTATGAGTAATTTTATTATCTAATAATTCTATATTAAATTCAGATCCATCTTTAAAATCTCTTGCAATATATCCATTTATACCTTTAAAATTTTCATTTTTAAGATCAATCATAGTTACATCATCATTATATTTATTTACTAAAAGAATTTTTTCAATGTCAACGTATGAATGGTTTTTTACAGTAGCTAAATTATCATCTTCTGATCCTCCTGCTCCTATTAATGTTTTTCCAAAATATAATGCTACTGATGGTTGTTCTACTACTGGATTTAAACCATAAGTTATGTCTCCCGCTGTATATTCATTTATTTTTGCTCCTGTTAGTCTTGATCCTTCATAACGAGAACGTTTCCATGCTGTTGAATCTATTAATTCATCATCAAATTCAACATCTCTTTGTGGGTTGATTTCTTCTAAAAGGATATCAGAAACAGTACAAGTAAGATCATTAGATCCATCTACTGATTCAAAATAAAATCTATCATATTGGGCTATAGATAATCCTTGGGTTAAAGTTTTTGTTTCTATAAAGGTACCATTTCCTGTTCTTGTAGTAAAATCAACATAAGTACCATCAGGTGCTAGTATTCTAGGTTTTAAATCTCCTGTTCCTGAATATCCACTTATTGTGTATGTAAGTTTATATGTTATTCCTATTTTAGGAGAAGTGGTTGCAAGTCTAGCTACGTTTGCTTTTTGATCTTGGGGTGCCAAGGTAAATTGAATACTACTAGCACTACCTGTTACCTTAGCATTAAAAGTAAATTGTGATAGTACAGTACCTAAAGAACTATCTACTAATCTAATAGATTTATTTTCTGCTATTGGTTTTCTTCTTTTTTTACTAACCTTAGAATTAAGAAAATTACCTCTAGGAGTTAAAACATGGGGTCTTAAAGCATTTGAACCACTTGAATTTCTTTGTTTAACTGATCCTGTACTGTTAGGTACTAATGGTCCTTGTTCCCATACATTACTACCTGATAAAGCATTAGCTACGTCTATTACTGAATTTAAACCTGATTGTAAGGGTCTACCATTACTTCCTGTTCCAATAAAATTACATTGGGCTATAACAGCTGAACCTGTAGTATTATCTAGTTGTGATCTGTTGCTATTTTTAGAAAAAGACTGTGTTACTTCTTGTATAGTACCATCATATTGGGGTCTACTAGTTATAGGTTGATATCTTTGGAATTTAGGTCTTTCTAAAAAGTGTGGTTCAATTAATAATCCTGTTTTATCTATAGATTTTTGAGGGGTGAATTTTTTAATTAACTCAAACAATGTATGATCTAAAAACTGCATCCATCTTGTAAAATCCCAAATATTATATCTATCTTTACCTCTTTTTAATTTTTTAAAATATTGAGTAGCTAAGGGTTCAAAACTAGTATAATTATCTAAACCTTCTTCTCTTGGATCTCCTAAAAATTCATCTAAACTAAAAGCACCTAATGTATAAATTATATCTTCATTTATTTCATTTTGAGGGGATAAAAACACACCAATATTACTAAAATCAGGAACTTGTCTTTCTGTAATAGGAAGTTGAGATAAAATATCAGATGATAATATATTATCATCAGTTGATCCTGAATCTATATATACTTTTTTATTTACAGGTGATTTACCAATTGTGTTTGGTGTTGGTAAATGGTGAGTTTCATTTAAAAATTCTATATCCTCTCCTCGAAAATAAGTAAACCCCTCTAAATAATTTATGTCTTGGTTAGGATGAAAAGATAATAATAAAGGAGTACCTGCAACAGTAAACATAATAGAATCTGTTGGTGTTGATCCTGAAGGAGGATATATAAAGGCTCCTGATGAGCTAAAAGGTTGACCACTATATCCCCCATATGTAGCTCCATAAGCTCCTGAACCTGTTTCGTAAAATCCACTTGCACTTAATATAGCACCCCCTGTAATAGGTCCTACTAAAGGTGGGGTTGGAGTAGTATTCCAGATATATGATGATGAAGGTAATAGATTGTTTGTTTCTGTTGCTAAATCTAATTCAAAAGATAAAGGATATCTTAAAATTAAATAATCATATGATGATGAAATTGAATTACCTGCGTACATTAAAGGTTCTAATGCATGTAATTTTAAAGTTTCGTGGGATAGTTGTTCTCCAAAATAATATCTTAATTCTGATAGAGATCCTTCATATCCTAAATCAAATGAACTTGTTTCATTATTAGTATATAACGAACTTGTACTAATACCATTTAATATTGTATCTTTTATACCTCCTATAAACGCATTAGCTACTCCTGGAGAAAATCCATTATAATAAGGATTACCAAAAGACTCTGCATTTGTTTTTTCTGATACTGATACTGATTGAGTATAATGTAAAACATCTCTTAAATGGTTAGCTTGATAAGCTCCATAGGTAATAGTAGAATTACTACCTGATATACCATTAGTTGATACTGTTAAATCCCAAAATTCTTTATTATATATGTTAAAGTATTCTGTGTTTGATATACTTTCTGTAAATTGTTGTAGTTCTAATCTACCATATTGGGTTCTGTCATTTGTAATATAAAAATCATCACTACTTGTATATGGTTGTAAAATTAAATGTATGTCTGACCCTGTTTGAGATCCTGATATTTGGGATGTTAAAGAAAATAAATGTTGTCTTTTTTCTAATCTTGTTGGTTTTACTCTAAATTCTACTGTTTTTGCAGACGCAGATAATGCATTTGTATTGGAACTACTCCATTCTGTTTGTATAAACATTCCTCTCTTACTACCCTCTAAAGAATCTCCTGTTAGTACTTGTGTAAATTTTTCATAAGTATAGAGCTTAACATCATCTCTATTTGGGTTTGAACTTCCAAATTCTTTTATATCTAATACTGTATTAGGTATTCCATAACAATTAATTAAGGCTCTTAAACCTCTTTCTGTTCCTTTAGTTTTTAAAAGATAAGGTGCATTATGGTATAAACGTTTCCAAACTTCTTTTGATATATCTTGTTTAGATATAATTTCGTTTGAAGCTGTTATTACTGTTGATGTATCTAGGGGTGTTAAATTTTGGCCAAAAATATAACTTATTAGATCTTCATTTTCAAATTGATCATAAGCTTCTATTCCTAAATTTTCTAAAGCATAAAAAACTAAATCTTTAGAAACTCCTAACTTATGACTATTATCTCTAATTTGGTTAAATTCTTTTATATGAGTCCATATAGGATCAAAATGTTCCCCCACCATATCACAAAATAATTCAAAAGGTTTATTTTCATCTTTATCACCTATAAAAGCAGGAGTTAATTTAAATAATCTATTTGGATTTTGTTTGTCAAATATTGAAGAAGATAATAATTGTCCCCCATAATAAGGAGATATGTCATTAGAATTTCCTAACCATGTTTTAGCTTCTCCCGATAGAGTTGAGGATAATATGTAGGGTTCTGTGTTATTTGTTTTAGGCCAAGTATAAGGATTAGATCCTGTGGTATAATATAAAAACTGTTCATATCCGTTAAAACCTTGTATTAAATTTTCTTTTTTAGTTAATATCGAAGCTGTAGCATTTGTTGTTATTGTAGATGTTGATGTATTTCCTGGTATGTTATATAAATCATTTAATTGATTATCATATAATTCTATTAGTTTTATTTTATGTTCAAAGTTTTTTAATTTTTCAGTTGCGCTTCCAAAATGTACAAAATTTTCAAAATGAGAAGGAGTTATTGTTTCAAAATCTATAGAAGATGAGTCTATAGGTCTTATGTAGCTATAATCTATTTCTGGTATTTCATATCCATCTAGTTTACTTATTAATTTTTGGTAAGAAGATGTTGTTGATGTAGATAATATATCATCATATGATTTAAAAGCTGTTGGTACTGAGCTATTTAATCTAGTGTCTATTTTAAAATTAGGACCCTTTAAAGAAATCCCTGTGTCAACAGGGGGTAATGAACCTAAATCATAAGTCATGATTATAGGTTCTACTATATCTTCTACTATACTTAATTTATTTCCCTCTGTTATATCTCCTGGTAGAGGTTTTAATAGTTTTATAATTAATAAAAATTCATTAGGATTAGATTTATCTATATCTATATTTATTGCTGTTATATTTATATTATTACCAAAATTTAAGGTAAAATCTCTAAAATATGTAGAATTTTGTATTTGTGATATAAAGTTTCTAGAATTAGAATCTAATCTTGTATTTCCTTTTATTAAACTAGATAAAGATAATTCTGTTCTTGTTCCTGATATTTCTTTTATTTGGAAAGTATACCCAAAAATATTATATATTTTTCTTTTCTGAATATTAACATGAATTTTATATCTACCAGCAAATAATCCATTATCGTTTAAGTGTTTAAGAGCATCTATATTTATTTCACTTACTAATCCTTGTGTATTTTGACCTGTATTATATTCTTTAAAATCATTATCATTAAATAATATATTATTGTTTAAGTCTGATATAAATACTTCTATAAAGTCTTCGGGTCTACCAAACTTTCTGTCTATTAAAACAGCGTTTAGATCTTCTATATTTTTTATATCTACTCTTGATATAGATTTTTCATTAACTACTTCTGCCATTTTATTTTTTAATCTTTAAGTTCACGAATTTTTAATTCTTGAGCTACATTTTTAGAACTTAATATTTCATTATTATGTTGTAAATCTGATATTTTAGATTGTAGTTCTTTTATTTCTTTATTTAGTCTTTGTACTTTTTGAGTATTAGAGACAGTAGGATTAGCATATTCTCTACTTTCATTAAATAAAGTAGTATGAGAATTTGTTCCTGTTTTAGGTATTCTAAAAAATATCTCTTTATATGTTTGAAAAAAACTATCAATATTTATTGCGTTTCTTTTTTTACTTAATTCACTAAAATTTTTATCTACTAATTTATTAGTTTCTGATGATAGGTATGTTTTTTTATTTAATTTCATTATCTTACTATTTTAAATAAATAATCTTCATCATGAATGTTAATACCATCATTATTATCTACTCTAAACATTAGTTTATAATAACGTTCTGGTTGAAAACCTTCCATCCATAAATCAAAATACATTCCATCACTATCAGCGCTCATTTTTGTGTATGAAGTATCAAAAGGAATTATTACTTCATCTGTTTCTGCGTCTCTCACACTATAATAACTTGTATTAGGTAAATATGATGTTTCTAAATAATTTGAACTTGTTGTAAATGTTCTATCTGGATATCTTTTTCTTGTTGTTATTCTAAAACGTTGTTTTGATTTTCTTTGAAAAGTAGCTTTATTATTATATAAAGCTAAAAATATATCTCCACTAGTTAAAGTAGTACCACTATGAGAATAAGATGAATCATCCCATTTAAATGTTAATTTAGGAGGATAAATTGTATGAGTATTAGAGGAAAAATATTGTAATTCTCCAAATCCAAAACTATCTTCTTCAGTTACTGTTGGTTTTTTAATTATAAAACCGTTATTAATAATTCCTGTAGGGTAAGTTGCAGATTGATAATAACTTGCTGAGAATTTTTGAACTATTGTAGTTACATCTAAATTTAAATCTAAATCATCATCAGCATAAAATGAATGTTCTGCTCTAAAATCTGCTCCTTTATACCATACTCCTCCACCAGGTGATGTAGTATAAGATCCTGTTGCTCCTGTTCCAAAATTAGAAAGGGGCCATGCTGATGCTGTGCTTTCATTTCTATAAACCCATGTAGCCCCATTTGCTGCTTGAAGACTACCTGTTGTAGTTGAAGGAGGGGTAGCACTATATCTTTGTATTCCTTCTTCCCACCCCATTGATTCGGATAAGGGATAAGCTTCAATAATATGTCCTTGTGTTAAACTTTTATTTTCACCTGCATATAAATTAAGAGATACATTTATAGGTTGGTTAGGATCTATAAAAGTATTTAGTTTATTTTCTATTACATCTTTTATTTCTGTGTTTTTAAATTTAATTAAAATTCTAGAAGTATAATAATTATTTCCTGTTGTTGCTTTTTCTTCAACTAATTCAAGAATTTCGTCTTTTCCTGTGTTCATATCTTTACGATCAGGGTGACTATATAATGTTGTGTCTTTTTCGGGAAATATTGAATAGTATGCCATTTTAATATTGTTTTATATTACCTTTTATATCTGAATTTGGAAATTTTAATTCAAATATTGAAGGATCTAAAGAAGGATATATAATACCATTTTTTGTAGCTGAACTAAAATCATATTTAAATTTTGAATATCCTGTTTCTTCTCCTGATTTATTATTAAATATAACATTTACTACAGATTGTACTCCTTTTACATTACCTATTAAATTATATATTTCTGATTCTATAATAGGTTGATTTATTTGCCATTTATCTATATTAAAATAATTTTTTAATTCTGATATACAATTTAAAATTACTTGTTGATTATTATTATTTTTAAAAGTTGTAATTTCAAAATTAATACTAAAATTAATTGTAAATGCATTCATTATATTAATAGAATCCGTAAGTGGTTTATAATAATTAAGATATGTTGATAAATTTGTTTTAGTTGCATTATTACATGTTGTAAGTTTTTTCTCATTATTATATCCTAAAATGTATAAATTAGAAGATATAGGTGAAGCTTCATCTGATATTGTGTTTAAATTAGATAAGTCTGACGACTTTACTACATAAGCTTTAGCTATACTGCCATAAATAGAAGGCATAGAAAGGGTTCTTATTATGTAATCTTCTTTAGTTATTATTCTTTGTTGTGATGAAAAATTAGCTGCTGTTTTTAATCTTATATCTTCAGTGTTATCTCCTGATCCTCCTCCAGTAGCAGGTTCTGGATTTATACATGCTAAAGATTCTTTACAAAATGATAATAAATTACCATTTAAATTTGGGTTATTATTTACACTTATAGTAGATATTTTGTTTATTGTTTGAGATAATACATTTGATCTTATTCCTCCCCCCTTTAAATAAGTAACAGTTAATGTTGTATCTGAAGGTGCTCTTCCATAAGTTTGAGAATGTAAGAAGTTTGAAGGATCTATAGATTGATCTAATTTTGATCTTCCATCTTTTCCTCCTAAACCTATATTATCAGGTATAGGTAATATTTCTTCGTCTGTTTTTGATGAATCTCCTGCCCCAAATTGAATTTCTAATATATTATCAGATGTAAATCTTGTTACAAATCTTCTAGGTACTTGTTTTATTTTTAATAAATAAGGAGTTTCTGTATGGTGTTCATATAAAGAGGTTGTGTTTCCTTGGACATTAGATATGTTTTCAAAAACTGTATCTTGGGCTAAATAAGGGACTTCTGTGTATTCATTACCTTCAGAATCTAATATAGATTCTATAGATATTATATCATCACCTATTAAATTTAATATTAAAAAATTTTTTATTTCTTCTATTGGAAACGTTTTTATTTCTCTTTCAGCTGAAATTATATTTGTTGATTTTTTAAGTAAATAATAAAATGGTTCCCCATTTGCATCTGTAGAATATATGCTCGTTTCTGTAGGGTCAAAAGAAGATGAATGTGAAAATACTACCCTATTTTGTAAAGTAAAACCTATTCCTGATACTGTTTCAAAGGAAGTAGGTGGGGAAATAGTTAATGAATAATTAAAGTCTGGGGATTTATCTCCTGTGGGTCCTTTAGAAGGAATTAACTGAAATATATCTAAATTAGTAGTTGCTACAGAAGTTACTTTAGGTTTATATCCTAAAGTATAAGCTAAATGAAATAAATTAGTTCTTTCTTGAGCTGTATCTAAAAATGTTTCTTGTAATTGAGTATCTACATAATAAGATAAAACATCACCAACATACGCTGCCATTTCTATAAACATTAGTCCAGGAGATCCTTCAGTAAAATCATTAAAAGTATCGGGAAAATATGTTTTTGTAAATCCTAATAAATCAGATTTAAAACTATTAAAGTCTTTATTTAAATATTTTATATCTTTTTCTTGTGTTTTATTTGATATTTTATTATAAGCCATATTTTTTTGTTTTAATATCCCCCAACGCTTGGAGAAGAAGAATTTGATGTATTTATTCCATTATCTGGAGAAAAATTAACTTGAATAGCATCTGACTGGTTATTTATTGTTGTTTTATAGAAAATGCTAATACTTAATTCATGGCTATTTGGATCCTTATTAATATTTACATTTGTTAATTCTACTTGAGGTACATATCTTTCTACCTGATTATTTATCCTATCTTTTAAAGTATCTAAATCTGTGAAATTTTCAAATAAATAATTTCTTAATCCTACTCCAAAGTTTGGTTTATATATTCTTTCACCTGGTTCTGTAAGTAATACATTTAACATATTACTTTTCATTTGTTCTTGAGTAGTATATGTTGAATTAAATACTGCTGTTCCATTATAAGGAAGAGAAACCCCTACAGCTTTATTTTTATCTGTATCTATGGGGTTTATTTGTATATAATTTCTTACATCAGCCATTTATTATCTTCCTTTTTTAGTGTTTATTGCTTGCATTAATTCTCTATAATCTCTATTTACGACATTTTGTACAGGAGCAGGCATTGATTCTACAGACATTTCTGAAGAATTTCCTGTTTCTGTGTTTGTATCTCCTTGTGCTGTTTCATTTAAAAGATCATTTAATGCATTATTACTTGTAAAATTTTGTGTTAGGCGTTGTTTTAAAGGGGCATTACCCATTATTTTTTCTCTTAAAGAGTTTTTAGTTGTTTCAGGAACTTCAACTAATTTTTCATTATGTTCTGTAACTGTTGGTTTTGATTTATCACGTAAATCTTCTTTAAGTGTTTTAATTTCTCTACGTAACGCATAATCGATTTCTTCTCTAACTACTTTTCTAATTAGGTTTTCAAATGTTTTTGCTTTCATGGTGTTAATTGTTGTTTGTTATAAATATAATTATTTTAAGCTCTATAGCGTTTGTATCCTATCATTTCAAAATCTAAATTATATAGTTTTTCTATATATTCCATATTTTGTGATTCTACAAGTTCATCAAATATTTGATCATATAATTCGTCTATACCTTTTTCAAATTTAGTTGGATCTGGTGTTTTTACATCTTGGGGTAAAGGTAGTATTCCGTCATTATATAAATCGTTTGTTATTTGTGGATGAATACCCGTTAAATCTCCCATTATAGGATGATTATTAAAATCTTTTGTATCTAAATCATTTTGAGTTAAAGGTTGTCCTATTTGATACCCCCCTATAATAATAGGTTCATATAAATCATTATTTGAAAATGTAGGTAAATTTATAGCAGGTTGTGTATCAAAAGCATTTGCAAGTGCGTCTGAAAAATCTTGTTCTGTAAAGCCAGGATATCCTAATTCATTTAAAAATTCTTCGGGAGATTGTGCTTGTGATGTGTTTGACGCCCCTCCTGATATACCTCCATTACATTTACCAAACATTAACATCATCATTAATTCCATTAATTGTTTTAACATTGCTATTAGTCCAATTACAGCCATTAATGCTCCTACTACTTTTAAAATAGTACCTAATAATTTTTTTACTGTTCCTAAGACATCTGTTAGAAATGATCCTACATTTTTTACTGTTTGTTCTAAATTTGCTTTAAATCCATTTGCTTTGTCTCTTAATTCTTTTGCTTTTCTTGTTGTTTTACTGTCTGCTTTATTACCAGGACCTGGGTGACCAGGACTTGTAGGTACCATTTTGTCTGCTTTTGCTTCTTGACTTTTAGCTTCTGATTCTTTTTCTTGATCTTCTACTTCTAATTTTTTATCTTCTGCTACAGATTCTGTTTGGGATTTTAATACATCCTTAGACTCTTCCATTGTTTTTTTAGCTTCTTCTGTAACTGTTTTTATTCTTTCAGATGCTGCTGCCATTTGAGCTTTAAAAAATTTAAATGCTGCTACTTTTAACATAATATCTCTTACACCGGGGGCACCCATAGCTCCTGCTATTACTCCTGTTGCTGCATTTCGTATTGCTCCTTCTACTCCTCCTTGAAGCTGATTTTGAACTTCTGCTCCTAATTTATTTACTAATCCTGCTGCTGCTCCTTTTACCTTATTAGCTGCATTTGTTTTTAATTCATTAAATTTTTGTTGAGCT
>TARA_R110001592_G_scaffold3175_1_pt1 | contig 10575 bp, 7 predicted proteins | sample TARA_R110001592 | Tara Oceans TARA_R110001592 (sample SAMEA4398387) | marine metagenome | biome: Polar Biome; feature: [SRF] surface water layer (ENVO:00010504); material: water (ENVO:00002006), including particulate matter (ENVO:01000060) such as... | depth 5 m | reverse complement strand
CACCAATGACAGGTCATAGGCTGCCAGATATGCCCAATGATAATCAATTAATTCAAGATATTATTGAAGACAATATGGCTGGAGACGATCTGGCACCAGAAATCGATGGTGATGATATCATTCAAGTTGACGAGAGAATTATCCCATCAGAAGATGATGTATAAATTGAACCTGCCCCTCGTGAACGTCGTCAAGCACCAGCTGTAGCTCCAGTAAGACCATTAGAAGAAGATGAAGAATCTCTAGATGAGCCAGAGCAGTCTCTGGAGTACACACCAAAAAAAGGCAAAAGAAAATATGTCCGCAAAGCACCAATGAGTGACAAACAGAAAGCTCATCTAGAAAAAATCAGAAAGATCTCATTAGAAAAACGAGCACAAAAAAAATTAGAAAAAGAAGAAGATAAAAAACGTAAAGAAGAAGAAAAAGAAGATTTAAGAATTCAAAAAGCTCAAGAACGACTTCTTGCCAAACAAAAAAAAGAACAAGCTATAATAAATGATCAACGCCCACCATCACCTCAGAAGGCCCCTCAGGGACAAAGAGCCCAGCAAGGGGCAATGTTTACACAAGCTGATATGGAGAAGGCTATGTATTCAGCAATTTCTTCATATGAAACAATTCGAAAAAAAGAAAAAGCAGATAAAAAACAACAAGAACTAGCAAATGCTCGTGAAGCACAAATGCGAAGAACTCTTGAAGCGGCCATCAGACCTCAAGCACCTCCTGACCCTTGGCGTCAGTTTTTTTCATAAAAAAAATAATAATATAATTAATTATAAATGGAATCAAACGTGCCTAGGATTTACCCTGTCAAACCACCGCCGAAAGAAAAACCTAGAAAGGTGACTCACCCAAATCTGCCTGAACTCCCTTGCATTATGTGTCTCGTAATGCCTACAAAAAGCGGAAAGAGTACAATATTAAGTAATCTTATTCTGCGTGATGAATTTTATAAAGGGGCAATGGATAATATAACTATTATGAGCAATACTATCGATCAGGATGTCACATCAAGATTCTTACGTGAAGCTTGTGATACATATACTGGATATGATGATATGGTTTTGGCTGGGATCGTCGATCAGCAAAAAAGATTTGATGACGATGACAGACCATTTATTGGCATGATTTTTGATGATATCCTTGGTTCAGTCAAAAGAAACAGTTATTTAAATCATTTAGTTACAAGATCAAGGCACTATGGAGTTGGTCTTCTAGCAGTTTCAGTTCAAAGTTTTAAAGCTGTTGGACCGACTATAAGAAATAATACAAATGCTTTTATCTGTGGTAATCTTCAAAATATGTCTGAATTAGATAAGATCTCTCAAGAATTTTCAGGGATGTTTGGAGGTGACGAAAAATTTAGACAGATTTATCACAAAGCAACTGAACAACGATACGATTTCTTATATTTAGATTTACAGAGTAATCCAGCCAGAGCATTCAGAAATTTCGAAGATCAAATTGCCGAGGGTGAAAATTTAATGTTCGGCGGAGAAGTAAAAAATAAAATACCTGATTAAAATTAAATTATTATATTCTTTATAAAGAAGATGGACATGTATGGTTATTCAAACTCTCTTTCACAAGGGAACTCATTCAATGCAAAGACTAAAAATATGAATGATGGTATTCTGCTTGCCAATCAAAAACTTCAAGATAAATACGACGCAGCCGTGAAACAGAAACCAAATACACTCAGTAGCGATGATCTGGGAGAAAAAGAAGATGAAGCAAAAGCTGGAGTATTTGATGGCAAGTCGTCGATATCGGCTCTTACTGGAGTAGGTGAATTATCAATTGGTATTAAAAATAAAGGTTTAGCAGGTTATATGGGCGATGCGACTAAAGGCCGTCTTAATACAATTAAAAATACAGCAAGTAGAATCGGTGAGGGCAAGCCACCGCCTGAACCAACCGCTGGATTCGCCGAAACTGAGGTTGATAAAGATGGTATTATTACAACTGATACTGCTACTGGTGATTTTGCGAAAGCAGGTGACGTAGCCGCCGATGCAAAGGCAGCAGCAGGAGATGAAATCGAAAGTTCAGGTCTTGGTGCCAAGATTATTAAGAAAGGTCTTGGATTAGCAGGGGGCAAGGCGTTAGGTGAGGCTGGTCTCACAACAGTTTCAGAGATTGGTGGCAAAGTCGCTGGTGATTTTGGCGGCATTGTTTCAGTTGGTAAAGGTTTTGAAAATTTAGCAGATGGCAAGAATTTTTTCAGTGGTGAATCAACCGGTGATAAATTACAAGAAGTAGGGGCAGTAGCAGATGTCGCTGGTACAATCTTTCCGCCTCTTGAAGTAGTTGGTGGCGTCCTCTCGGCAGTTGGTGGCATAATGGACGCATATCACGATATCAAAGCAGATGTAGATAAAAAGGCAACGGATAACAAAGGCCCCCCACCACCCAAGCTCACAGCAACCAAAGTGACTCCGGCATTTTCTTCTATGGGTCTTGCGGCTTCGGCACCGATATCTGCAAAAGCAAGTATTACAGGTTCGTCAACTTTTTAAGATGCTTTGTTAAGATTTTAATTATTTAACTTTTAATTTTTTTTTATCAATTCATATTATAAATAATGAGTGGCTTTTTTACATCTTCTGATAAAATTAAAGTTGGACAAACCGAAGTTAGCATACCATCTGAAAATGGTCTCGATTACAACCCAGGAGGTCGTATTGAACTATACATACCTCCGACGAGTAAATTTGTAGATTTATCGCAATCTAAATTGAAAATGGATGTTGAATTATCTATTCCTGCTGTAACCGACGATACTGGTGCGATGCGAGTTCAGTTAGACGCACAGACTGGTCTTCACAGTTTAATTAGATCGATCCGAGTCTTTTCTGGTCGCAAGACTGCTCTATTAGAAGAGATTGAAGGATATGATATTTTAACTGCCCTTCGTTTTGATTATGAAACTAATGAAAGTATGAGAGCTAAACGTGCTCTTGGTGAAGGGGCAACTACATATGACCCAGCATGCCGAGGCACTCTTGGCACGACCAAGACTATTCAGGGCAATTGTTTTAGCAATCCTTATTTCACCAAGGTCGACCAGACTGCGACTCTATCTACTTCTTTCTCTACGGCCGAAACCTATAGTTTTCAGAAAACCAAAGGTGAACTTCATCTAAATACTGGTCTTTTCAGAAATGAAGCCGTATTCCCTGCTCTATTAACGGATGGTATTTTTGTTGAAATTTTACTTCAAGATGCTCGTAAGGTTCTAAGGTCTCTTGATAGCACCAATCGTTATCGTCGCCTTCGCCTCAATCCAGTTTATCATTCTATTAATGGCTCTGATAATGCTCGTGCGACTAGCGGTTCTTTTGCTGCTGTAGGTGCTTCGGCTAATGCTTCAAGTAACGTATTTTTCTTTACACATGATAACAATCAGACATCGGTAGCAACTTTCCCATTTGTTGTAGGTGAAAAGGTGGGATTTTGCTCTGCAGATAATGCTTCTGTAAATGGTTCTTTTGCACGAATCACCCAAATTGAACAAGTGCGAGAAGCCGCAGTTGGTATAACTAAAACAAAGATCACATTATCTGAAAGAATTAGAAATACGACTGGTGAAACTTGGACTGGTATTGGGGGCGTGAGTAAACAGTATCATTTAATAAGCAATAATGCTGATGCTAATGATGTCAGTTCTTACGACCCAACCTACAAAGTCTCAAATGTTGAAATGATTGTAAGGCAGATTTCGGTCCCAGATGGCTATGAAGCAAGTATGATGGCTATGATGAAAGAGGGAGGCACCATCAATTATGATTATCGATCTTTCACTAATTACAGATATTCTCAGCTGGTCGGTGATAATGTTGCGAATATTCGCCTGCCATTAATTGAAAGCCGAGCTACGAGCATTCTTTGTGTGCCGACTGACGCAACTAGTTATTCTTCTAAACAGCTCTTATCGTCTTCAAACACCTATTTAATTAATGAAGCACCAGATGATGTAAACAATCGCACTCAACGCTCGGCAATCACAGGTATTGTAGATGGCCTTCAGCAATATCAGTTCATCTACGATGGCAAAATCAATCCTAACAGACAGGTTGATACAAAGAAAATCGCACAGAAAGATTCTGTTTCGCAGTATTGGACGATTGAAGCCGAGAAGGCTTTGGCTATGGCTGATATTGAGCCTATGTCATTCATGGGCTTTCAGGATAATTTCTTCATTGGTCGAGCTCTTGCTCTTGGCAAGAATTCTGTTTATGATGCTAGGGGCAAAGACTTTAATTTACAGGTTGAGTACACTTCGGCTACTTACCCTCAGACCAAACCCAAGCTCTGGAACAACTTCGTATCGCACATTCGTCGCTTAGAGATCAAGAATGGGTCTCTAATGATTCAAGTATAAATGATACAAAATATTTTATTTAAAATTTTATTAAGATAATTTTTTTAACCGCTGATATTATAAAAACAATGTCAGTCTCAAACATGAATATAGAGGTAGTCCCCAGCAATATCACCAGCAATGGCTCTGTGAGCTTCAAAAATGGTAACCCAGTTATACAATTCATTATCGGTGAGCAGGATCGTATGCTTATTGGCAACTCTGTCAGATTCACAGGTAAATTCGCCGCATATTTAGCTAATGGCAAATCTTCAACGTCCGATGTTTCAAATCTTGCTATGAGTGAAAAACTAGGAGTTTATTCTACAATTGATACTCTTACTATTAAGAGTCAGCGCACAGGTCAGACCATCGAGAGCATTCGTCATTACAATCGCTTCTTATCTTCTTATCTGCCGGTCACTACGAGCAAACAGGATGGTATTGGTCACTTATCGCAGAGTGCTCTGATTTTGCCCAATTATGCCGCACAGACTGAATCTGTAGTCAATATACCTTCTTCGTCGTCAACCAAGAATTCTTTCTGTATCAATCTGCCCTGCGGTCTTCTAAATGGAGGTGAGCCGATCCCACTAATGGCTGAAGCAGTCGGCGGTCTAATTGTTGAAATTCATCTTGCCCCTGATTCGAATGTATTTCATTCGGCTTCTGATGGTGACTCTGCATCGTATACTGGTTCATTCTATGAATTTGAAGATGTTACGCTTGTTGCTGAACTTATGGAGCCAGATGCTCAGGCTCTACAGAACATGAAACAGTCGCAGTCTGGCACTTATGAATACAATTCTATTAGCTCTTATTATCAGACAATTAATTCAGGTAATGGTATTATTAATTTTCAACTTGGTCTTTCAAGAGTTCTTGGGGTTTTCGCAAATATTGTCCCAGCGGCTCACATTAACAATTTGAAATTTGATGGTCTAGCGACTCTTTATCCTACTAACACGACTGGTCTGAGTGCTGATATTACAGAATTATTCTTTACTCGCAATGGTTCTAAATTCCCTATTGATTACAATATTAATACTCTTCAGCAAGCCGACGGCGCTAATTTAACTGGTGATTCACAGATTTATCATCATTTCGTAAATGCGATTCAAAAATTCGCAGACAATACTCGCACCTCTCTAAATCCTCAGAATTTCAGATTAAGTGATAGCACTCGTTTTGATAAAGATTTTGCATTCGGCGGATGCGGTTTTGGGATTGGAGTTGCTTTTGACTCTATTAGTGACCAGGGAGTCGATTATCGCAACGTCAACTTCGGTATCAATATGGCTCTTGATCTTACGAGCGATTCTCCTCAAGCATTCTTTGTATTCGCACATGCCAAGAACACTCTGGTATATGGTCCTCAGGGTTTACAAGTACTTAATTAAAGGTTTGATAAGTAAATAATATGTAATCAAATGCCTTGTAGATCTTACGAAATATCTAAAAAATACAGACAAACAGAAAAAGGCAGATTTGTCAAACTCAAATCAAATTGGAGATATCATCGAATTAAATGTGATGATTGGGATAAATTTTATTATGAAAGATATCTCAAAGTAACTCATTGCGAATGTTGTAATTTAGAATTTGGCAATGAAAGAAAAAATTTTAAAAATGTAGATCATCAACATTCATCAGGTCACATAAGAAATATTCTTTGTCATGCTTGCAATTCAAATCGGCAAAAAGTAGATAATCATTCAAGATCTGTTTTATTAGAGCTTCACCGCTATTTTATCTTAAAATTTTAAGATTTTTTTTTAAAGTATTTATTTTTTTATTTGTTTCATTATAAAGATAATGGATTCAACTGATATGACACCCCCCTCTGCATCTCCCAGTGATGGGCTCTCTTCTGAACCGCAGGCTACAATGGTCGAGCGAGGAGCTGTTGGCGCCCAAGTGCCCAACCTTTTAAGAGTATCCCCTATGGATACTATGACCGCAACAGATGTTGAAACTAGCATTACTGACCCTGTTGTCCGAAGTGATAGTTTTGTAAGATTCACTCTTTTAAATAAGGGCATCCTTCATTCTCATTCAAAAATTACATTAGAAGTAGTCCCACCAGATGGGGGCAACAGATATTTTCCGCTAACGACTGGCGTACATAGTCTTATTTCTCGTGCTGCTCTTAAAGTTGGCACCAAGACTCTTCAAGAAATCGATGGCTACAATTATTTATCGGCATATAAACAGATGTTCATCTCTAATGAACATCAGTTAGAGCGTGAGCAAGTCTTAAGCGGTAAGGTGATCGCCCATGAATTTAGGTATTCGGATGCCGATACGCCGACTGGAGGCCCTGATAATGATACTCGTGCTTTCACCTATGGTCTATCAAATGGTAAAGAATACAATACTTCTTATCAGCTAGGCGGTGCCGACACTAACCTTGATGTGAATGAATTCGTTAATATTGTCAATAAGCCACAATTTTCGATTGCTCTGTCGGATCTCTTTCCGATGCTCAAACAGACGCAGTTGCCCCTATATATGATGCAAGAACAGGTCTCTATTGAATTAACATTTGAACCTAATCAAGAAGCTCGTGCCAACGCCAAAGATGGCATCGGTCTCGGCACCTATGTAGTTAATACTGATGAAGTTAAATTTATTGCTGATTACATTTATTATCCTCAAGAAATGATGGCTACATATGCTAACCAGAACCCAGAAATCACCATCAATCATTTTGATTATCGTCATTCAAAGGTTTCTATTTCTGCAACTTCTACATCTGGCACGACTCAGATCAGAAACCTTGGTGGCGCTGGTCGCATTGTGACCAAGGTTATCACTGGTCTACAGGCAGACACGTCCGTAGGAGGGACTATCACGAATCAATATCACTCTATCTCGCCTGAGGCACATTATCAGTTCGGCGAAGCACCAGGAGCTGGTGATGATAATGGTTCATTAACGGCTAATATTAAGTACAATGATCGATTTTTATATCCAATTGATGTCACGAATCAGTCTCGGCACTTTCACAACACAGCACAGGCTGAAGGGATGGTCCCATTTGTAACTCGTGAAGAGTTCTCGGCAGAGGGAGTTGCTCTGACTTCTGATGATTTCATGGGACGACAGCAGAATACAGGAGATGGCGGTGATGAAGTTGGAGTCTTAGGTCGCTTCAATTGGCTCGCTTTCAGACTGAATCGCAATGAGCGCATCAATAGCCGAGGTTTAGAATATTATTGGAAATATGCTGGACTAGACAATGATGGCGGTCTCTATACTCAGAGAACTTGGATTGAATTAGCAAAAATATCTGTATTACAGGCTGGCTTTATGACTACTCAGCTTCTTTAAGTTTTATAAATTTTCACACTTTTCTTTCTTTTTTTTTCATATGATAAATTAGTAAAAATAATTTATTATAATTATTATTATTATAGAATGTCAGGAGCCTTGCCCTATTCACAGACAATCATGTTAGATGCGAATCGACTCTCATCCGAAGAATATTCAGCTAGTAATTTAGCAGAAACTGATACATCGGTTTTTACGAACAGAGTCGCAGGTGGGATCACCCTTGATATTGGAGATACTGTTAGTATTGAATCAGCTCATATTGCTCAAAGGGGAGCAGGGGCAAATGTAATTGAAATGAGAGGATCATTATTAGGCAGAAAAACAATAAATTATACAAAATTAACAAATAGTTCATTCGTTAGCAATATGCTAACAATTCAAGGAGGCGCTGGCGCAACGACCTTTCAAAGATATTCACCTACTGGATTTGCGAAACAAGAAGCAGAAAATGTAGATGAAATAGTTGAAATGAAAGACAATGAAGCTACAATAGTCATGGAATTTTATAAAACAGCGAACGGTGAAAATTGTATGGCATTGCCCAGAAATTTTGGAAATGTTTCAGGAAATAATGCTTCTGTTGCTCATTATAACAAAGCAGGTGGAGGGATACTTGATACAGCCGAAGATTATTGGACGGTTCAAGACGGTTATCCTCTCGGAGTTAATACTTGTGATTATGATCAAAGACGAAGATTCATATTTTCTAACACTGGAAATAGTACAGGGCGAGTAGACGATGACTGGAACACTAACACTAATCTTCGATCATTTACAGGCGCCGAAGTAGTTGGCTCAATCAAAATAAGACAAGATAATTCAAGATTTACATTATTTAAAAGAAAATCAATGATTTATAATGGTTCTCAAGTATCAGCAGAAGATCTTGCAAGTGATCTTCAACCAAGAGCAGGAGTAGGGCCAGATCCTGCTATTGCCGATTATGTTAGATTTAAAAAAAAAATAACATTAAAAACCGATGCTGGATATAATACACCAGGAAATATCGCAGCACAATTAACAGATCAATTAACAGAACCTGAAGATACAAAGATTATAGTCTCAAATTTGGGGGTTTTTAAATCAGTCATTCAAGAAGGCAAAACCAATGTAGCGTTTTCTTCGCCAAGTTGGCATTCATTTAATTCATCATGTTCTAAAGATTTCTTTAATGCTACTCTGTCAAATAGTATGCCTGTGAGCGTAACATCGGCTAGTTCAGTTCAAAGTGCTCTGTCTGTCGCCTATAATAATGCTTATGATTATATTGGATTTAAAAGACCAGATTTTATTGAAGCTGGTCGTGAAGCCTTTGCTTATCATGGTAACCACCTCACAGAGCAAATATCTAAAACATCGAAAACTGAAGCTGTTATAAAAACAAATATTACATGGTCTGATGAAGTCTTATTAAAGATTAAAAAATTATTTGATACTCAATTAGAATATCCAGAATTATTAGATGGAGGGACTGAATCAATTAGTGCTCTGAAAAGAACAAATTACGCTACATTTAACACAACATCTGCTTCTTTGAATGCTTCATTTAGAGAAGTTGGGCGATTTCTTCATATCGATATTGGAGCTCAATCACAAGGATCGTCAAAAGCTGATATTGCCCCTCTCGGTGATGATATGTATAATGTTTCATACAGGACACTTGGAGCAAATGCATCTGACAGAACATCTGCCCCATTATTTGTTTATTTTGATAAGAGTACTTCACATCTGACAGCAAGTGATACTACTGGTGATACTGATTACAATTTAGCGTATGGATTTGCTCGTAAAATCGATGACAAGGTTGCTTTCACAACAAAATTAATTGGAGGGATCCCAGATGAATATTTTGATCAAGGACCTTCATCAGCTGTGATTCGAATACGGACTAAAATTGGTTATGATTTTCATTTTTCAGCATATGGCAATGCGGCGATTGCTCTTCATTCAGGCTATAACCCTGTTCAATATTTCGGTCATCAGTCTTTCTTTGTAGGTAAATTTATAGAGAATGTCTACGTAGGAGCAGATAATCCATTATTTAATTTTGATACAGTTAATAATCGTTTTGAATTTAAAAATCTTCATACAGCCGAAAAAACAGGTAATTTTTATAATGCAGGTGATCCTATCGCACCAGCGGATATTTTAGCACCACCAGCCACAGGTCAAGCTGAAGAATCTGTTTATTTCATTAATAAAGAAATGCGTTATGACAATTGGTCGCCTGACATGCATCCCTATCCAGTGATAAATCTGAAGGGGACTGTTAAGGATGGTCAACAGTCATTTATAGGCACGCCTGAAAGATTACAAGGAGGTCTGCCGTATGATGCTCATTCTGGTATTAGTATTGTTGATATGGGTATCGATGAAACGAACTGGACTGATTCAATATGGGGATTACTCGGATTTAGATATGGTCAGTTCAACGGTTCAGGTTCTAATATTGGGACTCAAAATTTTCAATTTACAGATTTACCAGCCAATGTTAAGGCGGTGACAACGAATGCTCTTTTAACATCTTTACAAGCTCAACAATATTTTCAGAATGTTTTTTCAATACCATTAATTAAACCGATGGTCGGTTCAAACGTTAAATATTATAATGCTTCAGTTAGTCAAGGCAACATAGACACAACAGGTTTTGGGGCGAGCTTCACCATACAGCCGGCTATTTCAGTTCAACAAGAGAGCACCGCAATCAAAGCATTAGATTTGCCTCGTAAAATATTAAGAGGATATTTTTTAATTAAATCAGATTTAATAGATCAGACTGGTTATTATCAATCAGCGAATCCGATGGGTATCATGGCTGTCTGTGGCAAATATAATTCATCTGAAGATTTCGTAAATTTCGATGGAGGAGGTCC
>TARA_R110001592_G_scaffold53442_2_pt1 | contig 10585 bp, 11 predicted proteins | sample TARA_R110001592 | Tara Oceans TARA_R110001592 (sample SAMEA4398387) | marine metagenome | biome: Polar Biome; feature: [SRF] surface water layer (ENVO:00010504); material: water (ENVO:00002006), including particulate matter (ENVO:01000060) such as... | depth 5 m | reverse complement strand
GGGCACTAATGAATGGGGTGATCAAGGTCCTATTGAAATAACTTTAACTGCACCTGCTGTAGCAACGTCAAGCGTAGGAAGTGTTATAGCTTCTCAAGAGGTAACTGTATCGATAACAGCTCCTTCAACTTTAACTTCTTCATTTGGTTCTATAAGTTTAGATTTAACTTCTGTCATACCTTTAACGGCCCCTAGTCAAATGACTTCTCAATTAGGTAGTTTTGATAATGCAGGTACTTTAGTTGGTTGGGGTAGAAATGGTTGGGGTGAAGAACCTTACGGAGATTCGTTTAATAAATTAGAACAACTTTCAGGGTTAAGTGTAACATCTAGTGTCGGTTCTGTAATAGCTGCAGTAGGGGTTAGTTTAACTGGTATTAGTTCAACATCTTCTGTAGGTGCTTTAAGTCCTGCAGATGTAATGGGACTAACAGGAGTATCTTCAACAACAAGCGTTGGATCAGTTATAATTGGAGAAGGCGTTCCATTAACTGCACCTGCTGTAGCAACAGCAAGCGTTGGAGCAATCTTACCTGCGGATGTAGTGGGTTTAACTGGTTTATCAACAACATCTGGTGTAGGAAGTTTAGTAATTGCTAATGAAGAAATAGTTATACCAACCGGACAATCTATAACATCTTCTGTCGGATCTTTGGTTATTGAAATAGGGGTTCCATTAACTGGAGTATCTGCAACAACAAGCGTTGGAGCAATCTCACCTGCAGATGTTGTAGCATTAACAGGATTTGAAGTAACTTCAGAAGTAGGTACAACAGGCTTTGGAACGTTGGCATACAAAGATATTGACATAACAGGAAATACGTCTTATACAGACGTAACACACGCAGCTTAGGAGAACAAAAATATGGCTTCAACATACACAGATCTAGGTCTAGAATTAATGGCAACCGGTGAAAACGCTGGTACTTGGGGAACAAAAACTAACGCAAATTTAAGTCTTGTAGAACAACTTACAGGTGGTCATCTATCTGTATCAATCGCAGGTGGTGCGGGAAGTACAGATTTAGATATAGATAATGGTGCTTTAACAGGCACTGCTCAACAAAGAGTTATAGAACTTACAGGAACAATATCTGGAAACAGAATTGTAACTTTTCCTGTACTTACAGAAAATTTTTATTTTATAAAAAATGGAACAACAGGTGGTCATACAGTTCAATTAAAAGCAGCAACAGGTTCAGGTGCAACGGTCACTTATTCAACAACTGATAAAGGTTGGAAAATTATTTATCTTGATGGTGTTGCAACAAACACTGGACTTTATCAACTTAACGATAATTTATCAGGTTTAAAAGTTGGAACTGATGTTCAAGCTTACGACGCAGGACTTGCTGCAATAGCAGGTTTAGCAGTCACAGACGGCAATATAATTGTCGGTAACGGTTCAACATTTGTTGCTGAAAATGGCGCTACTGCAAGAACTTCTCTTGGTGTAGCCATTGGAAGTGATGTACAAGCATTTGATGCACAATTAACAGATGTTGCAGGTTTAGCTGTTACTAACGGAGGTTTTATTGTTGGTGATGGTTCTAATTTTGTTTTAGAAACTGGCGCTACTGCAAGAACTTCTATAGGATTAGGAACAGCAGACAACGTAGAATTTGAAGATACACAAGTAGATTCTTTTGGAGTAGGAACTGCACCTTCAGGCACAACTGGAGAAATAAGAGCGACTAATGATATAACTGCTTTTTACTCTTCAGACGTAGCACTTAAAGAAAATATTGTAAATATACCAGATCCAATAGAAGCTATAAAAAAATTAAACGGTGTTTTATTTGATTGGAAAAAAGAATACATGGATGAAAGAGGTGGTGAAGACGGCTACTTCGTTAGAAAAAAAGACGTAGGTGTCATAGCTCAAGAAGTAGAAAAAGTTTTACCCGAAGCTGTTGCACAAAGACCAGACGGTGTTAAAGCTGTTAAATATGACAGGCTAACTTGTTTACTTATTGAGGCAGTAAAAAAACTTTCAGCTCAAGTTGATAGTTTAACTAACAAGGAGAGTTAATAATGGCTGTCCCTTCGACGAATACTAAATTTACAGGAATCCAAACTGAGTTTGGAGGATCAAATCCAATAGAATTATCAGAATATTATTCAGGTGGACCTTTAGTTCCTTCAGGAACTCCTGCTCCTAATGGACCAATTCCTAGTTCAGGTCAAATTTCTGTAGGACAATTTAGAGGAGCGGTTGCTGCAGAATTTATGGCGGCTACAGGTGGAACAATAACTACAACCGGTGATTTTAAAATTCATAAATTTACAGGACCAGGTACTTTTGCAGTAACGAGCGCAGGTAATGCAGCCGGTAATAATAAAGTAGATTATCTAGTTGTTGCTGGTGGAGGTAATGGATGTTTTGGACACGCAGGCGGTGGAGGAGCAGGAGGTTATAGAGAATCTTATGCCCCAGCAGTTTCAGGTCCTTATTCAGTTAGTCCTTTAGCAACTCCTGCCAGTGTAACTGTTTCAGCACAATCTTATCCTATTTCAGTAGGTGGAGGATCCCCCGGTGGTCCTACTACTCCTTCTAATCAAGGTCCTCCAAATGGAACCCCCTCTTCTGGTATGGGTATTACCTCTACAGGAGGAGGAAGTGCAGCACAAATAACACCTTCAGGACGACCTGGAGGATCTGGTGGAGCAGGATCTGGTATTGGACAACCCAGTTATCCTGTAAGTCCCCCTATTGTCGGAGGTAATGGAAACACACCACCAGTTAGTCCTCCTCAAGGAAGTAATGGTGGAAACGGCGGACCTTTCATTGGTAGAGGTGGTGGCGGCGGTGGCGCTTCACAATCTGGTGGAAACGGTGGCCCAGGTGGTGGAGACGGAGCCAGTGGCGGAAACGGAACTTCATCTACAAAATCTAATTCTCCTACAGCTTACGCTGGCGGTGGCGGCGGTGGAGGTTGGGGCGGATCCAACTCTTCTGGCGGTTCTGGAGGTGGAGGATTTGGAAATGGCGGAAACGGAAGCGGCGGAAACGGAAGCGCAAACACCGGTGGCGGTGGTGGCGGCGGAGGACCTGGAAGTGGTGCTGGCGGCGGAAGCGGCGGTTCTGGTATAGTAATTATAAGGTACAAGTTTCAATAGGAATTAATTATGGCACACTTTGCAAAAATAAATGAAGATAATGAAGTACTCGCGGTATTAACTTTAAACGATAGTGATATGTTAAACGCTGATGGCGTTGAAGATGAATCAGTAGGTCAACAATATTTAGAGACACACAATAATTGGCCAGCTCATCTTTGGATTCAAACTTCTTACAACACTAGAAATGGAAAATATTATAATACTGACGGCACGGAAGGCGATCAATCAAAAGCATTAAGAGGAAATTTTACAGGTATTGGTGAAACTTGGGACAGCGAAAACCAAATATTTTGGGGACCAAAATCATACCCTTCATGGGTAAAAAATATACCAACTGCTTCATGGCAATCACCAGCAGGACCTGAACCAGAATTAACGGCAGAACAACAAGCACAAAACAATAGTTTAGACGCATTGTGGATTTATGAATGGATTGAAGCAAGCCAAGTTTGGCAATTGACAAATAGAAAGCCATAGTTTAAAACTACTTTAATATGCAAAGAAAGATATTAAGTGAGTCACCTTTAATTTTTGGAGAGGTTTCAATGCCAAAAGGTTTTGAAATAAATAGAGATATTTTAAGAGGAAATATTTTAGAAGCAGAAATTAAAAATAAAGAATTATTATTTTCAAAAGAATGGGATAGATTAAATACCTATGTTATAGAAAATGTATTGTTGAAATATGAAATACCATTAGCAAACATGAAAACATGGGGAAATATTTATACCCCCGAATCCTTGACTGAACCATTACTAGAAATAGATTTAATGGATTTAAAAAACGCACCTGATTTTGTACTATTGTATGGTGTAAAAGTTAAAAATTGTGTGGTTAAAATTTACTACGATAATAACAGAAGAAAAGGTAATTCTTGGAATATAGAATTAAAAGACAATATGTTTATGATGTTTAATTCTTGTCATAGATATACAATTGAAAACAATCAGAAAGAAGATTTGAATTCTATTCAAACAATAACCTATGAATATAAATGATAATTTTGTGGACAAAAATCATTGTGATACAATTAATGAAGTATTTTTAAGTAATTATTTTCCTTGGTACTATTTAAAAAAACAAACTAATCAAGGAAGTTCTTTTTTATGCCATCTTTTTTGTAAAGATAATAAACCTAATTCAGATTTTATATCATTAATTGATCCTATTGTTGATAAATTAAAACCTAAAAAAATATTAAACATAAGAGCTAATCTATGTTTAAAAAGACCTACAAAATGTAACTGGCACTGGGACGATTACACTGATGACTTAAGTCATAAAACAGCTATTTACTATGTAAATACAAATAATGGTTTTACAGAATTTAAAAATAAAAAAGTTAAATCTAAAAAAAATAGAATAGTAATATTTGATGCAAATCAAAAACACAGAGTTGTTTATCAAACGGATACAGACGCAAGAATGGTTATAAATTTTAATTATGAATCTATCTAATTATTACTGGTTTTTTAAATCTGCAATACCTCCAAGAATATGTGATGACATAATAAAATATGGATTGTCACAAGCTGAAACTATGGCAAGAACTGGTGGATATGGTGATAGAGAACTTACTAAACAAGAAATAAAAGATTTAAAAACAAAAAGAAATTCTGATTTAGTTTGGCTTAATGATACTTGGATATATAAAGAACTACACCCTTATATAAAAACAGCAAATAAAAATGCAGGTTGGAATTTTGAATGGGATAGAAGTGAGTCTTGCCAATTTACAAAATATAAACTGGGACAATACTATGATTGGCATTGCGATGGCTGGGATAAACCATATGAAAGAGGAGGCCCCGACCATCCAGAACACGGAAAAGTTAGAAAACTGTCTATGACTTGTCAATTAACTGATGGTTCTGAGTATGAAGGAGGTGAACTAGAGTTTGATTTTAGAAACTATGAACCTAATGTAAGAAAAGAAAACAATCATGTAGTTCAGGCAAAAGAAATTTTACCTAAAGGATCTATTATTGTGTTTCCTTCATTTGTGTGGCATAGAGTTAAAGCAGTAACGAAAGGAACAAGATATTCATTGGTAATGTGGAACCTAGGATATCCATTTAAATAATGATTCACGATATTTTTAAAGTTGGTATTTATGAAAAAGAATTAAATATTGATAATAATTTTTTAAAAAAATACGCCACTACTTTATCAAAAAATAAAGATAGTAAAATTACTAACTCTAACGTAGGGGGTTTTCATTCAAAATATCTAGATCAAAAAAAATTTAAAGATCTTTCAAACAGTGTTGTTGAACATGCAAATATATTTTCTAAAGCATTAGATTATGGAAAAGTAAAAATAACTAATATGTGGTGTAACGTAAACGGACACAAAGATTTTAACCAAACACATAATCATCCGGCATCAAAAATATCAGGGGTTTATTATGTTAACACTCCAGAAAGTTGTGGAAATATTACTTTTTATTCTCACTCTTGGTTTGTTTTATCGCAAGCAGAACTATCACGAAACAACAACAATTACACATCTGTAACCTGGTGGAAACCTTCAAAAGAAGGGATGTTGTATTTATTCCCTAGTTGGTTGTTACATAGTGTAGAACCTAATAATAATAAAAAACAAAAAAGAATATGTTATTCTTTTAATTTGAGGTAAAAATGTTCCAGCACTCTTTTGTCTATTCTTTGTTTGAAGAACACGTAGAAGTAGATAACGACACAAAAAAAGAAATTAAAAAAGTAATTTTAAAAAAAGATAAATACAATCCTGATATGAATTTAAATTCATATCATGAAGAAAATAATAAAAAACTATTTGATTTTATAAATAAAAAATTAGCCGAAATATTTAAAAAATACAACGTAACTTTAAAAAGTTGTTGGGTGCAGAAGTATGGCAAAAATAATTATCATAATTTACACACACATAATGCTGAAGAAAAATCTTTTGTCTGGTTTATTGATGGAGATAAAGATTCTTCGCCTTTAACTTTTTATGATGTAGGGTATCCTTTAATTCGTACCGATCAAATTCTTACTTTTAAATTTGTTCCCGGCACCTTTGTAATATTTCCTGGTTACTTACCTCATGAAGTATATCCAAATAAAAGTAAAAACAGATTAATAGTGAGTGGAAATGTCATTTAAAAAAAATAAATATACAATTATCCGTCAAGCTATATCAAAAGATTTAGCTAGTTTTATCGCAAACTATTTTTCTATGCAGAAACAAGTATTGGATACTTGTAGAGCACAAAAATATTTCTCTCCGTTTGAAACTATTCTAGGAGAGTATGAACCAGCGAATGGACAGATTCCTCATACTTATTCTCATTATGCTGATATTGCTATGGAGACCTTAATGCTTAAATGCCAACCAGAAATGGAAAAGGTAACAGGACTTAAATTATATCCAGCTTATACATTTGCAAGAATTTATAAAAAAGGTGATGAACTTAAAAGACATAAAGATAGATTTAGTTGTGAGATATCTACTACCATGAATTTAGGCGGTGATGAATGGCCAATATACTTAGAGCCATCAGGAGAAGTAGGTAAAAAAGGAATCAAGGTAGACCTTAAACAAGGAGATATGTTAGTCTATTCTGGTTGTGAGCTAGAACATTGGCGAAACAAGTTTAAAGGTCAGGAATGCGTTCAAGTATTTCTTCATTATAACAATCGTAATACTCCTGGCGCAAAGGGTAATATGTTTGACAAGCGTCCACATTTAGGTCTTCCTTCTTGGTTTAAAAAATAAAGTTTTGAAAAATTTTATTGATTATTTATCAGAACCTATTTTAGCAACCCCCGAACAAAAACAAAATGAGATCTGGGATGTAGAAGGTAGGTTAAAAAACGGAAACCAACCTTTTAAATTTGACATTCGACCTTTAAAAGAAGTTGATAATAGAGTCGAAAAAACAGGTTACTTTAAGTCAAAATCTGATAAGATGGTTTTTGAAGCAATTGATAAATGGATTATATTTGATACTCAAGAGTTGAATGAGTACGTTAAATCTATGGATAAAAGGGATTTTAACCTAGACGAACTGCTAGACAATTTGTCTTGGAATTTAATAGTTGATAAAGTAGAGTAGAATTATGCTACAAAAATTAGGATTTGCACCGGGTTTTAACAAACAAGTCACAGAAACAGGCGCCGAAGGGCAATGGTTTGATGGTGATAACGTACGTTTTAGATATGGTAGTCCTGAAAAAATAGGCGGCTGGAGTCAAAAAGGTACAAGTAAATTAACGGGTGCTGCAAGAGCAATACATCATTGGGAGAATAATGATGCTCTTAAGTACGCTGCTATAGGAACCAATAGAATTTTATATGTTCTTCAAGGAGATGTGTATTACGACATTCATCCTATTAGAGAAACCTTAACAGGTGTTAACTTTACATCGACTGCTTCATCAACCACTGTCACTATTACATGCACCGGGGCTCATGGATTATTTGAAGATGACATTGTATTGTTTGATAGTGTAACCGGTTTATCAGGTTCTACTTTTACTAACGCTTCTTTTGAAGATTTAAAATTTATGGTCGCGTCAATACCTACCTCTACTACATTTACAGTAACTATGGCTACCGCAGAAGCAGGAACACCTGTAACTAACGGTGGATCAGCTTCTGTTCTTTGTTATTACAACGTAGGTCCTTCTCAACAACTAGGTGGTTTTGGATGGGGGACTGCAAACTACGGCGGTCAAGCTGGTGGTGTTGCAACTACAACTTTGGCTTCTAATATAAATGATACCGTAACTAACATTCCTTTGACTAGTTCTGCTGCTTTTCCTTCTTCTGGAGAAATAAGAATTGGATCAGAAGATATTAGTTACACAGCTAACAATACAGCTACAGGAGTTTTAAGCGGAGGAGCTAGAGAAGTAAACGGCACAACTAAGGCAGCACACAGTAGTGGAGATACAGTTACAAATATTTCTGATTTTGTTGCATGGGGCGATGCCTCTACAGCAGATTTTACTATATCACCTGGTTTATGGGTTTTAGATAATTATGGTACAAAACTTATTGCATTAATTTATAACGGTCCTGTTTTTGAATGGGATGCAGCACCCACTAATGCTACTAGTCTTAGAGCAACTATTATACCAAACGCTCCTACAAAATCACGACACGTGATAGTTTCAACTCCGGATAGACACTTAGTATTTTTTGGAACAGAAACAACTGTAGGTGATACTAATACACAAGACGACATGTTCATTAGATTTTCAGATCAAGAAAATATTGATCAATCAGATTCCTATACTGTTACTGCAAACAATACCGCAGGTACACAAAGACTTGCAGACGGGTCTAGGATCATGGGAGCCATTAAAGGTAGGGACGCAATTTATGTTTGGACAGATACAGCATTATTTTTAATGCAATTTGTTGGAGCACCTTTTACATTTTCTTTTCAACAAGTAGGAACTAACTGTGGGTTGATCGGTAAAAATGCTGCTATTGAAGTTGATGGTTCGTCATATTGGATGTCTGAAAATGGTTTCTTTACATACGACGGTCAATTAAAATCTATGCCATGTTTAGTTGAAGACTTTGTTTTTGATGATTTAAATACAACAGCAAGAGATCTTATTAACGCTGGTTTAAATAATTTGTTTGGAGAAGTAACTTGGTTTTATTGTAGTGCTGCATCAACTGTTGTTGACAGACAAGTTACATATAACTATTTAGACTCAACAGCAAAACAACCTATATGGACCACTGGTTCTTTGGCACGAACTGCTTGGCAAGATTCTGCAGTATTTAATTTACCCAACGCGACTTACTATACAGCTGGCGATAATAACTCGTTTGATGTAATTGGTAACACGAACGGAATTACTATATACTATGAACAGGAAACAGGGACCGATCAAATTGATTCTGGTGGATCTGTCACAGCAATACTTGCTAATATTATTTCTGGTGATTTTGATATTACTCAACGTAGAAGTAACACAGGACAAACTGTAGGGACGCCTGACATTAGAGGTGATGGAGAATTTATAATGCGAATTAGCAGGTTTATACCAGATTTTATTGATCAAACAGGAAACACAGCAGTTAAATTTAAAACAAGAATTTATCCAAACAGCACACAAGTTACAAATAGCTTTACTTGTGACTCTACTACAACTAAAAAAGATATACGTGTAAGAGCTAGACAAATTGCACTAGAGGTAGCAAATACTGCTATTGGAGAAGATTGGAAACTAGGAACATTTAGATTAGACATACATCCAGGAGGAAGAAGATAATGGCTACAGACCAAGAGATACGAGACGCAGGTTTTAAATACGTCCCACAACAAAAATATTTATTAAACCCGTTTGTACTACCAACAACCGATGATGACGATGGTGGTGGCGGTAGTGGCAGTGGCGGCGGTGGTATACCATATACAAATTCTGGGGATAGTTTTAATCCATACAATATAAATATGAATAATATCAGACAAGACTACAATGCATTTCCAAGTAGACAGGCTGGTGAAATATATTCTAAAACATTTAATCCTGGGCCTAATCCTTACTTAACCAATATGTCTGATGAGTTAGGTTCTTTACCAAGAGCTCAGTCTCAATATAATTTAGCAAATCAAAACATTAGTCTTACAGGACCCATGACTCCTGAAAGACGGGCAGAAATTATGCGAGATGCAAATAATATAATTGAAGACAATAGAATGAAATATGCAACCGAAGGACAATACGTTGACCCATATGATCCTAACTATTCTTCAATGACAGGAGCACGAAAAGCTATGGATAACTATCCAGATTATTTTGGCGTGCCGTCAGGTGTCCCTGAACCGGGTATACCAGCTGCTATAAAAAGATATATGGAAAATAGTTTTTTAGGAAAGGGGCTTGGAATGGCAAAAGATTTTTTAGGTAGAGTAATGCCTGTTAATGAAAGAGCTATTATGGAAAACGAAGCAAGAGGTGCAGGTATATTTACAGATGACATAGGTAGAATTGTTACCGATGATTATAATACTGCTGGTGGTATTATGGCAGGATACAATCTTAACAAAATAGATGCAGATTCATTTCAAAAACGAAGAGATACAATTAATGAAAAAATGAGCGATAAAATAAATCCTGAAACTGGGAAAACATTTAAACAAGAAAGATTAGATTTATTAGATCAATCAGAAGAGGACATATTAGGTGCACGTAAAAAAACAAGACAAGTTTACAAAATGAGAGAAGATAAAAAAGCAAAAGATAAGCAAAAAAGAAAAGATGATAATACCGGTACTGCTACTGGTACTACTGGTACTTCTGGTACTGCTGACGGTAATGATAATAATAGTAATAATGTACAGAACATAACCTCAACTAATGAACAAAATTATCAAAATGCAGCATATGATAGACCTTCTTCTGCACCCCAGTACAATAGGCAAGATGATAATAGAGAATCAAGAAGAGGTGGTAATCAAAATCAAGGTGGT
>TARA_R110001592_G_scaffold8084_10_pt1 | contig 10592 bp, 14 predicted proteins | sample TARA_R110001592 | Tara Oceans TARA_R110001592 (sample SAMEA4398387) | marine metagenome | biome: Polar Biome; feature: [SRF] surface water layer (ENVO:00010504); material: water (ENVO:00002006), including particulate matter (ENVO:01000060) such as... | depth 5 m | reverse complement strand
CGAAGTTAAAACACTTTGGTATTTTAAAAATAAAACATTTTGTTATAATTGTAACATTATTTGTTTTAGGCTCCTGTAAGAAGGAAACAAAACACCTTACCGAATTGACGGGTACCCAAATAGCCATCGATAGCAGCTACACCCTTGTCGATAGTATTCAAGATTTTATAACTCCTTATCATAACCGAGTAGAACAAATTCTTGATAGTACTATCGCTTACGCAGCATATACCATTTCAAAAACAGATGGAAAATTCAATACAACGGCAGGCAACCTTATGGCCGATATTGTTATGAGTGAAACGAATCCAATATTCAAAAAGCGAACAGGAAATTCAATAGACTTTGTATTACTAAATCATGGCGGTATACGTTCTGTTATATCTAAAGGAGATGTAACTGCAAGAACGGCATACGAGGTTATGCCTTTTGAAAATTCTGTAGTAGTGGTAGAATTAAAATCGGAGTCTCTTTTAAAAATGGTGGAGTATCTTATAAAAGCAAAACGAGCGCATCCTGTATCTGGCATTCAATTAATCTTGAATAAAGATAATACCATAAACACTTTTACTATTGGCGGCAAGCCAATTGATATGAACAGAACCTATTTCGTAGCCACCTCAGATTATTTGGTTACCGGTGGCGATCATATGAACTTCTTTAAAGACGCGGTTTCAAAAACCGAGACCGATTATAAAATACGAAATGCCATGATAGATTTCTTTTCTAAAGTAGATACCCTATCCCCTAAAGTAGATCTAAGATTTTATCAACTACAGTAATATGGAAAGAAGAAAATTTATACGAAATACAGCAGCATCTTCAAGTTTATTAACTCTAGGCGGGTTAGGTCTTCATTCGTGCGGTTCACAGACTAAGAAGCATATTACTATTTTACACACCAATGATGTTCACAGCCATATAGATGCTTTTCCAAATGATCATGCCGATTTTCCAGGCTTAGGTGGTTTGGCCAGAAGAGCTGGTTTGGTAGATAGTATTCGAAAAGAAAACCCCCATACCCTACTCTTCGATGCGGGTGATATTTTTCAAGGTACACCCTATTTCAATTTTTATGGCGGTGAACTAGAATTTAAACTCATGAGTATGCTCAATTATGATGCGACTACTATTGGTAATCATGATTTTGACAATGGTGTAGACGGACTGTTAGCCCAAATGCCTTATGCTAAATTTAATTTCTTAAGTGCTAATTATGATTTCATCAATACAGATTTAAACGGCTTTACGCAACCCTATAAGATATATGAAAAAGATGGTGTAAAAATTGGTGTTTATGGCTTAGGTATTCAACTTGAAGGATTGGTTACAAAAAAACTCTATAAAGAAACTCAATACCTTGACCCTTTTGAAATGGCAACCGATATGGAAACCAAATTAAAAGAAATTGAAAAATGTGATTTGGTTATTTGCCTCTCTCATTTAGGATACGAATATGATATTGCTGAAAAACCAGACGATTTAAAACTAGCCATGAAAACCAAATACACCGATTTAATAATTGGCGGTCACACGCATACATTTTTACAAAAACCAACAGTAGTTACCAATGCAACTGGCCGTGAAGTTTTGGTTAACCAAGTAGGTTGTTTTGGAGTAAATTTAGGTAGAATCGATTTTTACTTCGACACTACGGGTAACGCTGCTACTGGTTATACTATTAAAGTCTAAATTTTAGACCTAATTATGGAGCAATTAAAAAGAACCACAAGTACCGATAATAAATTTAAAGCTTTGGTTGCTTTACTTGATGCTGATCTAGCTGAACGTGATGGTGATGATAATGCCTTTTATGCACAGTTTAATGGTATTGTATATCTCAACCATTGTGTGGTTTACTATATGGAAGACCTACCTGTAGCTTGTGGTGCGTTTAAAGCGTTTAACGAAACCACCATAGAAGTAAAACGAATGTTTGTTCTACCAGGCCATCGCGGAAAAAGTTTAGCCTCTAAAGTTCTCAATGAACTAGAACATTGGGCGAAAGAATTGAATTATTCCTCAAGTGTGCTAGAAACAGGACTTCGCCAACCCGAAGCCATTGCTCTTTATAAAAAGAACGGATATACCATTATACCCAATTACCCGCCTTATGAGAGTATGGAAAATAGCGTTTGTTTTCACAAATTGCTTTGAAGCTATACGCCTTAATTTTATGCTTCATTTCGTATATCATTTTACGTTTTAAAACGGCTTGATATATTTTTATCCTACTCCTCTTTTCCCTCCTATACCTTTAAAATACAAGGCTCCTATATACTTTATTAGTTTTTGTATCTTGGAGAAAAATTACACATATATATGTGTTGGCAATAATATAAACATAACGCTTAAAAATGAACAAATTACTTAAAAGTGAAATTCTGACAAACCTATTATGGACTGCTTTTGGAATTATTGGAGGAATGAATTACTATTTAAAATCCGAATATTGGATTTGCGGAATAATGTCTTTAATTGCTATTGTTTATGCTTATAAAGTAATTAAATCAATAACTGAAAAATATTGACGTTTGACTTGAATGCATTTGCGAAATCAGACACTCAAAAACGGAATGAAACAATTGTTAAAATACTATTGCCAACACCGTGTAAAAAACATTGCTTATTTTAGTTAAGCCATTTGGTCGTTGCATTGTTTGCTAGCATCTGATTTTCCTTCGGAAAATCCTCGCACTTAAATACGCAACGTTCCTTACACAAAAACGTTGCCATAATATGTAAAACATACATAACAATGAATTTAGATAGAAAGAGACATTGGGAAACAGTTTATGAAACTAAGAATCCTGATCAAGTAAGTTGGACACAAGAATCACCTAAAACTTCGCTTGACTTTATACATTCATTTGGACTGCAGAAAACTGCAAAAATTATAGATATTGGAGGTGGAGACAGTAAATTGGTGGATTACTTACTTGATGAGGGATTTGAAAATATAACTGTACTTGACATTTCGGCTAAATCACTCGAAAAAGCTAAAACCCGACTAGGAGAAAAAGCAAATAAAGTAAATTGGATTGTGTGCGATATTACAGAATTTGAACCCAATATGACTTTTGATGTATGGCACGATAGAGCAACTTTTCATTTTCTTACAACGGCTGAACAAATATCAAAATATATAAAAACTGCAAAAAAATCTGTGAACGGGTACATGACAATTGGCACCTTTTCAAAAAATGGACCTGAAAAATGTAGTGGTCTCGAAATAAAACAATACAATGAAGACGAATTAACAATGCAATTGAAAAATGGATTTGACAAAATTAGGTGTGTAACCGAAGACCACGTAACACCATTTAACACAACGCAGAATTTCTTGTTTTGTAGTTTTAAAAGACAATTAAACTAAAGCTAGTGGCTAAAAACTAGTATAATTAATTGATTAATTTTAAATTTCTTGCAAAATTTCTTTTAGCTTTTTCACCCGGTTTGTATTTGTTGAAATAAGTATTTAACCCCGAAGCTAAATACATACAAATATCTTAGCTGTAATTACAGAACTCACTCAAAACTTAAAAAAATAATAAAATGAAAATTTATTCAATAATAAACTTAAGTACAATGTGGTCTACAGATGGATTGAAAAATGATGTCGAAAGATTGCTAAATGAAAAAACTGCTCAAGGATTCGAAATTGTTTCTGTATCATTTGGAGTAAACTTATGGTGGATGCCAACTGCTTTTATTACAATTTGTAAATAAAAAAGTTAATTCATTTTGTGCCTTTTTCATTGAATCGGATTTGAAAAAGTTGCGAATTTGATACAACACGGAGAAAAAACTGATTAAAAATATAGCGTATAATTAATTGCCTACTTATCACCTACCCTACTTGCTAGAGAAGATACTATTCTACGCACTTTAAAACCAATAACAATTGTAACAAAAAGCTAAAGAATGCTACTCATACATAAATGCTTAAGCTACTAAAATGAAAAAAAATATAGGAACTACCCTTGTTGTAATTGGATTGATGTGTACCACACTTGGGTTGACAATTTTATCTGACCACAAAATCTTACAGTATAGTGCTCTAATTCTTGGAGTAATTTTTACCATACTTAGTGTGTTTGTATATGACAGAGCAAAAAAATCGAAAGAAAATTAAAAAAGCGAAATTGATGAAAAGGCAACGTTTCATAAATTCTTTCAAAACGCAAAATTGAATCGGAATACTCATCTATTAAAAGGAGTAATATGTAGCTATCGAATTGAGGAGATTGAATACCCTTTAACACGAAAAGTAAGATATTTAGACAAATTAATAGATGAATTAGCAAAAGGTCGTAAAATGGAAAAAATACTACGATTCTTATAAATTACAAGTGTTTACAACGTATATAAAACAACTAATGAAAATCTTAATTTCTACTTTAATTTTAATTTTCAACCTATCATTATTAGGGCAATCAAATCCAATGATTGGGGACTATACACTTATTGTTGGTCAAGAAAAAACTCGTGTACTAAAATATAAGCTGACCTTAAATCAAGATGGGACTTTCTTATTTCATTCGTATACAAAAGATAAACATGGCGTTCCTCCTGAAGTAAATAAATACGGAAAAGGAAATTGGAAAGCGGAAAAAAATACTGTTCTATTTTTTGCGGATAAAGAAAATGATATGGACAATAAACATGATTTAGACTTCAATGGTTCTAAAGCGAGATTTATCTCAAAATCACCAAGAGACAAAACTGACCGTATAGTAAAAACTAGTCTTCAGTTTTTTGAATCGAAAATCTTTTGGATTGAAAGATTGAAAATTTTGAAAGATTAATTCGTTAGAAATAATTATCAATTTTTGAATTAACCAAACGTTCAAGCGAGTTTGCCACGACTATTTTTTCTATTGAAAAATCTTGAGACGCAACACCGAAACTATTCATAATCTGACCGTTATCGCCAATTATAAAAATAACTCGATAAATAATTTGACCATGAATGACAATCAAAGTGAGTTAATTAAGACAGCAAGAACCGCAGGAATTTGGTATTTAATTATGGCAATTTCAGGCATTTTAGGATTTCTAATATTTCATCCACAGATATTTGACTCAGAAAATCCTCATAAAACACTTACCAATCTTATTGACCTTAAATCCGTAGCCAGAACCCGACTTCTGTTAGAATTTGCAATTATTGTTTCACAAGCACTTACTGCCGTATGGTTTTATAAATTATTTAGAAATATAAACGAGTGGGCAGCATGGGCGGTTGGTATTTGGGGAATGATAAATTCTGTAGCAATAATGATTAGTGCAATTTCAATGGGTTCCGCTATTGAAATTGCAAGTTCTACCCATACCGTTGAAGACAAAGTACTATTAATCGAAATTTTAAGTAGTTTAATTACCAATGCTTGGGGTGTTGGTAGTCTTTTCTTTGGTCTTTGGCTTATCCCTTTGGGGTACATCGTAACCAGTTCAAAAAGGATGCCAATTTGGCTGGGGCGAGTCTTAATCATTGGTGGGGCTGGCTATATCATAAGCGCTGTGGTAAATTACATGGGCTTTGAGAACCCCTTATTAGGTTTTTTAACCGTACCTGCGACCGTTGGAGAATTCTGGATGATAGGTTATTTATTGATTTTCGGAATACGACCAGCGAATGAATAATTAGAAATAATCCCAAAGAGAAAAGGCGGTAACTACGAATACCATCATGAATGGTTCAGAAATACAAATATGGCATACAAAATAAACAAAAATAATATCCCTCTTCAATCTATAGACTGGACAAAAGTTCAAAAAACAGAACATAAGGGGAAAACTGGAATCGCAAATTGGCAAGCTAAACAGTTTAAAGGGTTGCGAATTCGTTTGGTAGAATACTCAAAAGATTACTTTGCTGATTACTGGTGTGAAAAAGGGCATAAGGTTGTTTTACCCTATATTTAATGTACCCGTCGTCAATTAATAGAGCTAACTTATGGCAATCATTGAAAAGGATTTAGAAAAGTATTTTAAATTTTTAATAGAAGAATTCGGATTTGAAAAAATGCCTGAATATGCTCATGTTAGAGAAGTTTATAATGACTGTTGGAAAAATAATCTAGTAATCAAATTTATCTACGACGGTACACTCCGAATTAATATTTCAAAGCAAAAAAGTTATTCGCAAGATGTTTACTTTTCTGAAAAGAATCATAAGAGTATCATGTCTCTTCAAAATAAAATTAGTGCTGAGAAACTAAAAACGCTTTACAACAATCCGGGAAATTTTGTTGATCAAGCCAAACTGATTGCAGAAACATTAAAAAATAACACGAATATTCTCGAATAAAGAACTTTAAAATATGTGCCAAACCATAATAACAATTGCAAAAAGTGGAAATCAAATAAGTTCTGCAATTTATTTGCTACTTGTCATATCTATTTTCAATATTTCATGTAGTGGTCAAAACAAGAAAACTGAAAATACCACAAGTAGAAAAGAAAAAGTGAACGATACCGCTGCTTCAGCTAAAAAAAGCACAAACTATAACTACCAATTTCTTTACATAGATTCAATTCCAAATCCAGAAGTTCAAATAAGTCAATTCGTTCGAAGAATATTTCAAGATGATAATGAAAATCTCTGGTTTGGCACCAATGAAGATGGTGTTGCCAGATATAATGGAGAAAAGCTGGAATATTTCTCTATAGATCAAGGCTTTGGTGGTGTGGCAGTTCGTGGTATAATTCAAGATAAAGATGGAAATGTATGGTTTGGCACCAATAGCGGTTTAACGAAATATGACGGAGAATCATTCACTAATTATAACGAAAGTAATGGTCTTGTAGGTAATAATGTTTGGAGTATGATTATAGACAATACGGGTATTATTTGGATTGGCACTTTACAAGGTGTAAGTCTTTTCGATGGTGAAAAATTCACCCCATTTATTTTGCCAGATTTTAAACCAGATTACAATAGAGGTGTCACAAGTTCAAAAGTTGTACATAGTATTATGCAAGACCGAAAAGGTAATATGTGGTTTGGCACTAATGAAGGAGCATATATTTATGATGGAAAATCATTAACCAATTTATCAGAAAAAGATGGTTTATGTAACAATGTTGTGAACGATATTTTAGAGGATAAATCGGGTAATATGTGGTTTGCTACGCATTATAAAGGTGTCTGTTACTGGAATGGAAAAACCTTCACATCCTTAGCAACAAAGGAAAGAGAAAGTGGTACTGAAGTTTGGAGTTTATATGAAGACAAGGCTGGTCAAATATGGTTTCCCATTGAGAATTTCGGAGTATATCGATATAATCGCACATCTCTTACTAATTTTGATAAAAAAGATGGTCTTGCCAGCGGTGCTATACAAGACATTTTTGAAGATAAACAAGGAAATTTATGGTTAGGAGGCCATATGGGTCTCTTTAGGTATAATGGAGTTTCTTTTTATAGTGTTTCAAAAATTGGCCCTTGGTAAAATATTTTTATTTTAAAATCTAGATGTAGCGCCTACGCTTACAAATAAAACTCTTTCAGCAAAAAAACTTACATATAGCTTCTATTTAATTTTAATTAAAATACTTTATTTAATTCTTAATAGTCCTATTTTAACCACTTGAACGAGATACAATCACCAACACATTAGCAGAAATGAAAATTATAGGAATAGGTAAAAATTATGTAAAAAATAAAGCAGAAATAGATGGTCTAAAAAATGATGTACAGCTAATATTTACAAAACCAGATTCATCATTAGTTACAGGCAATAAAGATGTAGTATTCCCATCAGTAACTAATCAATTAATTTATGAGGTAGAATTGGTTGTGAAAATTGGAAAGACATGTAAAGATGTTTCAATAGCAGATGCAAATTCATATATCTCTGAAATAGGAATAGGAATTGATTATACCGCAAAAGACATACTTACTGCAAGTAGGGAAAAAATGCAACCTTGGGCATTAGCAAAAGGCTTTGATGGTGCTTCGCCAGTATCCAGTTTTAAACCTGTGTCTGACTTTCCGCAATTAGATAATATTAATTTCGATTTATTAATCAACGGAGAACAAAAGCAAGTGGGAAATACCGGCTATATTATTTACAATTTTGCAGAAATAATAAGCTTCGTATCGTCATTTATGACCTTAAATGCTGGAGATATCATCTTTACAGGCACACCTGCTAAAGGCGCAGGACAAACCTTTAAAGGCGACCATTTACAAGCTTCAATAGAGGGTGAATTACTACTAGACTTTAAAATGATATAAAGAAATTTCAAGAACTAAAGTTTAGGGTTTTTAACCTTAATAAACATCAGAAGTCAATATATTGTAATATTTATGTTGTTTCTATTAAATATGTTACAATCTCCACTAATTCTTCCTCTAAGGTATTCTTCGGAAAAGACTTTTCTGCTAACCGGTACCAATAGCCTGCATTAAAGCGGTCGCCTTCTTTTCGGTGTAAATACGCATGTAACCAACTACCTAACTTACTATGCATATCTTGGGCAATATTGTGAGAAGACTCCCAGTCTCCTCTCGCATCCAACCACATAGATTTTAAAGCCTCGGGCCAGTCTTTAGGCACCTCAGCTAAATCAAGACTCTTTTCAAATTCTAGGTAAGTTTTAGGCATCATTGTATTACGCGTTTAATTAACTTCTCAACGGTTAAGCCTTGCCCGATTATCGAGAATACAACAACGATATAGGTTATTACCAAAAATACATCTCTATGCATATCATCAGATAACCCTAGAGCTAAGGCTATGGAAATTCCGCCACGCAATCCGCCCCAAGTCATTACCAAATTTGTTCTCGGTACGAAATCAAGCCTCTTCTCAAAGAATTTTATAGGAAGCAACAACGATAAATAACGACATATCAATACTAATGGAATAGCTAATAAGCCGGCAATTATATATTCAGTCTTAAACGATAGTACTAGCATTTCCATTCCTATAAGCACGAACAATAGGGTATTCAAAAGAATATCTAACAACTCCCAAAATTTATCTACATAAACTTCTGTAGTTTCAGACATAGCTGAATTTCGAACCGTATCATTACCAACGACCAAACCAGCTGCTACCATTGCTAACGGCGCAGATAAATGGAATTTTTGAGCTATTAACGTACCGACCATTACGGTTGCTAATGTAATGATAACCTCTATATCATAATCGTCGATAGATCTCATCAACTTATAAGTACCCCAACCTAAGCCAAGACCTAGTGCTAACCCACCTATAACCTCAACACCGAAAAGTTCTAGAATTTCTAAAGGTCCTACAACAGCTTCACCAGCCGATGCCAACTGAAAAATGGTTAAGAATACTACTACCCCTACACCATCATTAAAAAGTGATTCACCAACAATCTTTGTTTCTAACTGTTTTGGGGCTCCGGCTTTCTTCAATATTCCTAAAACCGCGATAGGATCTGTAGGTGATATTAACGAACCAAACAGTAAACAGTAGATAAACGAGATATCCATTCCTAAAAGCTGCAATAAATAGAACATGCTGGTACCTACTAAAAAAGTGGAGACCAAGACTCCAAGAGTAGAGAATACCAGAATCGGCCAACGCTGTACTTTTAATTGCTCAAAATTGGTATGAAGTGCCCCTGCAAATAGCAAGAAACTCAACATTATATCGAGCAAAACAGATTTAAAATCTATCTGATCAATAATATAACGCTCAGCGTTAATAAGGGTATCGTCAACATAACCTATACCAAAAACTACCAAGGTGAATACAATAGTGATGAGCATAAGTCCTATACTATTGGGGAGTTTTAAAAATCTCGCATTTATGTAACCGAAAATGGCCGATAGAAAAACTAGTACTGAAATTATTGTAAAAACATCCATAGATACTTATGCTAACATATTTATAAAATCTTGCTCACTGATAATGGGAATACCTAAGCTTTCTGCCTTGGTACGTTTACTCGGACCCATTTTATCCCCTGCTACTAAATAGCTCGTTTTAGAAGATATAGAAGAACCTACTTTTCCCCCATTATCCTCAATTTTTTTCTTGAGTTCATCTCTGCTCAATATTTCGAAGACACCCGAAACCACAAAAGTATTTCCTGCTAGGGTATCGGTCTGGTTTTCTAACTTATCAGGAGAGAGTTCAAATTGCACACCGTAATGTCGTAAGCGCTCTATGGCATCAATATTTTTATCGTTTGCAAAAAAGTCAATGACACTTTGTGCGATGCGTTCGCCTATTTCGTCTACTGCTGTCAAATGCTCTAAAGATGCTTCTTTTAAGGCATCTATGCTCTTATAAGCCTTTGCTAATTTCTTAGCTACAGTTTCTCCAACAAATCGAATCCCTAAGGCAAACAAAACCCTTTCAAACGGCACATTCACTGATTCGGCCACGCCTTTAACCAAGTTTTCGGCAGATTTCTCTGCCATACGCTCTAATGGTAAAACATCTTCTTTAGTCAATCGATACAAATCAGCATAATCTTTAATAAGTCCTTCTTTAAAAAGCAACTCTACAGTCTCCCCTCCTAGACCTTCAATATCCATTGCCTTTCGGGAAATGAAATGTTGAATACGACCCGTTATTTGAGGAGGACAACCATATTCATTC
>TARA_R110001592_G_scaffold341253_1_pt1 | contig 10595 bp, 10 predicted proteins | sample TARA_R110001592 | Tara Oceans TARA_R110001592 (sample SAMEA4398387) | marine metagenome | biome: Polar Biome; feature: [SRF] surface water layer (ENVO:00010504); material: water (ENVO:00002006), including particulate matter (ENVO:01000060) such as... | depth 5 m | reverse complement strand
CTTTAATAGCAAAAATAGAAAGGGTTTTTGATTCTTTACAAAAGAAGATTAAATAATTAAACTTGGATATGATAATTAGTGTAAGTATAAATGGTGTTTTAAGAGATGTTCTTTCTAGATTTGAAGATGTTTATAACAAATACTTTGAGGAGGGTGTCAAGTCTGAGGTGGTAACCCCAAATTTAATAGAGTATACTCACTTTAAGACACCTGAGGAGTTATTTGAATTTATTTATGAGGAGTCCCCTATGGAAGTTTTTGGTCAGGCCAAAGAAACCGCAATTAATGTTATGACTCATTTAACCGATTTATATAAAGAAATGCCTAAAGGTTATAAGTTACGTGTTGTGGGAGATGATTTAGGTAGAGCCAAATCATCAACACTATGGTTTTTAGCTAAATATGGGTGTTCTTGTGATGAAATAGCATTTTACAACACGTCTAACGTAAATGAAGTTTGGGAAAAAACTGATTTGTTTATAACTTCAGACATAGACATTATAGAATCTAAACCTAAAGATAAAGAATTAATAATCGTAGATAAAGTTTACAATGCCGATTTGGTTTGTAATTTACGTATAAACACACTTAAAGATATTGAATCGTTTGAAAACATATATGGACAACATGAGCAAATTAAGGCTTAGAGTAGGTAATGAAGTGTTATATTATGATGTGGATGAGTTTATGAGTCAGGTCACATACAAACCTACAGCTAAAGAAAAAGAATTAGACAAAGAACTTGATTCTGAGATACAAAATACCGATATAATGTTACCTAAATTTGAGTTTTTTAAACTTATGATTGATACCACTTGTAACGTTATAGAAGATGTTGACCCTGGTTTAGGAGCTTTATCTTTAGAAAAAATGTCAGTATCTTATAAGCTAGCACTTAACACTTTAATAAAGTATAAAATAATTAAACAAAAATAATAAATAATGGAACAATTAGAACAACTAGAAAATGCTTTGACTAAATTAAAAAACAAAGAGTCAAAATTTTATTTCTTAACTCAGGATACTGTTGGTAATGCTGCCGCATCAGTAAACACAAACTACCAATACGTGAAACACCTTATAGACGCTGGGTATAACGCTTATATATTACATGAAAAAACAGACTACAAAGGTGTTAGTTCTTGGTTAGATGAGGAATACACAAAATTACCTCACGCTAACATAGAGGGTGGTGAATTAAAAGTAGGACCACAAGATTTTGTGATAATTCCTGAAGTATTTGGTCATGTTTTAGAACAACTAATGAATATGCCTTGCACTAAAATTATGTTATCACAATGTTATGATTATATTTTAGAAACTTTAAATCCTGGCTTTGGTTGGGCTAATTATAATGTTAATAAATGTATCACAACAACACAGGCACAATCAGACCACATAAAAAAACTATTTCCTTCAGTGGAAACAACAGTCATAACACCAACAATACCTGAGTACTTTAAAGATTCTGATAAACCTAAACGTCCTGTGATTGGCGTCCATACTAGAGACCAAAGAGAGACTATGAAATTAATCAAATCTTTTTATTTAGAAAACCCACAATTTAAATGGGTGACATTTAAAGACCTAAGAGGTTTGTCTAGAAAAGATTTCGCTAAAGATTTAGGTGAATGTTGTGTTTCAGTTTGGGTTGATAGAATTAGTAGTTACGGTACGTTCCCACTAGAGTCTATGATGTGTAAGACACCAGTTATTGGAGTCCTACCTATGATGAAACCTGAATGGTTAAATAATGAAAATGGTATTTGGGCTTTTGACGAATCTAAGTTAGTGGAAGTTTTGGGTAATTATATGAAGAATTGGTTGGAAGATTCTTTACCTAGTTCTTTATACGAAAAAATGGATGAGACAGTAAATTCGTTACCTAAAACTTCGGAGCGTGATGGTATAGTTAATTACTTTGACAAATTGGTATCTGATAAAATATCTGAACTAGATATTTCTATAAATAAAGTTAAACCTGTAGAGGAAAATATTTAATATTATGAAAAATAAACAAGTTAGTGTAATCTTACCAGTACACGATGTGTCTGGAGATTTTGATGTGTGGTTTAAGAAAGCCATAAAAAGTGTTGTACAATCAGTTGTTAAACCTAATAATTTAATGGTTGTTTGTGCTGATAATAAAGATGTTAAAGCTTATATGGATTCTTGGGAAAAACCTGAGGACTTAAGTGTCTCTATATTATATAATAGTGATAAAACAGATTACTGTGGCCAAGTAAACTTTGGTGTGGATAAGTGTGAAACTGAATACTTCTCTATTTTAGAGTTTGATGACGAGTACTCTAATATCTGGTTTAAGAATTTTGACGAGTACGTTAATCATTACCCAGACGTGGATATTTTTTTACCGTTAGTGGTAGATACTGACGAACAAGGCCAATTTGTGGGGTTCACAAACGAAGCTTTATGGGCTATGGGTTTCTCTGAGGAACAAGGATATCTAGACAACAACACCCTACTAAAATTTCAAAATTTTCAAGTTAGTGGTCTAATTATGAATAAAGATAAGTTTGAAGAGATTGGTGGGTTAAAATCCTCTATGAGATTAACTTTTAATTATGAGTTTCTTTTAAGAGCGACATATAATGATACAACAATTATGACAATCCCTAAAGTTGGGTACAAACATACGAACCAAAGAACTAATTCTTTGTTCTGGGATTATAAATATTCAAATAACAGTCTGTTAAGTCAAGAAGAAGCTAAGTTTTGGGTTGATACAGCAAAAAAAGAATATTTCTTCACATCTGATAGAGAGGTATCGTTTAACTCATAAATTGGTATGGGAAGAAAACCTTTAACTAAACAGTATTTTGGTCCACCACAAGAAGAAGCGGTACGTATTTTTCTTACCGCCTCTACTTGGGATGAGAAGAATGTGGTTTATAATGAGTTTCTTAGAGACCCACTAATTAAAATGATAGATAGTATAATTCGTAGATACAAACTATATCGACCTAATATGGAATTTACTGACATACATACAGACACACTTTCATTTTTAGTGACTAAAATGGAAAAGTTTAAACCAGCCAAAGGAAAAAAAGCTTATTCGTATTTTGGTACTATTTGTAAAAATTATCTTATGGGTCAAATAATGAAAGACAATAGAGATAGGAATAGAAAAATTTCTTATGAGGATATTTCTTATAGTTTAGAGCAAAATGAAAAATTTTCTTACACTATTTTTGATGGTGATGTGGAAGTAGAGACTGTAATGGTAGCTTTAGTTGAAGAGCTTAAGAAGTTTACTTCTGAAAGTAGATTAAATGTTAATGAAGAAAAGATAGGTTATTGTCTAATCGATGTTTTTGAGAATTACGAATCTATTTTTATTGCCGGAAAAGGTAATAAGTTCAACAAAAATATAATACTTTACCAACTTAGAGAAATGAGTGGCTTAACTACTAAAGAAATTAGGTCTGCCTTAAAACCATTTAAATCCTTATACAAAGAAATCGTAGAAAAGTTGGTAAATAGATAAGTCGGATATTTATTAGTATGCCAAGACCTAAAAGAAAACAAATAAATTTAACTAACGAAAGTTCTTTAAGTTTAATGCAGGAAATTTACAATGAATGTGTTGAACAACGTAGTACTGCTATTCGTATACAAAACAAAATGATAGGGTTTATGAAAGAGGCAGGTGATATGGCTTTGATTGGCCCTGTGCTAAAGGAACAACAAAAAATTATAGATTCTGCTATAGACAAAAAATTACAATTATCTAAACTAATGGCTACTATTATGAGTAAGAACAATGAGGGTAAAAATATCACTTCTGTTCTGGACGGTGATGTTAGAGAAACTTTAACCGAATTACTTAGTGATATCGGTAAAGACACCAAAAATGATGGTGATAATAGTTTAGAATATAATATGTAATGCCCGATACTCAAAATACCCAAAAAGACATATTCTCAAAAGTAGAAGGTTTAATAGCTTTTTTAGACACTACGGACGAAAAAAAAGTTCGTGAAAATGCACAAGAATGGCAAGACACTTTTGAAGCCATAAGGGACATAACAAATAACCCGTTACCTTTTTTATTAGAACTTTTAAAACAATTAAAAGATACTAAAGCTGGAAAAAATGTTCAAGCTAAGATTAAAAATTTTAAAGCCGCTAAAAAGAAAAAAAGAAAAGGTAAGGAAGGTGATGGTGATTTTAAAACAACCAAAAAATCTTTTAAAGAAAAACATTTAGTAGATTCTTATGGTGATGTGTGGTTATCCACATTAAATAAACTTATTAGGCAATCTACACTTAAAGTATTACCAAGAGCCAAAGACATTTTATTAGAAGAAATAATAAAAGCTTTTAATTGTGATTTAACTACCTTAGTTCCCGTTGTTGGTGATGGTTTACCAGGAGCTCCTGGAACTGGTGTTAGTATTGAGGTTGCTGAAATAGACTTACTTAAACAATTATTTAATGACCCTAATAGTGATGTTGGGAAATATATGTATGAACAGGACCCTCTAATAAATTCTGCTTATCCTGTTGGTCAGTCTCCGTACCCAGTTAACCGATTTTTACGTGATTTAATATTTAATAATTCAGCTAGTATCGGTAATGGTATTCCTGCAGCACCAGGTAATATTAGAACAATATACGGTAAAAGTGGAAGAGCTTTATTTGATGTTGAGGTTATTTCTGTGTTGGGTAGTCCGACAGTATTAAACATATACCCATACTATAAGACCGACACAACGTCAACACAATTTGCTAGTGCTCCAGGATGTAACGGTACTGCAGTTGCTACTCCTGGACAAGGAAGTAAATTTACTTTTATAGATTTTTTAAAGGATTATTTTGGTAATATTAGGTTAATAGAGTTACAAAATTTAATTGGGGCTTTAATGGAAATATTAACTGGTTTTATGAGTGTTAGGAACCAAGCTTTTAGTGTTCAAGATTTAAAAGCTTTACAATTTTTTGTTAATTTTATGGAAAATGTTTTAGCCTCATGTGATGGTGATGATTTAATTGGTCCTAATAGTGAGTCTATCGGTCATCACGATGAGTTAACAGATGAAGACAACTACTTTAACTTTACTGTGGAAGAAGAACGTGCAATGATGTTAGAGGTAAATCGTAAGTTAGGGAATGTTTTAACTTTACAAAGTTGTAATTCTTTAGACATACCCATAGACAACTCGATGGTAGACGAATCTGTGGGTGAAATTTTAGCTACAGAAGTAATGGAGGAAAAGTTACAAATTTTTGATTTACTATTACAAAAACTAGCTAAATCTTCAGCAAAAAAAGCTGGCTATGATTTAGGTTTGGGTACTATTAGTCTACCGGTAGAAATTGACTTTAAAGAAAATTTACTTAAAAAATTACCCCAAATATTAATGTATAGTGTTATGAACCCTAAAGGTGTATTACCTTTAGTTTTAACTGGTAAAATACTAAACCAAAATGGACAACTATGTACTTCTATAGAATTATTTGCTAAAGTCTTTAGAAGAGTTATTATTCGTGTTATTAAAGAAATATTACAGGAGGTAATTAAGGAGATTATGAAGATGGTTAAACAATATTTACTACAAAAAATACGAGAGTTAATTAGAAGAAAATTAAGTGAACAGGCTAAGAAAAAAATAAGAATGATTCGTCATTTACTTGATTTGTTATTACCCTTAATCGCTGCTTTAAATAACGCTAAAAACTGTCAAGAAATATATAACATACTATTAGGTTTATTAATGGCTAATATGCCTGACATACCATTTAAAGTACCACCATTTTTAGTGGCAGCTGCAAATCTAAGACCGGGAACAACAGCTCTAGGTACTTTTGAGAGGTTTTTAACCAAATGCCAACAAGATGGTGTACCCATAGGTGATTTACCTGACGGTAGTTCTAATATGATACTACCCGTATTTTTTAGAGCTATGGAAGCAAAAGAGGAAGAGGATGGTCAAAATAAAAAAGTCTTAGGGGTAATAATGCAAGGGCAAGTAATAACCCCTATGGGACCTGGACAAATTGTACCTTTTACAGAAGTTGGGGGTACGGTTGGATAAAAAAGATAAATTATGGAATTTTTTAAATCTTATAAAGAAAAACCTAATAAGGAATTATTTGACATGATGACTAATTTAAAAATTGAGTTTGATAAAACAAAATCGTTACTTATTGGTTTAACCCACCATTTAGATGATATTGAAAAAAAGTTTAATTTAGTTGAGTCTGAGTTAAAAAAACGTAAAGTGAGTTAATTATGAAATATTTTTTTCAAAAATCTGATGATAGTATGTTCTCTAAAAGTCAGAGTAGAGGTGCTTATGATGTAAGTCATAAGTCTTTTGGGTTTGTTGTTTGTGTAGACAATGCTGACCCATTAAGATTAGGTAGAATTCGTGGTGTGTCACCTTTTGGTGGTGGAACTACAGGAAGTAAAAAAAATGACCCTACAGTAGCTGATGCATCAAGAGATGAGAATGGTAATAAGGTAGTTCCTTGGTCTAAGGATGACCCCTATTTATACGGTTCTTTATTACCCTATAACTTAAATGTGGTCCCAATGAAAAAAGAATTGTTTACCTCATTTTCTCAACAATCACCAAAAGATAGTTTAAATAAATTTTATATAGGGCCTTTAATATCTCACCCATCTAACGTTAAAATGGATAAATGGACAAACGCACTAAGTGTTACTGCAGAACAAAAACAAAATAGTACTTTAGGTGAACCATATTTAAAAGGAACTCCTAGTGCTTCAGGTGATTCTAGTTTAGTACCACAAATTAGTAAAAAAGGTGTTTTTCCTAACCCTGAAGATATAGCTATTGTTGGTAGGTACAATACTGACATTGTTTTAGGTATGAGAGAATATTCTTTGCCTGATGACAATGAAGGTTCTGAAGTGGAGAATTGGTACCCACAAATTCTTATTCGGTCAGGTAAATTTAAACAGGTTGTTGGTAGTCAGGTTCCAGACACCAACCCTAAATCAACATTTATTCAATTAAATACATTTCCCACTACTATGGAAAGAGTTGAGGTTGAGGAGAACGTACCTACTAGTAACGACGATTATTTAAGGACTATGATTGTGTACCACCTAGATACCCCTAACTTAGTTGATGGTACTGGGGCAGAGTGGGATAATGTTTCGGGTTGGGTTGCTGCTTATACTGTAGTTAATAGTGTTAGTGGTACTGGTACAAGTTATGACCCTAATAGTGTTAAATCTTATATGGCTGGAGATTATGATTTAAGTGATGACATACCTGGAGTAACTTTACCACCTGTATCACCACTACCAGACAATTACTGGGTGAAATACTCTTTTAATTCTATGTCAAAAAATAAAGTGGCTAAACAGATTACAAAATTCATATCGTATATTGATGAAGGTGATTGGAACCGTTTGACTAAGATGTTAGACTCTAATGCCACACCACCAGAGAAAATTAAAAACCTACCAAACATATTTCCATTATATTTTAGACCTGATAGAACTTCTTTAGATATTATGGAAAAAAACGATTTAGTTATTTCTACACCATTTTTTCAAGCTAAAAAAGATGTAGCTAATTTTATAAAATCTAAAATAGAGTTAGATGGTGTAGATACTAAAGGTTATGGTTTAGCTATGTCTGAAAATGCTGGTAAGCGGGAGGTTAAGGTTGAGTCTGTTAAACAAAAAGTATCTAAATTAAATACTGGGTTGTCGGGACAACAAGGAATTGTTTCAGTTGGTTCAGAAAAAATATACCTTTTATCACACGAAATAAACTATTTAGGTAATTTAAACCTTAAAGATAACCATTATGGTATTACACAGGAAACCTATATAGATAATATTGACCCTAAAACCAATTCTGTCGTACGTGGTGAAGAGTTATTAAAATTATTAGAAAAAATTGTAGATTTTATGCAAAATCATTGTCATGCATTTCCTGGATTGGCTCCTGTTCCTCAAGCACATGGTGGTACTAGGATTGAGGATGTGGGTAGATTATTGGCCGATGCCCCTAAAACTATCTTAAATAAAAATATTAGGATTAACTAGATATTTATATATAAATATAATTTAATGTCGATACACAGGTCATATCTTAACAAAAACAATACAATCATAGCTGATAGTAATACTAATACTGGTAGAAACCCAGTAACACAACTATTTTATGGTAGAAATTCAACCAGATGTAAGTTTACCGGACTAACTGGAGATACTTGTAATGATAAAACCGGATTTACTCAAACTGCAACTAAAGGGTATAGTAGGTTTATTTTTGACTTAGATTTAACAGACTTAAAAGAAAAATACACAAATTGTTGTATGCCTTTAACATCTTGTACTTACACAGGTCTGTATGATGTTGCAGCAACTTTTAATTTTGACTTTACTTCATCAGGTAATTCTTTTTCATACATGACTATAGAAGATGCAGCTGGTTTATCTATTAGTTACATAAACATCGCTTCTCCTACATTTCCTGGTTCTAATGGTTCTACTATGACTGACGGTACTAACTTATACACCCAATTCATATTTACTTCCGCTAGTACTTTAGAAACACAAGCACAAAACTTTTGTTTAGCTGTAAACAGTGTTAGTGGGCATAACGGAACCATTTTATGTACGTCAAGTGGGACTAGTGTAACATTAACACAAGTTAATCTTGGTTTTTCCGGGAATACAGTAGTAGAACCTGGTAACCTAACCACACCGACTGTTAATACTGGTAATTTTCAAGCTATATCTAACATAGCATTTAGTTCCGGCACAATTTCTTTTAGTGGGGGTGGACAATCTTCAGATACCTGTGATGGACAAACCGGATATACCTTAACTTACAACCCAAATATTAAACATACTTTACGTATGACAAACACTTCTAGTTTTGATGACCAGTTAATAAATCAAAAAGTTTTAATTAATGATACTAGAAGAGCTACATCATTTACTTTAATGTTATATAAAGTACCTAGTTCAAAAACTTCTTTGTGGGATGAAGGTGTAGGTTATGACTATGAAATACCTACTGTTGCTCTTGAACCAGAATATAATCGTACACAATCACATAGACCTAGTAATTGGTTTAATTCTACAACACTATATACTTGGCCTAATAAGGGAACTTATAATAACTTACTTCCAACTTCTTATACTGTTTTAGCTACACAAAATTTTGATACTGGAAATGAAGATATAGCTTTTAATAGTACAGCATTAAATAATGAAATAGGTAGTCAATTAGTATCTCCACAAACTGGTGTTACATATGGTATAGCTTTTTTACCCCAATTTGAGTTATTAAGTGGATTAACAGAGGCTTATTCGGTTGGATTCTTTTCACGTCACACACAAACCTTTTTTGAACCTTTTCTAGAGACTTCTTTTGACGATTTTATAGATGATAGTAGGAATCACTTTGAGGTTGGGTGTAAGAATAGATTATTTTTATACGCTTATGATTGTGATGGTGAACCTATGTGTTTTACTGAGGACCCTATTGTTAAAATTAGAGACTGTAATGATGTTTTAGTTACTACTATAACAGCATCGACATTAACTTGTGGAGCTTATTACGTAGATTATACAATATTACCTCCGTTACCACAAATACCACCAGTCCAATACACTGACGAATGGTCTAACCTTTTTGTTGGCGGAATATCTCAACCAAATATTACTAACGAGTTTATAGTTTATGTTAATGGTCACACTATTGGTACCACTGTTATGAAACCAAAAGTGTTTGGTTATTCTGTCTCTGGTATTAAAGAAGATGAAAAAATTAAAGCTGGTGATACTAGAAAAATATTTGTTTCCGCTAGGGTTCCATACACTGTAAATCAAGAAGCTTTAGTGGGTAATATACAATATAGATTATATGTTAAACAAGGTACTACAGAAATAGATGTGGTTCCTTGGACTAAAATAAATAAAACCTTTACCGATAACTATTTCTTATTAGACACTTCTTGGATGATACCTAACGAGTATTATATGGATATAAAAGCGACTTCTAATCAACAAGTAGATACTTATAGTAAAGTAATAAAATTCCAAATAACAAACCAATTATGAAAAAAATAAAAGTAACTGAAAACGAATTAATTTCTCTTATAGAGAAAATAGTTAACGAAAATCTAGGTTCAACACCATCATTAAATGCTCATGGAGGAGGATTTTCAAATTTAGGTATGGCAAAACCAACTGATAAATATAAAGACCTATATGAGGATGATGATATAGAAGAAGAAATGGTGGAAGACCAAGACCCTGGAACTGAAAAATCATTTGCTGGTACCATAACAACGCAACCTGGTTCAGATGATGAAGATAGTTGGATGGAGAGTATTGTGGATAGATTAAAAAAAAAATTAAACGAGGATGACACCATTCCTGAAATTACTCCTGACGTAAAAATTCCAGAAGGTTTATTTACGAAAAAGGCTTCGGCGATAGTTGCTGGATTAAAAAATTTAAAAGATGGGGCAAAGGAAGCTTTAACAAGAATTACTTTTTACATAAATAGAGCTGGTAAAAACTTATCTAACAAAACTGAAGTTTTAAAAGCTAAAGAAATGTTAAAAAA
>TARA_R110001592_G_scaffold51696_5_pt1 | contig 10598 bp, 10 predicted proteins | sample TARA_R110001592 | Tara Oceans TARA_R110001592 (sample SAMEA4398387) | marine metagenome | biome: Polar Biome; feature: [SRF] surface water layer (ENVO:00010504); material: water (ENVO:00002006), including particulate matter (ENVO:01000060) such as... | depth 5 m | reverse complement strand
AAAGGAGTTAATTCAGATCAAGCATTTGAAACGTATTTAAAGAAATCTCAAATGCCATTAGATCTAGAAAAGTTAACTCAAACTCAACACAAGCAAGCTATGGAGCTACGAGGTAAAGCTAAATCAGTGACAGCGAAAAGAATGAAAGGTTTTATTAACAGTAAACTAGGAATGCTTATTGATGGTACTGGTAAGAATTATGGCAAAATAGCTCAAATGCAAAAAGCGCTTTCTGCAGAAGGCTACGATTGCTATATGATATTTGTTAATACAGATCTTGAAGTTGCTCTTGAAAGAAACGAAGCAAGAGAGAGAACACTCCCAAGAGAGTTAGTCAAGAAATCGTGGAACGATGTTAATCAAAATCTTGGAAAATTTCAAGCATTGTTTGGATCAAGCAATATACTAGTAGTAGATAATTCAGAAAAAAAAGATTTTGCAGATATTGTGAAGTCAAAGGCACGAGAATTTGTAAAACGTCCTATTCAGAATTACTTAGCTAAGTCATGGATTAAAAACGAACTGGAGATAAGAAAAAGATGAATTTAGGAAACTGGCTTGCAGAGCAAATAACAGAAGAGGATTCTAAGATAAAGAATATAGTTGCAATATACCCTGGGCGTTTTCAGCCTATGGGCAAGCATCATGCTAAAACTTTTAAGTGGCTTGAATCTAAATTTAAAGATTCTTATGTTGCAACAAGTAATAAAGTTGATTTACCAAAATCACCTTTTGGCTTTAGTGAAAAGAAAAAAATAATAAACTCTTACGGAATATCAAAAGTAGTTCAAGTTAAGAATACATATCAGGCAAAAGAAATACTAAGCAAATACGATCCGGAAACAACAGCTGCTGTATTTATGGTTGGCAAGAAAGATGCTAGTAGACTAGGCGGTAAATTCTTCAGGCCTTGGAAAGGTAATGCTGATATTGGATATAGAGATGGAGCATATACTATTATTGCACCACACGTATCGCTAAGTGTTGGTGGTTATGGAGAGATGAGTGGTACTACTATACGAAAAGCATTAGGTGATACTTCAATAGATAAGAAAGAAAAAACAAAGCTGTTCAAAGGTATATTTGGACATACAAAAAATTATGACATGGTTGTTAAGAAGCTAGAAGCTTTAAACGAAATTGTAGAAGGATTCTGTCATTACTTAGATATACCAAAATTATTAAAAGAAAATAAAACGATAGGTGGAAATGTTGATGACGGCCCAAGAGGTTATTGGGGTAATCAAGCATCTTGGAAAAAGTTTGGCAAGAGCATAGAGAATTCCATAAATAAAGGCATGGAGGTATTAAATTACTTAACAGGCACAGAAGAGTTTTTTGACCATAAAACAGAATTCAAAACTGATATGTCAGGCGGCCCAACAGGTACAGTATCTTATTTTCCGACTGGCGTGCCAGGAGCTATAGCAGGAACAAACAGACTTGCAGATAAAAAAGGTAGGGATGCTTTCACAAGATGGGCGAGTTGGTCTAAATATATTGCAACAAGTATAGGATATGAATTTGTAAATTATATGGGAGCTGAGCTATCTTCCAAATCAACAAAGAACGAGCCAAATAAAGCACCTAAACCAGGAACGCTTATGAAAGAAAGCCTATTGTTAGAAGGTGGAGCTTACGGTCATATGTCACATCCATTTGATGATAGAGGTTTGACTTTTGGAGACTTCAGACAGATCATAGATATATCACTTCAAGGAAAGCTTGATCTAGAGCAAGCAGCTACAGAAAAGACTGATGGCCAAAATTTATTTATTACATGGAACAAAGGATTAAAAGCAGCTAGAAACGGCGGTGACATAAAAAAAGGTGGTGTTGATTCAAAAGCAATAGCTTCTAAATTCGCAGGCAGAGGTAATATAGAAAAAGCGTTTAACTATGCTATGAACGATTTGACAAAAGCTATAGGTAGTATAAACGATAAGCAGAAGAAAAAGATATTTGATGATGGTAATAACTGGATAAATATGGAAATCATGTGGCCAGCATCTTCAAACGTGGTTAGCTACGATGCACCAAACTTACAATTCCACAATGTACTACAATATAAAGACGGAGCAGCTATAGGTGCTGTGCAAGACGGTGCAAGAGTTTTAGCAGGCATGATAAAGCAGGCTGATGCAAACGTACAAAAAAACTTTAGTATCATAGGCCCACAATTTTTGAAAATAAATCCTCATCAAGACTACTCTGCCAAGCGACCTTACTTTCTAGGAAAGCTAAACAAGTTAATGTCAAAATATAAAATGTCAGACTCAAATTCATTTGCAGAATACCATCAAGCATATTGGGAGGAGTTTGTAGATAAAAAAATTGGTAAAGTTGAAAATAGAATTAAGATGGGATTGGTAAAGCGATGGGCATTTTCGGATAAATCTTTTAGATTAAATAAGAAAACAATAGAAGACGAAAAAACTTTAGCAAAAGCAATAGACTATGATAAAACAAAACTTGCAGACCAGATAAAAAAGAATATGCTACCGTTTGAAAAATTATTCTTCGAATTAGGAGTAGAGGTTCTTAAAAATGTAGATGGTTATCTCGCTGCAAATCCAGATAAAGCAGTTCAGAACATGAGAAAGCAAGTAAAATCTGCAATATCTATTGTTAGAAAAGGTGGCGACATTAAAAAGATAAACAGACTATCCCAACAGTTAAGTAAGTTAAATTCTATTGGAGGTATGAATGCTATAGTACCAAGCGAAGGTTTGGTATTTGTATATAAAGGAAAGACATATAAACTCACAGGAGCATTTGCTCCTATAAATCAAATTACAGGGATGATATACTTTTAGGTTATGGATAAAAACAAAGTGCAAAGAATGAGAAATCTAGTCACAGGTGATTACGGCTCTCAAACAAAAAAACAAACAGGTTATAAAAAATACAAAAACAAGAAAGCAGAAGGTGATGTATGGGAAGAAAAAGGTAGAACCTGGACAATAAAAAATGGCGTAAAGCAAAATTTAAGAAAGCTCGGCAAAGCAAAAGAGTATTCTAAAATACCTCTTAAATGTCCTTCATGCTCAGACGCTATGAACACACAGCAAGACAAATTTATGTATACTCATCACGGCCACTGCCTTCATTGTCAAACACAAGCGGAGTTTCAAATGAGAAGAGAAGGCACATATGACAATTGGGTAATAGATAATGTTAAGAAGAATTTTGCTTCATGGAAATTAGAAAAACAAGAGCAATTCAAGCAGCACTTGAAAGATATAAATTCAAAGCACTTTATTACAGAAGTTGGACTTGTAGAAGATTGGTCTGAGGTTGATTCTCAAACAAAAGAATACATGGTTGAAAAATTCAATGAATTTATTTCAAAGGAAGAAGCAGGGATGGAAAAGCTAATAAAAGAAAGAGAAGAGAAACAAAAATGAAAACACTATGGAAAATACTATTAGGAATAGGCGCTATAATTGCAGCTGTATTCGCAATGTCATCTAAAGGAAGCAAGAAGCAATTTAAAGCAGATATTAAAGAAAACGAAGGTAAGCTTAAAGATACAAGAAAAAAGACATCTAAGTTAAAGAAAGAAAAAGACATTATTAAAAAAACTATCAAGGCAAAGGAAAAGCAGATAAAAGAATCTAGAAAGAAAATCAACATCGTTGATTCTACAAAAGCTAGAGAAACTGTATCAAACTTTGAGAAGAAATATAGGAGTAAGAAATAATGAAAAAGATTATTAAGAATGTTCATGAGCATGTTAATTTAATACCACTAGCAATAAATCTATTATTGGTTATAATAATCACACTTGCAACAATGATGCCTGCAAGCGCACAAGACAGGATTATAAAAATACCTGAATCAGAATTAGAACAATTCTTTCTAGCGATAGATACATTAAAACAATCAGATTCTCTTAAAACTATTTTAATTGAAGATTTAGAAGTACAGCTGTCAAACTATTATTTCTTGAATCAAAAAAACGAATCTATATTATTAGTTAAAGACGAAGAAATAGTTTTACTAAGTAGTCAAATAAAGTTATATGACGATAGATTAAAGATAACAGACGCATGGTATAACAAGAGATGGTTTGGCGTAGTAATTGGTGTCGTTGGTACTTCAACTGCAATTTATTTAGCTGGTCAAATCAACTAAAAACTAAAAACATATATATTTATATATACAGGTTATGGCAAAACAAACGATAAAAGAAGCTTTAGTAAAAGAGTATATTAGGTGTTCGAAAGATCCTATATACTTCATGCGCAAGTATTGCTACATACAGCATCCGATGAAGGGTAAGATAAAATTTGATCTATTCCCATTTCAGGAAGACTCGCTATTGCAATTAAAAGAAAATAGATTTAATATAATTCTTAAGTCACGTCAAATGGGAATATCAACATTGACTGCTGGCCTAACTGTTTGGAGCATGGTATTCAACGAAGATTTTAATGTATTGGTTATTGCAATAAAACAAGATACTGCAAAAAATCTAATTACAAAGATCAGAGTAATGCACGAAATGCTTCCTTCTTGGTTACGAGTTGGATCTGAAGAAGATAACAGATTATCATTAAGACTTAAAAATGGCTCACAGGTTAAAGCCGTTTCATCTTCACCAGACGCTGCAAGGTCTGAAGCACTTTCTCTTTTAGTTATTGATGAGGCTGCATTTATTGACAAGATAGATGAGATATGGACATCGGCTCAACAAACACTAGCAACTGGTGGACAGGCTGTGTTGCTATCAACACCAAATGGTACAGGAAATCTGTTTCACAAGACTTGGCAAGAAGCTGAAAGAGGTGACGGCCGATTTAATCCTATAAAACTACATTGGTCTGACCATCCTGAACGTGATCAAACTTGGAGAGATTTACAAGACGAATTATTAGGACCTAAGATGGCAGCGCAAGAATGCGACTGTGACTTTATAACATCCGGTAATTCAGTGATATCAGGTGAGATACTTACATGGTACGAAGAAAATATGGTCCAGGAACCTGTTGAGAAACGAGGCCGCGATGAAGAGATGTGGATATTTGAATATCCAGATTATACAAAATCTTATATGGTAGTTGCCGACGTTGCAAGAGGAGATGCAAGCGATTATTCTGCTTTTCATGTTATAGAAGTAGAAACTATGACTCAAGTTGCAGAGTTCAAATCACAGATAAGTACAAAGGAATTTGGTAACATGCTAGTTAATATAGCTACCGAATATAACGAAGCTCTACTAGTTGTAGAGAATGCAAACATAGGTTGGGCTGCACTGCAACCTGCTATAGATAGAGGTTACAGAAACCTTTATTATACATACAAACATGAAGGAGTTCATGACGCAGCCACTCAATTAAGTAAAGGTTACGACCTTAAAAATAAGGAAAATATGACACCAGGTTTCACGACATCATCGAGAACCCGACCCCTTTTGATATCGAAACTTGATATTTATTTTAGGGAGAAGGCGTGTGTTGTTAAATCACAAAGACTCATCGATGAGCTATTTGTTTTCATTTGGAATGGACACAAAGCTGAAGCTCAAAGAGGATACAATGACGATTTGACAATGGCGTTTTCTATTGCAATGTATGTTAGAGACAATGCTTTGAGATTGCACAATGAAGGTTTAGCAATGAACAAAAGCGCACTGAACGGTATAACCAATACTCGAGGCGCTTACAAAGGAAATAACATACCAGGAGAAAATCCCTGGGTGCAAAAAATAGGAAACGATGACGAGGATTTAACCTGGCTATTATAGGAGTAAAAACAACATGACAGATAAAACATTTTTCGGAAGATTAAGAAGATTATTTTCAACAGGAACAATAGTAAAGCGAACGTCAAAAGGATTGAAGGTTGCTGATTTAAACAAGATTCAATCAAACCAAAAGCTTGCGACTAATAAATTAGTTGATAGGTTCAATAAGATATATCAAAGCGACAACTATGGGTATAATCAGCAAGCAAATTTTCATACATTAAGACTTTCACTGTATACAGACTATGAATTGATGGATGAAGACTCAATTATATCTTCAGCATTAGATATATACGCAGACGAATCGACATTAAAAAATGAGTACGGCAATGTACTTACAATAAACTCTGAAAATGAAAAAGTTCAGAAAGTATTAAACAATCTTTTTTATGATGTACTTAATATAGAATTCAATGCTTGGCCATGGGTTAGAAACATGTGCAAGTATGGCGATTTATATTTGAAAATGGATATAACAGAGACAGTAGGTGTGACAAACGCAGTTGCACTATCTCCTTATGAGATGTACAGAGAAGAAGGGCTAGATCCAGAAAATCCAGATTTGGTAGAATTTACGCATGATCCTTCAATGGCTGGACAAACAGCTCACGCAAATTCAAAAGGAGTTCAAACCAAATATGGTAATTATGAAATAGGACACTTTAGATTATTGAATGATATGAATTTCTTACCTTATGGTAAATCTATGATAGAACCTGCAAGGAAAACTTATAAACAATTAACTCTTATGGAAGATGCTATGTTGATTCATAGAATTATGAGAGCACCTGAAAAGCGAGTATATAAAATAGACATTGGTAACATACCACCAGCTGAAGTAGATACATATATGCAAAGAGTTATTCAGCAGATGAAAAAGACTCCATATTTAGATCCCAAAACCGGTCAATATAACTTAAGGTTTAATATGGCAAATATGATGGAGGATGTCTATCTCCCCGTAAGAGGTGGTAACACCGGTACTGAAATCGATACGATGTCAGGTATGGAATTCGGTGGGATAGAGGATGTAGAATACTTAAAACACAGGATGTTTGCAGCACTTAAAATACCTAAAGCATTTTTAGGATATGAAGAAGGCGTAGAAGGGAAAGCAACATTAGCAGCGCAAGATGTTAGATTTGCAAGAACGATAGAAAGAATACAAAGAATTTTCGTATCTGAACTAACAAAGATAGCGATGGTACATTTATATTCACAAGGATTCACATCAGAAGAACTTGTAGACTTTAGCTTAGAATTAACATGTTCATCAACAATACATGAACAGGAGAAAATAGAACTATGGTCTCAGAAACTAGATTTAATTTCTTCAATAAAAGATGGTAGGATAATTTCAGAAGAATGGGCATATAAGAATATATTAAATATGTCTGAAGAAGAAATGCAAGAACAGCAGCGAGGCGTTGTACAAGATAGAAAGCGATACTTTAGACACAATGAAATTGAAGGTGGTAATGATCCTGTTAAATCAGGTGAAGCTAAATCAACCGAATGGGCACTTCAGATGGGAGCTCAACCTCCATCAGGAGAAGAAGGAGGCTTTGATGCTCAGCCACAAAACACTGATGATTTATGGAGTGAGTCTCCTGAAGATGTACAGGAAAATAAGCCAGGTCAAGGAAGACCCAAGGAAGGTCCGAAACCAGGTACTCAGAAATCAGCTCGCGGTAGAGATCCTCTTGCAAAAGAAGAAAGAAAGCGTGATTCTAAATTGAAAAACAATAAAGGTGACAGAAAGTTTGAAGGCAAACAGAGGCGAAGCATGGCAATAAACATCTTTGACGAGCTAGGTAAAAAGAATAAAAACAAATCGTCCTTGTTAAACGAGGAAAATATACTAAAAGATGATATTTAATACATTACTTGATATTTATTAGATATAAAAGTATATATAAAGATATATTAAAGGGAAGAAATTGGCAGTGAAACATTCGAAATACAAAAATACAGGTATTTTATTTGAACTACTTGTTAGGCAAGTCACAAGCGACACGATAAATGGTGTTGAAAGCTCTCCTGCAATAGCAATTATTAGAGAATTTTTTAAGAAAAATACATCGCTAAAAAAAGAACTTGGTTTATACCAAACGCTATTGAAAGAAAAGTTTAAGACTGAAGGCAGAGCAAACGCATTTATTAACGCTGTACTCAACGAGCGCAAGAAATTATCAAATTCTACTTTAAGAAAGCAGAAATATAATCTTATCAAAGAGATAAAATCTCATTATAGTGTAGAAGATTTTTTCAAATCTAAAGTATCAAATTATTCTGACAACGCTTCAGTATATTGCTTGTTTGAAGATACTACACCTTCTAAGCAGGTTAGATCAAGATATTCTCTAGTTGAGTCGATAACTAATTCTAAGTTAACTAAATCTCGAGTTGATGAAACATATGATATGGTTCAAAAACAAGATAAAGACGTACGTATGTTATCATATAAAATACTTTTAGAAAAGTTCAACGAAAAGTATGGAACTTTAGGTGGAAAACAAAAAACTTTATTGAAAGAATATATAGAAAATATATCAAATACTCAAAAGTTAAAAGAATATATTCATGGTGAAATTAACACCACTACAAAGAAATTAGATAAAGCTTCTAAATTTGTAAAAAATAAAATTGTAAAGATAAAACTTAAAGAAGTAAGCAATCAGCTTAAAAATATAAAGAATGAGAAAAACATTAAAGATTCTCACTTTATATCTGTACTGAGAACTTATGATTTAATTAAGGAGATTGCTAATGTCATTAAATAAAAAGTTAGATCAGATGTTTGAAAAAGACTATTCATCTGATGACGAGTTAGACGAAGACAATATCACAGGTGGAGGCGAAGCTTACGATACTCCCAAGGCTTTCAAGAAAAAGAAAAAGAAGCAAGATGAATCAACATTCATGAAACTTGCAAAAGAGCTTAACGAATTAAACGAAGTTAATTACAAAGCTTACAGAGCAGATGAAAGTTTAACATCTAAGCAGAAAGTAAATAAGTCAATAAGAGAAGTTGCTAGTCAGCTATTCAAAATTGAGCGAACAATAAATCAAAACATTAAACTCAAAACCGAAGATGGTGTAAGCAGTACTCAATACTGGAAATCCACTCGAGGAAATCTTAGAAAAATATCTGAGAGAATGATGAGAATGAGTGAAAGACTTAGGAGATTCTAAATGACAAAATCACTTTTAATAGATTATTCAGCATTCGATGTCACCCCTCAGATGATAAAGGAGTCCGAAGAAAAGAATAACGGAAGAGTATTAGTATCAGGCGTATTACAAAGAGCTGAAGCTAAGAACCAAAACGGACGAGTATATCCAAAAGAAACTTTAATGCGTGAAGCAACAAAGTACTCTGAAACTCAAATAGCAGAAAACAGAGCACTTGGAGAATTAGACCATCCAGAATCATCTGTAGTAAATTTGCAGAATGTTTCACACAATGTAAAAAAGATCTGGTGGAAAGGTGATGATCTATGCGGCACTGTAGAAGTATTAGGTACACCATCAGGTAATATATTAAAAGAGTTATTAAAAGCTGGTGTAAAACTAGGTATTAGCTCTAGAGGTTTAGGATCTGTTAAAGAAATTAGAGAAGAAGACGGAACAGGATCGGTAGAAGTACAACCTGATTTTGAATTGGTATGTTGGGATTTTGTTTCTAACCCTTCAACACATGGAGCTTTCATGGCACCTATTAAGGAATCAGTAAATGATACTTATAATATGAATAAGTATGACAAGGTAAATAATATAATCAACGAAATGCTTTGTGATTTAACTTGCAAATGTTCGTTACCAAGTAGGAGAAAATAAAAATGGCAAAATTTGATATCAGAGGTTGGAAAAACAATCTTAACGAATCTTTTGAATCGAAAAAAATGACGGAGTCCGAAAGAAAGTCTACGTTAGAAGCAGTATCTAAATTCAATGAATATGGAAAGCAAATATACAAAACCCAAGAAATAGCTGAAATGGTTAAAAGTATAAAGGAGCTATCTGAAAATGCAAGCAAGATGGTTATGCAAGAACAAGATGATTGGTTCGATGGAGTATCTGTAAAACGCGACACAAAATCAATTGCAGAATCAGTTAAGGTATTCGAAGGCACTGCAAAAGAAATGAGTGGCTTACAACAAAGATTAGAATCTGTATTTGAAGATATAGGACAGAAGCTTGGCAAGTACTATGAAATAAATGATATCGAAGAAGCTATGGATGCTGTAGGTAAAGAAGACGGCGATATAGATAATGACGGCGATGAAGATGAATCAGACAAGTATTTAGCTAAGAAAAGAGCTGCAGTATCTAAAGCTGTTAAAAACGAAAATAAATTCCAAACACAGGTTAACGAAGCATTCGAAGGACTAACTAACGTAATAACAGGAAAGAACGTTGTCACTGAAGAATATGTGTTAATCGATCCTAGAGGTAACGCAAGACCGGTTGGTTCTAAAATGCAAGCATCACAATATGCAAAGAAGATGGGCGGACCTAAAAAAGGATATCACATTGTACTTAAGAAAAATGCTTTAAAAGCTAGAAGAGCTATAGAAAAGAATGGTGGCAATGCTACAAATTCAAAAATACAGAACACAATGTTTGATCTTATGTATGAAGGCACAATAGCAGAAGGCTTTGCAACTTGGAAGATGTCATTTGCAGATATGAACTTATCAGGTGTTGAATTAAGAAAATCAAAAACATATACTGTTAAAGCAAGATCAACAGTAGAAGCTATAAAGAAAGCAGCGAAAATGGCTGGTGTTAAAGGCGATGGCTGGATGGCAACTCAAACTCATAAACTAGAAAAAGTAGGGTAAAA
>TARA_R110001592_G_scaffold87827_7_pt1 | contig 10601 bp, 7 predicted proteins | sample TARA_R110001592 | Tara Oceans TARA_R110001592 (sample SAMEA4398387) | marine metagenome | biome: Polar Biome; feature: [SRF] surface water layer (ENVO:00010504); material: water (ENVO:00002006), including particulate matter (ENVO:01000060) such as... | depth 5 m | reverse complement strand
TTCAAAGGGTCATCAATTACCAGCGCTCCAACTCCCGGCGAATCAACAGCCTTTGAGCCGGCGGTGAAACCCGTGAGCACTCCTCCGACAGAGGTTGATAGGATAAATCCGCCTCCGCGCATGTCGTACTTGGAATCTGCCTCGAAACCCAACCAAGTAGGAAAAACGCTCCTAAAATGTTTATGCTTAATATAGCCAATAATCCCACGGTGGAAACGGTTAGAAAGTTGAGCACCATAACTTGCAATAATGTGCTGCGTTTCTTGGTCACGGCCTAAAAGCCAGGCTACAAAGACCTGGGACAACATGGACTTACCAGAACGAGGAGGGCACGACACGATAAGTCGTTGGCACTCACCTCTTGCGATAGCCTCAAAGTTTGAAGCAATGATTTCGTGGAATGGAGCTACCTTTAGCTTTCCGTCAAGCATAAGGTCTGCGAACGCTAAAAAGCAATCACGTGAAGCACCATACTTGTACTCTTGAATAACGCTCTTTGGAGCTTCGAGTAGCGTTAGCTCTCTAAGACCCCTCTCATAACGTCTCCATGTGGAGTGTTCTTCGAGTTGGTCGATGTGGTTTACAAAAACTGTCACCCTTCGCTACCGCCGCCAGTGATTCGCTTCAAGAGCTCGTCGACCTTTCCAGTGTACTCTTTAGCGAGCACTTGCTCTTCTTTGGTTTCTCTGTCTTGGATAGCAACGATGTCGCTCATCAAGTCTCTATGAGTCTTCACCGCAGAGTTAAAGATCTGAATGAGGTCCTTGACAGAAGCCTCTGACATGCAGACTTTAATGTCTTCAAGAGCGTCTTGCGCTACTTCTAAGACGTCAGCTGCGAGTTTTTCCTTGGAGGAAATAATCTTTTCGTTTGTGTTTTCTTGTGTCATGACCAGTTTCTTTTACAGCGTGAGCATCCGCCACCGCGAGGGCGACGTGGAGTTTGGTGGAGTTGTTTGAGAAGTTGTGCAGCTTCGGCCTTTCGACCTCCTTTCACAGCAGCGTAGTATTGCTGCCAGACTCTTTCATTCGGCGTCATAGTCGTGCTCGTATGTTCCGTAGACTGTGTCAAGGAGTTCCTTTAATGCGGTCTCCTCGTCTTTAAAGCGTTCTACAAATGACTCTGGAACCTGAGAGGATAGCAAACGAATCTGAGTCTTTGAAAGTCTCTGATAGTGTTCGCTTACCTTTTCGGCGTGCTTAGACAGGTCCATAGTACTCATGGAAGAGGCCCATCATTTGGTGAATAACCCTGAGCAACTCCGTCTGAAATTTCAGGACCTTCACATTCCAAAGCAGGGAGATAGTCATTTGGATTGAGAACATTAAGCTGGTCTTCTCTAATCCAGGCTTTGCCAAGAGGAGTGCTTCCTACGTAAAGGTAGGTTACGTCCTCGTGGATAAGCTTAACTCCTACCTGAGTGGGAAAGAGCGCTCCATACTTCACTTGAACTGTGGCGGCTGTAACATCAGTCGGGTCCGCAAAGATAGCAGCTCTAACAGTTGAAACAAATCCAAAGCCATTTCTAGCTACCAGTACAGGAGGAAGAGCTTCTACTCCACTGTCCTGAGGATTTCCTAGAGCGCCTACCGGAGATCTCCATAGTCCGCCTAAGTTGTTAGCCGAGTTTGGCATAGCTCCAGCGACTTGAACAAGTCTACGGTTGTCACAGTTAGAAAAATACTGAGTGCGGAACAAGGTCCCATCTTCGTCGTAAATTCTCACAATAAGCATCCTACCACTTTCATCAAAAGTGTCGGACGAGACTAAGGTGTACTTTGCCCAATCTGTAAGAAAGACCTCATTTGGGTTGTATTTGTAGAGAAGATTCGCTGAGTTTACAGGGTCCTCCACAACTCCGCATAAGTCGGGGTCGAAGTCGTCTCCTCTTGAAGGAGGAATAATAGGGGAGAAGAGGATGTTTTTGTAGAGGACGTCGCCAGGAAGAACAACACTGATGGTGTTTGACGGAAACAAGTACGAACAGTTTCCTCTCGCCACACAGGGGTCCAAGGCAATAAGAGGGTTTATCTCCTGGACTGTCAGCTCCCAGATTTGGGTGTAGACGTAGTGAGTTGAGTCACTAATGCCCTGGAAGTCTTCACGAGTCATGTGAAAAGCTTCGATAATCTGAGACCCAGTGTTAGCGGGAACTTGATTTGTGAGCGTGTTGTAAGAACCTGCACACATCTGAGTCACATAGTCGTGACCAGTTTGTGTGAGGTAGGACTGAGCGGCGAGTGTGACCTCGAAAGACATTCGCCTATAGATTGACATAGGCTGTGTCTGCTCGAGGGACAGCGATGAGCCTGTGTAGCGAACTGTGATTGAGCGTGCAAGAGCTGTGATGCCTTCTTCGTCAGAGGTTCCAGCAAGGCGAACGATGTTGACACCTAGCGGAATCTGAGGAGACGACAGTAAGCTGTCCGTCATGAACGACTCGATTTTGCTTATTGTGTCTAGTCTCATGAGAGTGTAATCGTCCCAGTGCGAACAGTGCCGTCGTCGCCTTTCAGCTTGAATGTAATGGTCGTGTTTGACGTGGCTTCAACAACCAAGTCACCATTGCTGGCAGGGTCTACCGAAGACGAAGGAGTCTGAACAATGTCAGAAGTAAATGTAGCGGTCGAGTCGCTCAGAGTGAGAGTGGTTCCGGTTGAGGTGTCCGAAATACCCGTCAAAATGTAGGTGCTATCCGCAAAGTCCTTAGTGACTGCATCATTTGCAGCAGACGCTTGGAAAGGAGAAGCGGTTGTTCCAGCAGAAAGTGATGTGCTATTTAAGCTATTGATTCCAGTGATGTTCTTGCTAGAATCCAGGACCACTGCATTAGACGCTGTTGCAGTTCCTGGAGTAGAACCGTCCAGGTAGTTCAACTCAGTAGCAGTTGAACTTAAGTTGACGCTATTGAGAGTCAAACTAACCGCGGAAACTGAGTTAACTCCGCTTATCGTCGTACTTCCGTCTCCGACAATGTTTCCATTGGCGTTGATGTTGCCGGTGACGGTGAGCTGCCCTGTTAGACTCGTATCGCCTGAGCTGTCAATAGTGAGCGCAGTTGAAGTCGCAGCAGACGAGATCCCAGCTTCCGTGTTAAGAACGTCAGTGAAAGCATCAGTGACAGCTTGGTTTGACCCGTTACCAACAAAGATGTTTCCGCTGTTTAGGTTGGGAATGTTGTTAGTTCCCATTGGTCCGACCTTGATCTGTCCAGAAGAGGCATTAACCTTTTGAACATGAGCGAAGCTTTGAACAAAGTTTGACTCGCCTGTTGGTCGCGTCGTCGTTAATGCGCCTGCAGTAGTAGGTGAGACATACAGTGCGTCTCCTAAAGAGTATCCTTGTGTGGCAGTGTCAACGCCACTTAAGGTTCCAAGTGAGATAATCGAAACGCTTTCGTCAGCTCCTGACGTAAAGTTGTTGACAATACCACAAGCAGGCATTGTCGATGCTGAGTTGGCTTGCGCTTTCGACACAACTGGAAAGTCGCCGCTTACGCTAGAAACATAGACAACATCACCCTTACTAAGAGCGCCAGAGGACCTTGCCTCAAAAACCACGGGACCGTCTAGTCTACCTTCTACTTCGGTGACTGACAGGACATCATTGGTCGCGTCAAAGGTAAAGTTGGCGTCTCCAGAAAGAGACCCGCTGTTGTTGAAGATAACCTGCGTATCAGACCCAGCATCTCCAGCATTTGTTATAGAGACCCAGGTACTACCAGTGTAATACTTAAGCACATGTCCTGAGTCATTGTCAAGCCACAGTTCGCCAACAGAGTTGCCAGATGAACCTGCCGGAGTTGCATTAGGGGCGCTTGACCCGACTTCCATAGGACCTATTTTGCGGACGTTTCCGTCATCATCTTCAAAATAAAGTCCACCTGTTGAAGCTTCGTAATTGAGTCCTAACTCGCCAACAGCAAGTTGAGCTGATGTAGGACGCTTACTCGCAGTGTCAGTGCGTAAAAGTTTGAATGAAACCATTGTCTGTGTGTTGTTATTCCGCCAACCGAGGGAGGCATTATAAACTTACCCCTGTTAGGAGCATTATACTAAAAAAGAGCCACCAGCGAACTGGCGACTCTTAAGTGATGATATGTTGTTACTCTTTAGGTGTAACTGGCTCTCTTTTCTTTGGATCCTTCGAGGGCGTTACAGGCTCTCTCACGGGTTCGACTACCATCAGAATGTACCTGCGTCGAAGTTACCTGTGGAGATGTCGTCAGCAACCAATGCACGGAAGGTAGAGTTACCAGTCCCAGATGTAGGACCGATAAGTGCGTGGCGTGCAGTAACAGCTGTGTTGTCGACTCCAGTGCCACCATAGGAAAGACCTAAGATGCTACCGTTCCAAGTACCAGTTGTGATGGTTCCAAGAGTGGTGAGTGAAGTCTGACCAACGTAAGTAGTAGCGATGTCGATGGCATTAGCAGAGACGCTAATACGATCGGCGGTTCCGCCAACGTTCAGTGTGTTACCAGACTTAGTAAGACCGTCGCCAGCCTCGATTTGACCAGCACCAGAGAACTGCTCCCAGGTAACGTCTGTTGTACCAACAGTGAAGGGGTCTTCAGCGGTACAAACGAAACCAGAGTTAGCGTTTACTGTGCCAGACTCGACGAAGACATAAGCTCCAGCGAACTCAGCGTTAGCATCTTGGTCAACTGCTCGAGTTAGAACAAGTGCAGCGCTGGCTGTACCAACTGTGGTGACGACGTAGATGCCGTTGTAAGGCAGGTTACCAGAGACCTCATTTTTGACGAGAACTCTCTCACTCGCTGTGAGTGCCGCGCCGTCGATAGTGACTACGCCGTTTCCGTCAGCCGTGATTGTCGCTCCGTTGCCGGCAGCGCCATTGCTGTAAGTGAACGCAGGAAGAGCAGCGGTCGTTGCGACCTCTACAGATGCCTTAGTGTTCAGTCCTTGAGCGGTGTCATCGACGTACTTTTTAGTAGCAGCGTCTTGGTCAGCCGTAGGATCAGAAAGTCCAGTGATTTTCTGCGATCCCATTGCCACGGAGGTAGTGGGAGTAGCCATTTGGTCCAGACGGTTAGTCCGAACGCCTGTGTCGAAGTCAGAAACTTGAGTGTGCAGGATGTTGATAGCAACATCAGCTGCAGCAGTCAGGCGACCTTGTGCATCGACTGTGAATGTGCCAACCGAGTCAGCAGCGCCGTAAGCAGCGGCTGTAACAGCTGTGTCATCGAGTTTCAGAGTCAAGCTAGCGCCTGAACCTGTGGAGGTTATTCCAGTTCCACCAGCAACGGTGATGCCGTTACCAGAAGGAGTAGTTGAACCCGAGTCAGCGGTGATGGTGCTAAGACCAAAGCCACCAGCGTGGGTAACGAAGCCGTTTGCATCGACTGCGAACTGTGCGGTCGTGAATGAAGCAACACCTGCATTTCCGACTGCGGAGGTACCAGCTGCTGAAGCGAGGTCAGCGGCTACGGTGATTGAACCACCAGCGTTTGTGATTGTGACAGACTGACCTTCGGTCAGAGTCGACAAGGTGTAACCAGAGCCATTGCCGATGAGTAACTCACCGTTGGATGCAGAAGCACCGTTGAGGCCTGTGCCACCGTATTGAGCAGCAATGGTAGTGGCATTCCAAGTACCAGCTGTCAGTGTGCCAACGCCAGTGACGTTAGTCTGAGAGGCGGTCTGTAAAGTACCAGTAACGTTAGTAGCAACAAGGTTGCGAATTGCGCTACCTGCGACACCGAAGTCGTAGGAAGAGTCAGCAATAGGAGCAAAGTTACCGTTAGCGCCAATTACCCAACGTTGAACGCCGCTAGTCTGGAAGACGACTGTGTCAGCTGTGCCGTCAACAGTAACGTTTGTGTCACCGTCGATGATGCGGTCAGTGTCGATTGCATCGACATAAGCTTTGATACTTTGCTGAGTTGCAAGATGCGTAGCAGAGTTGGAGGACATGTCGTCCTCGTCCAAAGCTGTAGCATAAAGCTTTCCGCCGGAGAAGGCGAGGAAAGGCTCTTGGCCAGAGGAATAGCTTCCTTCTGTCCAGCTAGTAGCATCTGGGCTGTTCTTGCCTTCTTTAGTGACGTTAGACGCCGTTGGAAGGTCGTATCCAGCCATGCTAACAGAGACAGTGCCTCCGTCTGCAGGAGTACCAATGCCAGAAGGAGCGTAGATAGCAACCCAACTGGAGTCAGTGGTGTTATAGGCAATAAACTTATTGCCGCCAGCCGTGTAGACATTGTAGCTAGTGTTAGCTGCCCATGTCATTGATGTGACATTACCAGCAGCGCCACTGACCGTACCAGCAAAGCTGGTGTAGATGTCGTAAGTGCCGTTGATAAACGCTTCAGCGCTAGTGTAACCTGCAAGGGTCAGTGTCTGATCAGCGGTTGCAAGGTCGACAGAAACAGTAGACGACGTGATGTCGATGCCGCTGCCACCTGTGAGGTTGGCTTGCTTGCTGTCGAGTTGTGTCTGAATGCTGCTTGTTACGCCGTCGACGTAGTTCAGCTCAGTCGTCGTAAGCGTAGCGCCATCGAGGATGTTCAGTTCGGCCACGTCAAGCGTAGCACCATCTAGGATGTTCAGCTCACCAGTTGTGACAGTGGCTCCATCGAGGATGTTGAGCTCAGCTGCGGTCGAGGACAGAAGCTGTCCGTCGATTTTATAGTACTGAGAGGCAACCGTCGTAGCAGTGAGGGTGTCTGTGCCTGGGTTGTACTTGATGCTAGCATCAGTAAAGACCGCTTCGTTCGTGTTAGAGCCGTTATTGTCGGCAACAAACGTAAGGAAGAAGTCAGCGTTAGTCGAGGAGGACTGAGTCTTGACTTGAGTAGCGGAGTCAGCGTTACCAGTAAGGTCACCAGTGATGTTACCAGTTACAGGACCAACAAAGGAAGTTGCAGTTACAACGTTCAGGTTGGCGATGTCTCTGTTAGCATCAACAGCCAGGACTTTGCTAGCAACAGCTGAGCCGATGGTGGTGCCATCGAGGAGGTTCAGCTCTGCGGCGGTTGATGTTACATCAACACCATTTAGAGAAAGAACGCCTGTGTTTACGCCGTTAGCGTTAAACTGGTTGTTGGCTGGGTTGTAATAGATTCCAGCGTCAGTGAAGAGAGCCTCTGCAGAAGCGGAAGCGTTGTTGTTAGTGGCGAACGTAAGGAAGAAGTTAGCGTCAGTCGAGCTGGAAACCGTTTTGACGGTATCAGCCGACGTTGCATTTCCAGTCAGTGCTCCACTGAAAGTTCCAGCCGTCAGCTTGTTGAGTGACGGGTTGTAAGATAAGGCACTATCTTGATTGATTTGCTTAGCAGCGCCTGAGCCGCTAGAGAAAACAATGTTGAAGCTACTGTTGGTAGAGCTTGAGTCTGTAACATCTACTGTGTCAGCAGAAGTTGCGTTACCAGTAACATTACCAGTGAGGTCACCTACAAGCTCAGTAGTTGTAAGAGTGTTAGTAGATGGGTTGTAGATAATCCCAGCATCTTCACGAATAGTCTTACCAGACCCACCTCCGTCAGTAAAGAGAATATTATAATTGGTGTTTGTTGAGTTATCATCAGTAACATCAACTGTGTCAGAACTGGTAGCATTACCAGTTACGTCACCGACTAAGTCGCCAGTTACGTTACCAGTTAAGTCACCAACAATACCACCTGTTACTGACAGGACGTTAGTCGAAGGGTTGTAAGAAACGCCTGCATCAGTCTTAACAAACTCTTGAGTTGAAGATGAGTTATCATCACCAACAAAAGTCAGGTAGTGAGTAGAGTTAGTCGAGTCAGTGATAGTAGCGACACTAGCCGCCAAAGCTCCACCACCAGCAGCAGCTTCAAGAGCTGTCTCCAGGTCTTGCAGTGCTTGCTTGACGTCTTCGCCGTCACTGATTATAGCTCCAGTGAAGGAGCCAAGGTCAGCAGAACCAGCAGGACGACCACTCAGGTTGATGAGAGCGTTCTGGTTAGAAAGCGTGCCTTTAGAGTTCAGCTGAGTCTGGATGTTAGAAGTAACACCATCAGTGTAGTTCAGCTCAGCAGTCGATGCCGTAATGCCGTCAAGAACATTGAGTTCTCCAACGTCTAGCGTTGCGCCATCGAGGATGTTGAGCTCTGAACCCGAAGCAGAAATAAGCGTGCCATTCAGAGTAAAAGCAGCGGTGCTCATCGAAGATGAAACAGTCGCAGCGTTAATGCTTAGAATGTTAGTTGCTGGGTTGTAGCTCAGTGAAGCGTCAGTGTAAACAAGCTCGTCGGTAGGAGAACCGGCGGCGTTGTTATCCTGAACGAATGTGATGTAGTGTGTGCTGTTGGCGTTGCCAGAGTCTTGCGTCTCGACAGTTGTGCCAGCAGGCGCGGCCCAGCTAAGGTTACCGCTTCCATCAGTGATCAGTACGTTCTCATTGCTGCCGTCTCCATCAGGCAGTTTAAGAACAGTGTTATTTGTAACGGAGTCTGGAGCAATCAGACGGACGTAGTTCGTGCCGTTTCCAGTTTGCTCACGGAACTCAACGTAACCTTGGTTCTGAACGATCAGTCCAGATGTAGCGTCTAGAGTTGTGGATGTGAGAGACACCAGACCAGCAATGGTCGTAGTGGCGCTGTCACCAACTCCAATGTTGGTAGAGCCAATGGTTACGTCGCCAGGGCGATGCCAAGACGAACCGTTGTAAACTTTCAGGACATCCTGACCGTTTCCAGCAGTATTGGCAGTATCATACCAAAATTCGCCAGTGCTGTTGCCAGCTGAACCACCAGAAGCGGGAGAAGCGTTAGGAGCAGTGCCGCCAACTTCTGCGGGACCAACCTTACGGACTACGCCAAGAGCGTCTTCAAAGAAGATGCCGGCGGTTCCCGAGTTGGTGTTTAGAGCCAGTTCACCGTCAAGTAGAGCGGTTGAAGTAGGCCTTTTCGAGGCGGTCGAGGACCGCAGTACTTGTACTTTTACAGTCATGGTGCCTTAATAGGATCCAATGTTTATGAGTTCAATTTGGTTTTGGGCGTTAGCTGAAACGCCGTTTCCTGGTTGGAGAGCTGTGTATGCCTGCGAAGACGTGGCACTCACCCATACAGATGGGCCGGCGTCAGGTATCATGTAGACCCTTAGGAAAGCAGGAGGGCCAGGGTCCAGCCAAAGGTCTCCGTTTGATGGGTTCGACGGAGCCGTGCTGTCTATACTTACTTTTGAAGTAGAGTCCCACTTAAAACCGTTCCAAGCTTGAAGCATGGCATCAGTGGTGTTCCATCGTATAGACCCAGTTTCCGTTCCAGACGCCGGAGTGTCTGTTTCTTTTGGGATAACTAACTCAGCTAACTGAGCGCCGTTGGACTCAACCTTCAAAGTGCCACCAAGTACGGAGATGTCTCCATAAATGTTGTCACCTTCAACGCTGACGTTCCTCATACGGTATCTTACCCAGCCCTTTCCCGTTAGGCCGCCAGTGACTAGCACCGTTCCGCCTTCATCAATGCGAATGTCTGTGCCGTTTCCCACGTACATGTACATGTTGTAGTCAGACGTGGGTGTGTCGAAGTTCGACGTCGCCATGTTAAAGGCTATCTGACCAGGCTCTAAGTTTTGTGGATGCTCATCACCTGTAAAGGATCTGAGCTGTTGTAGAGTTGCTAGTGACATTTATAGGCCTCAAGGATAGGAAGAGACGACACGGATGCCAGTCACGTCCGTTGCCCCAGTAACCTTGAACATGCCACCTACTGGGATGCCACTGCCATAAGCAGAGGCGATGTCAGGATAAGGAGACAATTGTTCGAGAAGTGCTCTGACAACTTGTGCGCCACTTACCTCAACAATAGGTTTAGGAGGTTGGTTGACGTTAACCCACTGTGAGCTGTCAGCATCTGTGTAATAAACACACATGTTTCCGGTGGCGCTGTTCCACCATAGGTCTCCATTGATAGGAGACAGAGGCGGGAAGGTGCCAATGTAAACTGGAGCGTAGGTCTCAACACCGGCGACGGGCATCCAGCAGGTTCCATCCCACTGCCATGATTCATCGCCAACTATGTAAACTTGGTTGAGAGTTGGATTTGCAGGAAAGTTTAGTGCCATGGTCAGGGTGTGCCGTTTGAGCCAGAATGACGGATTCCACCGTCGTCAGCAGGTTGGAAGGGTTTACGAGAGTCGTCGTCTCGTATTGTTCCTCTCCAGTTGCCATCGTTGTTGTTGACTTCAGAGTTGGTTCTGTCGTAGCGCCAGTCGTTGACTTCTTCTGCTCCAGAGTCGTTCCATTGACCTGAAAGTCCTTTGCCGGAAACTCCGTTGTAGACTTGAGGAATTCTCCAAGAGCGAACGCCTTTGCCACGATTTGGATTGCAAGGGTCTTGCCACCATGGAGCGTCAGGTCTAATGACTGCTTCCATCGTTCTCGCTCGCTCCATCTCAGTGATGCAGCGTTCGTAATCGTCCTTTACGTCTTCTCTACGTCGAGCTGAGTCGAGGTAGTAACGAGCAATGATGAGTGCGGTTCTTCTACGGTTAGAAGAAATGAGAAGTCTGCCGCCTCTAGATGCCTGAACGATATAGTTATCAATAAGAGCGCAAGCATCCTGTATAGCCATCCAAATTTTGTCTGTGTTAGGCTGAGTAGCGTCTCCATCATCT
>TARA_R110001592_G_scaffold144484_6_pt1 | contig 10606 bp, 14 predicted proteins | sample TARA_R110001592 | Tara Oceans TARA_R110001592 (sample SAMEA4398387) | marine metagenome | biome: Polar Biome; feature: [SRF] surface water layer (ENVO:00010504); material: water (ENVO:00002006), including particulate matter (ENVO:01000060) such as... | depth 5 m | reverse complement strand
AAATCTCCATTTATCCCGTGACGTGATAAGGCAAAGTATGGAAAATATGTGGTTAAGATAAGTGTTGAAGCAATTGCCAATGATTGGATTTCCTATTATTCCTTAGAGGATTCTGATCAAGAAAAAAATTTTGAATGGGCAGAACAAGAGTTATCTGACCTTACTTTATCTAATCCGAAAAAATGTTGGAAAATAATTTTAAAAATCCTGCATCAAACTGAAAATGAACACTGTTTGTCTATTTTGGCTATAGGACCATTTGAAAGCCTTCTTCTTCATCATTCGGATTTAATGCTTGATCTAGTCAGGGTTAAAGCTAGAGAAGACCCTAAATTTAACAAAGTTTTTTCAGATGCAAATGAAATACATAAATCTGTATCAGACGAAGAATGGGATAACATATTTAAAGAAACATAACCCACTATCTTCCGTAAAATACACTGTCGAAAAACGATCCTTACCTAGTTAACCATAACAAAAGCCCTTCCATCGCCCATTCTAAAGCGCCTGCCCCCTCTCCCAAAAGCTCGCCCCTCTTTTAAGGTATCAAAGAAACCTTGTTTAGGACTTGGGTGGTGTGGATTAGCTAAAGCAAAGTTATTAAACTTTTCTTGCCCAGCATTATTCTTAAAATACACCTCAACGATCACAGCCGTTTCTTTGGTATCACATACAACACAAGCCTCTATACGCCAAGGTCTGTACCTTCTTGTATACCCAGCGTTATCATCACTGTTATGCTCGCCTAACCGCCTATCTAAATCCGCAGTCTCGCCCGTATAGACTTTTGATGTGTCACTCTCACTTCTAAGAAAATAAACAAAGTGCATTATTTCATCCTGTTTTTTTTATTTCATCTTTAAGTTCTCTAAGAATATTTTCGTTTGAGCAGTACGGGAAACGATAATTTATTTATGTGCTCTTGTAAAACTTCAAGACTGTGCCCGTAGCCGTAACCATTATGGACGTCATTAGAGTTGTGATGCCCTACTAACTTCATCGCTATAGACTTCTCCACCCCAGCGTTACGCAAGCCATCAATAAATGTGTGCCTAAATGAATGGAAACATAGCCCCTGCTCCTTTAAACCAAGGCTTTTTAATATACTCGTGAACTCTTTACTAAACTTATATGAGTACGATCCTTGACCACTTACGGGAAGCGATTTAAAGAGCCGTGGAGAGTCTTGTTCTTTAACATACGCAAGTAGTCCTAAATCAATTAAACGCTTATGTACGGGGATTCTACGGCGACTGGAGGCTGTTTTAAGCTTCTTATGATCATTATCGTCAATATTGATGATCCAAACACCATCAACACACATAATATCACTCACTAAAAGCTGGCATATTTCATTTAACCTCATTCCTGTATACAAGCCTATAAGCGGTATCCAATACTTATAATCTTTAGTAACAACACGATCAGTATCCATTAAGTAAGAGAACAATGTTTGAAGCTGTTGGTTAGAGAATGGTGGTCGTTTATTAGCATGTTTCTTTGCCTTACTAATGATCAACCCTGAGAATGGATTTTTCCCTTTAAACAGATCATTTCTCTCACCCCACATAAACAAGGACGTCATAGCGATAAGGCGATTATTCACCGTTACTAGGCTTTGCGGCTCTTTCTTTGGTAAATTATCCCAATCAACATTCTTGTATGATCTTACACCCAATATTTTAGTAAGGTTTGCAGGAGTCTTAAGCATAACGGCTTTGAATTTTCGAGCCTCGTTCTTAGCTATGCTGTTAAAAGACACATCCCCACAAATACTTTGGAATATTTCATAGGTTTGACGCTTATGCTCGATAGTCTTTGGAGAGTTGGTCACGCAATCATTTAGATATTCCCTTGCCACTTGCGAGAATGGCTTATGTGCTCCCCCCATACTTGATGATAGTAATCCGAGATTAAAGCTTTGTCGTTGAGGTAACCCTACTTTCCCCTTCATCCCCTCTATGCCTAGCATAATAATGTTTTGTGCTGCCTCTATATCCCGAGCGTCATAAACCTGATGGATAAGATTTTGTATCTCAATATCCAGTTTAGCGACATATAAGCGTGCTAAAGCCCTGTCCTGTGTTTGAAGGGATACACATACTTCTTTGCGAGAGAACACTTGATGTAAGTTCTGGGGTAATGCGCTACGATAATAATAGTAACGACCACGAATATAAAGATGATGCTCTATAGCTTTCACTGTAACAAACCCTGTAACACTTGGTTAACAACGAATGTCTGTAATATGTAGGAAAGCCTTACTCTATAATGCCTCGGAACGAAGGGGAGAGGTCATTGGTTGCGGGGGTAGGATTTGAACCTACGACCTTCAGGTTATGAGCCTGACGAGCTACCGGGCTGCTCCACCCCGCGACAATGATCGAAAACATGAACTAAACTGCTCTGCCTTCGATTAGATGGCATGTTATAGACCCGCATCCCTTGAAAAGCAAGGGGCGTATTCAAAAAATATATTTCAATCAATTGACTTTACGCATATGCATGCCATAACGTTGAAGAGAAAAGAAACTCACAAGGGGTGCCTTCCTGCGGATAAGAAGGCTGAGAGCAGACTCTTGGAACCTGACGCGTGATAAAACGCCGTAGGAATGTGAGAGCAATAATGAACAAAAATCCAAAGACAATTTCGATTGCCGGTGCGGGCATCATGGGCATTATGAACGCCTATACGCTGCAACAGGCATTTCCGAATGCGGCAATCACCCTGTATGACCCCGAAGGATTCCCTGCCCATAACGCCAGTTTCATGGCGGGCGGTATGATCAGCCCGTTTAGCGAGCTGGATCACATGCCAGAGCGTTATTTAAGCGCGGGGCTGGCCTCTATCGATTTATGGAGCGAGATCAGCCGCATCCTTAATGATTGTTTCGAATTCTCCCGCAAGGGCAGCTTGCTCATTTCCCATGCGGAGGATCGCCATATATTGGAGCGGTTCAAGGCCATCTTACCCAAACATGATTTATGGCAACCTATTGACGCCCAAGCCATTCGCACGCTTGAGCCCGCCCTACCCGCGAACTTATTTCGCAGCGGCATCCATATTGACGGCGAAGCGCATCTGCATCCGAAAAAAGCCATAGAGGCCATGCTGAGCGTTTTAGACAATAAGAGCACCACAGCCATCAATATAGGCGCAGACAAGCAACAGACCGATTGGGTGATTGATTGCCGCGGCATGGGCGCAAAGAAGGACAGCCCGACGTTGCGCGGTGTAAAGGGGGAAACGCTGGTCGTGCATAACCCTGACTTTACCCTTTCACGACCACTGCGCCTGATGCATCCGCGCTATCCGCTTTATATTGTGCCGCGTGATAATAATGTGTTTATGATTGGCGCAACCATCATTGAGAGTGAAAACGATAACCATATATCAATACGATCCGGCATGGAACTTATGAGCGCCCTATACAGCCTGCACCCAAGCTTTGGCGATGCACAAATATTGGAAATGAACGCAGGGATACGCCCGTCATATCCTGATAATATGCCGCGTGTGACGATTGATGATAACGTGATTTCCTGCAATGGATTATATCGTCATGGCTTTCTTTTCGCGCCGATTATGGCACAATGCGTTGCAAGTATTATTTCGGGCAAAGCCTATGAATTTAACCCTCTATTTGTTAGGAATCGTGACCATGATAATCACTTTGAACGGAAAACAGCATAGCATTGAGGCCGCCATGAGCATTGACGCACTGCTGGCGCATGCGGGCTATGGCGGGAAAACGGTTGCCGTTGCCGTGAATGACAGCTTTGTCGCAAGGGAGTCTTATTCAGATTACCTGATACAAGATAATGACCGCGTTGAAATCGTCGCGCCGATGCAGGGGGGCTAAAGCCAAGATGGATACAGATTGGACCATTGGTCAAACGACGATCTCCTCGCGCCTGTTTTTAGGTACAGCCGCCTACCCCTCACCTGAGATCTTGCGTAAAAGCATCGAGGCCGCCGCGCCCGGATTACTGACCGTATCCTTGCGCCGTGAAAATGCCGCCGGCAAAGGGCAAGCCTTTTGGGATATTATCAAAGCATTCAACATTCCCGTCCTGCCCAATACAGCGGGATGCTTCGGCGTGGAAGAGGCCGTCACAACCGCACAAATGGCGCGAGAAATATTCGAAACGAGCCGTATAAAATTAGAAATAATCGGCGATGATTATACATTACAACCAGACCCTTACGGGCTTTTGGAGGCCACAGAAAAACTCATCGCTTTAGGTTTCGAAGTCTACCCCTATATGACCGATGATTTGATATTGGCACAGCGCCTTGTCGATCTGGGCTGCGATATTTTAATGCCGTGGGGCGCGCCGATTGGCTCGGGGCGCGGGTTGAATAATGTTTATGCGCTCAAACAATTACGGAGCAGATTTCCAAATAAAACGCTCGTGATTGATGCAGGAATCGGCAGCCCCTCTCACGCGGCGGCGGCGATGGAGATGGGCTATGATGCGGTGCTTTTGAATACGGCGGTGGCCAAGGCCAATGATCCTGCCCTAATGGCTGGTGCTTTTGCAGGTGCCGTTAAGGCGGGGCGCGATGCCTACCTTGCCGGTATTATCGCCCCGCAAGAAAATGCCAGCCCCTCCACACCATTGCTTGATCGCCCGTTTTGGCATCAGGAAAAAGAAACAGGATAAAACCATGTTAACGATGATTACAATCGATGAATTGGCCGCCGCTGATACGCTCATTATTGATGTGCGCCAACCCGAAGAATTGATCGCTGATCCGCTTGACAACCCGTTGATTACAAACGAACCGCTAAACATTCCCCTGCCTGAATTGCTTGGGCGGCTGGATGAATTGCCCGCCGATAAACGCCTGGCCTTTGTGTGTGCAGGCAACATCCGCAGCGTTCAAGCCGCGGAATATCTCTACGCAAAGGGATATGAGAATGTGTGTGTGCTGAATAAATTCACGATTTGACGATCACTGCATCACCGCACGCCCCCATTAAGCCGCCTTATCGAATGAGGCAATCACCTCTGGTCTTGGGTAGAGCTGATCCATCGGCACAGACTTTCCGCTGGCTTGCACAATGCGCACATGTTTACGGCGTAACCCGCGTGGCTCTGACGCGCCGCAGGAATGGGCAATCACTTCGACCTCATGCACAAGGTTCTTTTGATAATTTGCCACCTTCACGGCTTTATCCTCAGGATTGAGCCCGCTTTGCAAGCGTTTATCATGTGTTGTAATACCGGTCGGGCACGTGTTCTTGTTACATTTCAACGCCTGAATACAGCCCAAAGAGAACATAAAGCCACGCGCGCTGGTTACAAAATCGGCACCCGCGCAAATTGCCCACGCAACATCGGACGGAGTGATCAATTTGCCTGAGGCAATAATTTTTATACGATCACGCAAGCCATATTTATGCAGCGTATCCGATACCAACGGCAAACTTTCCTCAATACAAAGCCCAACATTATCCATCAGTGACATTGGCGCAGCGCCCGTTCCGCCATCACCACTATCAACCGTGATAAAGTCCGGCGCGCTTTCTATGCCGCGCTTGTGAATTTCCTGACACAAATCATCAAGCCATTCATGTGTGCCCACCACTGCCTTAAAACCTGTCGGTTTGCCGCTTATCTCGCGAATATGTGCGATAAAATCAAGCAGATCTGTAACACTATTCACTTCGGGGTGTCGGTTAGGCGATATCGATGCCTCACCTTCCGGAATACCGCGAACATCGGCAATCTCCTGTGTGACCTTAGAGGCCGGTAGAATGCCGCCCTTGCCCGGCTTCGCGCCTTGTGAGAGTTTAAGCTCAATCATTTTTACTTGCTGATGCGCGGCGATTTTCTTTAAGCCCTCAGCACTGAACGTTCCGTCGGGTTTGCGCACGCCGTACTTTGCCGTTCCAATTTGAAATACAATGTCGCAGCCCCCCTCCAGATGAAATGGCGCCAAACCGCCTTCGCCTGTATTCATCCAGCATCCTGCCATGCGCGCACCGCGTGACAAGGCCTGCACAGCGGGTTTAGAAAGCGCGCCATAGCTCATCCCCGATATATTAAAGAATGAAGGCGCGGCGTATGGCTCCATACAATAAGGCCCTATGATAATGGGCTGCGTTACAGCGGCGTCGGCCTCCAGCATTGGAAACGGGCAGTTAATGAAAATAAATGTACCCGCCGGATTCAGGTTTTTTGTTGAACCAAACGCAACCGTATTATCTCTCCCTTTGGCGGCACGATAAACCCATTCACGTTCGGCGCGGTTAAAGGGCATTTCCTCACGATCCATCGCGAAGAAATACTGGCGGAAAAACTCGCCCAACGCCGAAAATACATAACGAAACCGCCCCAGAACCGGAAAGTTATGACGTACGGCATCTTTGGTTTGTGTTGCATCAATGACAAACATCGCAACCAATGCGACAACCATAACCCCAACCACAACAATCAACATTGCTGCGAGTACTTCTAAACCATGAGCGATCCAAACCGGCATTATTTCCATTTTTCTTTTCCTTTTTAAAACCCAAACAAAATGGCGCAAAGCCTGTGCTTTTGCGCCACTTCAACATTTATTCGTAAAAATAATATTTATGCGGCTTTCTTGGCGCGTTCGTTTTCGATGCCTTCCTCGATCAGAGCTTTTGCTCTTTCTGATCCTTCCCAGCCTTGCATCTTAACCCACTTGCCCTTTTCAAGGTCTTTGTAATGAGTAAAGAAATGCTCGATCTCATCCAACAATATTTGCGGCAATTCATTATATTCCTGAATGCCTGCAAACATCGGGTGCGTTTTATCAACCGGAACAGCCAGAATTTTTTCATCCTGTCCGCCATCATCTTCCATAACCAAAACACCAACCGGACGCGCGGCAATCACTGCGCCGGGCATAATTGCATGTTGGGCATAGACAAGAACGTCAACAGGGTCACCATCACCGCCAAGCGTATTGGGTATAAATCCATAATTGGCCGGATAAACCATAGATGTGTGTACGAAACGGTCAACGAACAACGCGCCCGAATCTTTGTCCAACTCATACTTCACAGGCGTACCGCCTGCTGTATTTTCTATGATTACATTAATATTATTCGGCGCATCTTTGCCGACTGCGATTTTTGAAATATCCATTATGCCGCTTCCTTAAACAAAGGGTTGATCGTCTTGATTATATACGACCATTCATACAAGCCACACCCCGAAACGGCAAGGGTTTTTCCATGAAAAAAGTCACAAAAAAGCAGGAATAAGCTACTCCTGCTTGTCGTCTTTTTTGTCTTCTGTCTTATTGTCGTTTGAACGACGTACGATCACTCTCGGCATTGTCCGTTCGATTTTCTCCGGCACAAACATTACGCCTCCTGATCCACAAGCATATGCAGTTGTCATATTCTACTCTCCTTCATTCACTGTGTAATGAAGCGGATTATAGCTGTTTTTCCCCTATCTCACAATTTTTTAGCGTGACGCGTTGCAATATGAGAAGAACATAATAAAAACGCCCCATTGAGGGGCGCTTTAAAAAATCTAGATCGCAGAATGGATTAGTCAACTTCTTTCAAGTTGGACGCAGCCTGTTTGCCACGATTTTCCTGAAGATCATATTCTACTTTTTGACCTTCATTCAATGTTCTCAAACCTGCTTGTTCAACTGCAGAAATGTGAACAAATACATCGTTACTTCCATCATCAGGTACGATAAAACCGAAACCTTTTGTTGTATTAAACCATTTTACGGTTCCTGTTTGTGCCATTACTTAAAAACTCCTTATATCTTAAATTTAACAACAGCTCTTCGTGATATTCAGCTGTTCTTAATTCCAAGATAGCTTAGTCCCAAAGATATCGGTGATTAAACTGCGTTTTAACAACAAACGCAAGAAAAGAGTGCTAAAAATTTGTTTATTTTTTTAAAGGAAGCAAAAGAAGTATCTGTGCTTATCCTCTATTTTCCGCGAAAAAATCATCGTATTTCGCCGAAATGCAAAAAAACTTTATACCATCATCTTTTTAAGACGACCCACCTGTATTTCAAGTCTTTCTATATAAAACCGCGTATCATTTTTCGCGTTCCGTATCCATGCCAAGCGTTTGGCTTCTTGAATTGAGCCATGCACATTATTATGGAGCCATGCCCGATAAATAGTGAGAGAAGCCGAAACATTACGCATATCCTCTTCCATAGAAGCTATTATTTTATCGCGTTTTTCTTTATAGGCTCTGTCTTTAAATTCGCGTGGTTGATCTCTTTCCCATTTACGAAACGCTTCCGCCGCTGCACAAATATTTTCTAAATCGCCCTCAACATCGAAATAAAAATCAACTCGATCCGCCGCATCCAGCGCGTCATCAGCGGCGTCATCTTCGATATCACCACAACGCACGCCTGCATAAGCCAAAGAAGGTACCGCGCAGACCAGCAATATAAGCACCATTAAAGGTAAAAATCGTGTCATTTTAAATTCCAGCCTCACTTCTATGTTCTTAGTATAGCGATCACACCGCGCCAAACGCAAACATGCGCTATAAATCTTATACGTGAAGGGAACGCACAAACCTTCGCTTTCAGGTGATGCGCGCGCAAGCAATATTGTCGCCCTGCCCTTTGCTTTATGATATCCTTAAAACATGAACACAGTTTTGCCATTCAAAAACAATCCGTTATCAAACTGCACATCACTTCCGATCATTGCAGCGCCCATGTTTTTAATCTCCAATCCGGCCATGGTCATTGCATGCTGTGAAAACGGTATTATCGGCAGTGTGCCTGCACTCAACCAACGGACGAGCGATGGGTTTGAATCATGGATCATTGAAATTAACGCGGCGCTCGATGCTCTAAAGCAAGAGCATCCTGATAAAGTCATCGCGCCCTATGCCGTTAATTTAATCGTCAATCCCGTTAATACACGACTGGAAGCAGATTTAAAATTATGCATCAAACATAAAGTCCCGATTATCATCACATCGCTTGGGATCAATCCCGACCTTATTAAGGCCGTACACGGCTATGGCGGGATTATTTTGCACGACATCACAACCCTTCGCCACGCACACAAAGCCGCCGATGCGGGTGTTGATGGTTTAATCGCAGTCAGCGCGGGCGCGGGCGGACATGCCGGCACACTTAACCCCTTTGCGCTCATCGGAGAAATACGTCAGTTTTTCGGCGGCATTCTGGCCTTGGCCGGATGCCTCTCAACAGGGCGCGATGTTTTGGCCGCGCACGTTATGGGGGCGGACTTTGCCTATATGGGGACACGCTTTATCAGCACCCGCGAAGCCGCCGCCACGCAAGATTACAAAGACTTGATTACCACGGCGCAAGCCAGCGATATTATCTATACCGATGCGGTGAGCGGTGTTCCCGCAAACTTTCTAAGACAAAGCCTTGAAAAAGCAGGGTTTGATTTAAAAGATCTGAAAAATGGCACCGCCCGTAAAGGTGAGTTAGCCGGCTTAGACGACGAAGCCAAAGCCTGGAAAAACATCTGGTCTGCAGGACAAGGTGTTGGCGTAATTGAAAAAGAGCACTCCATAAAAGAGCTTATCGCTCAGCTTCGTAAAGAGCATGAACACGCTGCGCACGCTATAAAAACGTAGAGATACCCAGCCTTCCAAGAACAAAACCTTTTAAATTCAAGCATAAAAAAACCGCTCAATGAAGAGCGGCTTTTAAATCTTAATTCGTAATCGATTTGAAATCTAAGAATGAGCTTGAAAGATTTGGCAGCGAACTACTCTCCCACACCTTAAGATGCAGTACCATCGTCGCAAAGAGGTTTCACGGCCCAGTTCGGAATGGGATGGGGTGTTTCACTCTCGCTATAACCACCAAATCATTCAAACTCATTCTTTTCCAAATATTATTCTGTAGCTTAATGTTTTATCTAAACCTCAACAACACAATGATTGTTAAGGGTACAAAACCTGAACTTAATAAACGTTCAGTGACTTTATCACTGCGCGTAGACATAGGCCTTTTGTTAGTACCTATGCATAATTTAAATTCAAGCCAATCGAGCAATTAGTACTGGTTAGCTTCACTTGTTACCAAGCTTCCACATCCAGCCTATCAACGTGGTGGTCTTCCACGGCTCTGATAGGGAGTCCTTGTATCGAAGGGGGCTTCCCGCTTAGATGCTTTCAGCGGTTATCCTGTCCGAACATAGCTACTCTGCGATGCTCCTGGCGGAACAACAGATACACCAGAGGTTCGTTCACCCCGGTCCTCTCGTACTAAGGGCAACTCTTCTCAAGACTCCAACTCTCACGGCAGATAGGGACCGAACTGTCTCACGACGTTCTGAACCCAGCTCACGTACCTCTTTAAATGGCGAACAGCCATACCCTTGGGACCTGCTGCAGCCCCAGGATGAGATGAGCCGACATCGAGGTGCCAAACAGCGCCGTCGCTGTGAGCGCTTGGGCGCTATCAGCCTGTTATCCCTAGAGTACCTTTTATCCGTTGAGCGATGGCCCTTCCATGCGGGACCACCGGATCACTATGACCTGCTTTCGCAACTGCTCGACTTGTCAGTCTCGCAGTAAGGCTGGCTTATGCCATTGCACTCGATGGACGATTTCCGACCGTCCTGAGCCAACCATC
>TARA_R110001592_G_scaffold63563_1_pt1 | contig 10614 bp, 9 predicted proteins | sample TARA_R110001592 | Tara Oceans TARA_R110001592 (sample SAMEA4398387) | marine metagenome | biome: Polar Biome; feature: [SRF] surface water layer (ENVO:00010504); material: water (ENVO:00002006), including particulate matter (ENVO:01000060) such as... | depth 5 m | reverse complement strand
CGCGCCAATAACGGGCCCGCCTCATCGGTCACATAGCGGATAGAAATGCCCGTTTCTTTAGTAAAATCATCAAAAATAGGCTTTATAAGCTGTTCAATACGCGAACTATAAACAACCAGTTCCGGTCCTTTTGCGGCAGGCGGCTCACTATTACCGCAGGCGGCCAATACCAGTGTCGCCAAAAAAAGCAGCGCGATTTTATGCATTATCCAAGCCTCTACACAAAAATTTCGGGCGTAGATGATAATTATTATCATTAAATATCTCAATGTATTCCACGATTTATTACTACTAAATGCCGCCTAAGATCCAAATTAATCAAGGCGTCACTGGGAGTTGGTGCAATAGCTTAAGAAAAACCTTACGGCTTGTCAGACAAACCCATCGCTTTTGCGATGATTTGTCTTTTAAGTGGCAGGGCCGCATCCAGCCAGCGCATACCGGTGTTTCTCAGCAATCGCAGGGGCATGGCAGGGGTTTCAAACAAATGCTGAAAGCCTTCCATCAAGGCCATCATTGCCAAATTGCCGCCCTTGCGCCGGCGCTGATAGCGACTTAACACCGCATTATCTGCCAGCGACAAGCCACGCTCACAGGCGCGTCGACACTCTTCGGCGAAGACCATCGCGTCTTGAAAGCCAAGATTAATGCCCTGGCCGGCTAGAGGATGAATCGTGTGCGCAGCATCGCCAAGTAAGACTACCCCGTCGCAGACATAGTCCGCCGCATGGCGCTGCCTGAGCGGAAAACTAAAACGGCGACTACTCGCCACCACCGCTCCCAATCGATGTTCAAATTTGGCGGCCAGCTCGCGGCAAAAATCATCGTCATCAAGCTGCATCAATTGTGCTGCAATCTCAGGTTTTACCGACCACACAATGGAGCAGTAACGCTGTTCACCAGCGGCATCAGGCAGGGGCAAAAATGCCAGCGGCCCCTCAGGTAAAAATCGCTGCCAAGCGGTTTTACAATGCGGCTGCGCGGTTTCAACCGTCGCCACAATTGCGTGGTGATGGTAATCCCACTCGCGGGTAACAAAGCCAGCCCAATCACGAATCTTAGAATTGGCGCCATCGGCGGCAACCACCACCGGACTGCGAATAAGTTTGCCACCCGCCAGACTCAAATTTACGAGGCCTGGCTGCCGGTCCATGGTTTCGACAGGAGCGCCGAAGTAGCACTTCACGCGCCCGTTTTCGCGCAGATTATTAATAAGAGAGGCATTGATTAAGCGGTTTTCAACGATATGACCGAGGGCGGGACGCCGAACCTCACTGGCCGCAAAATGGATGCGGCCGGTGCCTTCTCCATCCCACACTTCCATATCGGTGTATGCACAGGCCCGCCGACTAACGATATCGGACCAGGCACCTAGCTCGTCTAAAAAACCGCGTGAGGCCTCGGTAAGCGCGCTGACTCTGGCGTCAAAATCGAAAACGCTGTCTTCAATTTTCGGCCAGCCTTCGCGCACCGGCTGCGCCTCAAGCAGCGCCACTTTTATCGGCAAATCCGCCACCGCCAGCGCCAGCGCGGCACCCGCCATGCCCGCCCCCACAATCACTAAATCAAAATCAGCAATATTCTCTGCCGACATCCGCATTACTCCGCTGCGGCACCGGGCAAAATGCCCGCTGCTCTGGCTACAAAACGTGATTTTGCCGGTGGGGTGACATCCAGCATAGAAAGACCGAGATTTCTAAACAAACTGAGCATCGGCTTACGATTACTGAAAATGCCGGTGAGCTGATCGGAGAAAGTCGTGGTCACCAACTGGTCGCCACGCTGACTATTGATATATTTCTGCAATAATTTTAAATCACCGAGATTCTCGCCGCGACTGTGCGCAGTCGCCACCAAGCGACTCAGGCACGCCACATCGCGCAGCGCTAAATTAAAGCCCTGCCCAGCCACCGGATGCAGTGAGTGGGCAGCGTTACCCAGCACCGCTACTTGGCCACGAACCTGCTCATCGGCTTGCATTAAGCGCAGCGGAAAAGCATTGCGCTGGCCGACTTTGCGCAAGCGGCCCAAGCGATAGCCAAAGTTGCGCTGCAGCTCTGCTAAAAATTCCTCGTCCGACCACGTTGCAACTTCATCAGCCATGGCTTCGGGAAAGGTCCACACCAATGCAGAGCGGGACATACCAGACTCATCGGCTAACAGCGGTAACAAGGCCAGCGGCCCGCGCTCGGTAAAACGCTCGTAGGCACAGCCTTTGTGGGGCTTTTCCGTCGCGACATTCGCGATCACTGCGACCTGGTGATAATCGTCAACACTTGCGCCAATACCAAGCTGAGTGCGCAAGCCAGAATCAGCGCCGTCGGCAATGGCAACTAACTGGGTCGTGACTTCTCGCAGTGAATCGCCCTCACGCACACTCAAAGTCGCATAGGACTGCGACACCACCACAGACTCTACCGAGGCCGGTGACAGAAATTCCACCGCCGTGTTCTGGCGCAATTGATTGAGCAAAACATTGCCAAGCCAGGCATTTTCAACAACGTAACCTAAGGCACTCCAACCCTGGCTTTCTGCGCTCATTAACACGCTGCCAAAATGGCCGCGGTCAGACACATGAACCTGTGAGATGGCACAAATATGTTCCGCAAGCAGCGACCACACCGCCAGCTCTTCATAAATTTGCGCGCTGCCAAAAGACAAGGCCGTAGAGCGCGCATCAAAGCTGGGCCGATAAGCGGGCTTACCCTCGCCCTGCGGCGGCAGCGGGAAATTTTCTACCACCAAAACGCGCAGTCCCGCCTGACTAAATTTATCAAGACACAGGGCCAAGCTAGCGCCGACCATGCCGCCGCCAGCGATCACCACATCGTAATCAGGCCGAGGCAAGACGCGCCTCCGCCATCAAGGCTTCTATCTCTTCCGCTTCTTTGGGCACGTTTGCCGTCAAAATTTCACAGCCAGATTTGTTTACCACCACATCGTCTTCAATACGAATGCCAATACCGCGCCACTTCGCATCAACGTCTTTATTATCAAACGCCACATAGATCCCTGGCTCGATGGTAAGCGCCATGCCCTCTTCAAGCACCCGCCACTCACCGCCCACTTTGTAGTCACCGACATCGTGAACGTCCATGCCAAGCCAATGACCGGCTCTGTGCATATAGAACGGACGGTAGGCTTCGGCGGCAATAAGTGCATCAACATCGCCACTGAGTAGGCCCAACTTCACGAGCCCCGCCGTGATCACCCGCACGGTTTCGTCGTGGGGCTGATTCCAATGATTGCCTGGCTTCACTGCGGCAATGGCGGCTTTTTGCGCATCTAATACCACCTCGTATAAGGCCCGCTGCTCGGGGCTAAAACGGCCGTTAGCGGGAAACGTGCGGGTGATATCGGCGGCGTAATAATTCAGCTCGCAGCCGGCGTCGATCAACACTAGATCGCCGTCGCGAACTTCGCAGCTATTCTCTACATAATGCAATATGCAGCCATTTTTGCCGGCGCCAACAATCGTGCTATAGGCTGGAAACCGCGCGCCATTGCGGCCAAATTCATGCAGAATTTCAGCTTCTAATTGATATTCAAATACACCGGGCCGGCACAAGCGCATTGCGCGGCTATGGGCCTCTGCTGAAATTTCGCCGGCGCGACGCATCACTTTTAACTCCGCCGCCGACTTATATAAACGCAGATCGTGTAAATGATGATCCAGATCCAAAAACTCCCCTGGCGGCTGGGCGCCAGTGCGCACTTTGGAGCGAATCACGTTCACCCACTGCATCACCTGTTGATCGAACTCAGTGTGCCGCCCCATGGCGTAATACACCCTCTGACGCCCCTCCAACAGGCCGGGAAGAATGTCGTCAATATCGGTAATAGGGAATGCATCATCGGCGCCGTAGAGAGAACAGGCCCCCTCTGGGCCAGCGCGATAGCCAGTCCACAGCTCCATGGCCGGATCGCGGTCTTGGCAAAATAGCACACACTCCCCAGTAGCACGGCCAGGCAGCAAGACCAAAACCGCATCGGGCTCGTCAAAGCCCGTTAGATAATAAAAGTCACTATCCTGACGAAAAGCGTATTCAGAATCCCGATTTCGGGTCACCATTTTGGCAGAGGGCACCACAGCAATACTGTCTGGCTCCATCAGTGCCATTAATTTTTTGCGGCGGCGAGCAAATTCCTGCTTACTAATCGTCATGCTTTTCTCATTACCCTTCACTAGTGGGGGAATATTGGCGGAAACGCTGTATTAAATACTACAAAAGCTTATCACAGCAGCGCCTAGACTGAGCGCTGCATTGCACTTGCGGCAATGCAAATCAGTGCAAGCGCGGTGTATCGCCGTCATCGGCGGACACCTCGCCGCCATTACACTCAATAAAGATGGTCATCGCGGCCACTCGCACATACTCACAGACCGCAAAATAATCCTGCTCCCCGTCTTCATCAGTTTGCTCATCGGCCGATACTTGGGCGATTGCGGCAATATCGCTAATCGCTTCGGTCAGATCAGCCGAATAGGTTTTTTGCTTATCCACACTCTGCTGCTTGCCTGCCATCGCAAACCCCGTCAGATAGCCTTGGCACCACTGCCCCAAACTCGCGATACGCTGATCCAAATCGAACTCATCGTCCGGCAACAACAAATCCAAGCTCATCTCGCCAGACTCCATGCTGTCCAGCGCAGCGGTATACACCCTATATAAGGCGTCACTTTGCTCGGGATCGGGATTTTCACAATCCAGCAAATCGATACAGTGCTTAAGCCACGCATCCGCGCTAATACGTCCGCCAACCGAGACGAACCCCGCTGCATAGCCGTGCAATTCAGCCGGCGGCTGCAGCGCCCCCAAACTCAAAAATAAATTAGCAAGATCGTCGTGTTCTAAGCTGGCGGTCATGTCGTTAAATCCATCAATACATCAGTAGCCGGCAATGGTAGCGCTGCAGCGCGATAAAATCGAATATCAATGCACTTATCAAGCTAGCACCTTTACAAGGCCTAGCGCTTGCCACCCATGTTAGCGTGCCGGCTAGATACGGCAGTGTCACCATCCATCTGTAAAGTGCCATGACGGAGCGGCCTCACTTAATTACGTTGACCCACCCATCAAGGCCAATCTACTATTATCCAATATCTTTCTATAAACGGACGCAATCTCAAGATGGATCAGCGACAGTTGCAACTTTTGGAACGAAAAGTAGATGAAATTGTCCAGTTGTGCGAACAACTCGACAAAGAAAATCGTGCATTAAAAGCAGACGCATTACACTGGCGTACTGAGCGCGAACAACTGATCGAAAAAACTGATATCGCCCGCGCGAAAGTTGAGTCCATGATTCAGCGTCTGCGCGCACTGGAGAAAGAGTCGTGAGCACCAACACCATCACCTTAAAAATACTCGATAAAGAATATCAGGTGGCGTGCCCACCAGAAGAGCAAGCCGCATTGATGCAGGCTGGCCAGTTTCTAGACCAAAAAATGCGCGGCATCCGCACCTCGGGCAAAGTTATTGGTCTAGAGCGCATTGCCGTCATGGCGGCATTAAACATTAGCTACGAAATGCTGCAAGCCAAACAAAATGCCACCCCCACAGAAGAAGAAAACCAAACCGTTAACCGCATTAGCGACAAAGTTGAACAAACATTGCAGCGCTGCCGGCAGCTTGATATCAGCTAGTGTAAACAAGCACATCCCCTTATAGGTCTACCCTGTTATTAGCCAAAGCCAAGCGGTATACTTAGCTACACCCTGGGATATTAGCTAGGCTGCTTAGACCCCTGAGCCGATGCTTTTCCCCCCGGAGGGCTCTAGCCGAGATTGGTGTGCATGTCCGCTTGTCGGAAAGCCTAAAAATCTCGCGGAGAACTCCACCTTGAACCGCTGGGTTCAAGGGCCACGTAGCCGGCGGTATCTTGGGGCCTTTTTTTACACCTCCCGCACATCCTGCTTAAATCATCACAATTTATTGTGTCGACGCTATACTGCTCTAGATGAACGCCACCCTTAAATCCAAATTGCGACGCGAACTTCGCGCTAGACGCCAAAGTCTCAGCGAAGATCAGCAAACCATCGCCGCCAAGCAGTCAACGCAACGCCTTATTCGGCTGCCCGCATTCCGCTGTGCTCGTCACATCGCCGCCTATATTGCCAGCGATGGTGAAATCTCACCGGCACCGCTTTTACGTTTCGCCAAACTAAATGCAAAGCACTGCTATCTACCTAAAATATCTCGGTCGGCGACAAGTAATAGCATGGCGTTTTACCCCTACCACCCCCGTCAAGCACTCGGCCCAAATCGATATGGTATTGGCGAGCCCGCAGGCTTGCGCCGGCAGCCGCGAGCGCCGCGCAAACTAGATATTGTGCTTTTGCCTTTAACGGGCTTCGACAAACATGGCCGACGTCTCGGCATGGGCGGTGGATATTACGACCGCGCTTTTGCCTTTAAACGAACATATAAAGTGCGAAAACCCATCATGATTGGTCTCGCTCATCACTGCCAAGAAGTTAACTCACTGCCGACTGATCACTGGGATATCCCACTAGATTTTATTGTGACGGATAGACAAGTTATAAAAGTGAGACGGCGGTGAAAACCGCGACATGGATTCGTTGTGGTATCTCGTCGTACAAGCTCCGATCGGGTATCCAGATGAGCGGAGTGATTACCTTTTACTCGATACCTTCGCGTCGAAACACTTTGTAGACAAACTACAAGCATTGGTTTCGGCCTGCCGGGCGACTAATTTATTCGACACCATGTGCCTCACCCTAGAAGTCGCCAAAAAAAAGGCGATCCATTAAAAAGCTAATTGTCTTTTTCCTAGGACCACACTAGGGCAGCTTATCGAGACCGGAGCTCACCACCAATCTGAGTTTGGCATCGGCTTCTTCGGTAGCACGTTGAAGACACTTGGCCAGCTCATCCCCGCTCATGGGTTTACTGAAATAATAACCCTGAAAACTCTGACAACCCCGTTCCTGTAACAAGCGGCACTGCTCTTCGGTTTCCACGCCCTCGGCAATGACGCCTAGGCGCAAATGGTGGGCCATGGAGATGATGGTCTCAACGATGATCAAATCGTTTTCGTCGGTAGCAATATCGCGCACAAAGCTTTGATCAATTTTCAACTGATCCAGCGGAAGTTGCTTGAGATAGAACAAGGAGGAATAGCCGGTACCAAAATCGTCGACCGATAGACGAACTCCCATAGATTTTAACGCCATCATTTTCGCAATGGCATTGCAGCCGTGATCCATGATCACGCCCTCGGTAATTTCCAGCATTAGCTTATTGGCCGGAACGCCGAATTCATGTAATGCCGAGCACACTTCGGCTACGATATCGCCCTGTTGAAACTGACGGGGACTGGCGTTTACTGAGATATGGTCGAGTTCGATTCCCTGCTCAGTCCAGCTGCGAAATTGACGGCAGGCCTCCCTGAATACCCATCGCCCCATGGCGTTAATCAGCGCGCTTTCCTCAGCGATTGGGATGAAGTCCGCCGGTGAGACCATGCCTCGCTGGGGATGTCTCCAGCGGACTAGGGCTTCCACGGCGTGGCACCGGCCGTGTTGATCCACTTGGGGCTGGTAGTAGAGCAACAACTCATTAGTCTCAATGGCTATCCGCAGCTCCTTTTCTATTTTCAGGCGCTGGTCAACGGCTTGCTGCATGCTGCTCTCAAAGAAACGGTAGGTATTCCGACCGTTATTTTTGGCCGTGTACATGGCCGTATCAGCCTGCTTGAGGACATCCTCCACGCTGTAGCGATCACCGGAGAACACACTGACGCCGATACTGGCGGAGATATGGTAGAGATTATCATTAAGAAGAATGGGATCGGCCATTAGGGTGATGATTCGGGCAGCCATTTCACTGGCGTGAGTGACCGCCACGCTCTGGTCTTTATCACCATTTAATATCAATGTGACAAACTCATCACCGCCAATCCTGAAAATGGTGTCCTGCCCACGCAGCCCGCGCCGCAGGCGTTCGCTGATTTGCACCAGTACGCTATCGCCGACACTGTGCCCCAATGAGTCATTGATATGCTTGAACTGGTCGAGATCCAAAAACAGCACAGCACCAAAGCGGTGGTCGCGGCGAGAAGACTGAAAATACTCTTGGAGCTTGTCTCTAAGCATTCGCCGGTTCGGCAGCCCGGTGAGGGCGTCGTAGAAGGCGAGCTGCTCAATCTGATTCTGGCTTTGCATCAGCAACTCAGTTTGCTGATTAAACAAGTGAGTCAACGCACCCAGCTCACCGCGATCGTTAGTTTTCAACAACGGCGTCTGCGGGTTATCGCTGGCTAGCTTACAGCGCAGTTGCGTCGTGAGCTGGCGCAGTGGCGCCGTCAATTGATGCCTGACCAGCAAGGAGGCCAGCAGGATGACCAAGGTCACAGAGAGCAGCACTACCATGCTCATACGATTGATGACGCGAACAGCATCCAGACGCGCCGCCGCGTCGGGCATGACGGTAACAATTTGCCAAAATGTGCTCGGCATTGTGGTCACGGTGACAAAGACATTGTCCTTTAGCAGGTAGTCATTTGCTAACACCGCGTGCGCTACTACTGGAGTGGCGCTGCGATAGCGGTTGTTATCAAGTATGGCAGCGGCAATCAATTCTGCCTCCTGCCGAGATATCTGATAGCTTTCCCGCTCAAGTTGTTTAGCCAGCTTAGTGACTGAAATAGAGTTGTCTCGATTGTGCAGAAAGTCGCCAATCTGCCGCGCCATGAGGTTATCCAAGTCCTGATAGGCAGACTGCTTGAGCGCAAGCTCCGACATCAGCATATAGGGTACAAGGCTACCGCCGCTGCTACGCTGTTCTGCACTGCGGGCCAGAAGGTCGTTCGGAAAAGACAGAAAACGGCCGTTGCGGTCAACGGCAAACGCATAGCCGCCAAACTCTCGAGTCGCAGCCGAAAGGATTTCCCGCAGGCCCTCTAGACGCAAATCCACAGTGGCAACGCCCAGCAGCTCTCCATCGCGGTGAATCGGCGTAGAGACGGTAACCATGGGCTGAAGTGTGTGTGGGTCAATATAGGATTCCGACCAATATTCCATGCCGGGCGCTAAATAACGGGCGGGAACGTACCATTCTTCGTTGTGATAGCCCGGCCCGCCGGGCAGGTTGTAGTCGTTATAAAAAAGCAGTGTGCCACTCGCATCTCGGCCCCAAAAAAAGCTCTTGCGCTCGCTGTCGGCATCCAGCTTATAGGGCTCCGGCCAGATTCCGCCGCCGGCGATAAGATTCCCGCTGGGAATATCCAGCATTTCCCGAATGGCTGACAGCTCAACGCGACCATCGTAGGCTTCAAGCGCCAAATTGGCCATGGCTTTCACCAGTGTCGATGCCATCAGGGTGCGGCGTTCCAGCTCTGCCAGCACTTGTACGCCGGCATCTGAGACCTTGGACTGAGCCTGCTGTTGGATAAGATCCTCACCCAGTGTCTGGGCTACCACAGCCAAGATCAGCACAATAAATAGGAATAGCGCCAGAAAGCTGGCAACGATTCGGAATTGCAGGGTGTGATACCAGTATACGCGGTACTCGGATGTCACTACAGAAGCTGTCTTATTCGGCCTCGCCTCGGTATAGGGCGCCACCTTTGTATCTAGCTTGTTGGACGGGCTGAGAAGTTTCACGTCAAATCATCCCTGGCTTGCCGCAGTCGACCCTTGTCGACAACGTCGATTTCTCGCACATGACGGGCGAGCCACCACGGTGCTTGATTCGAAACGGAGCGGTGGAAAAGGCAAGGAAGCCACCGCTTAGACGCCTGCTTCGCCTCAGGCGTGTATGCGCAAACCTCTAGCGCAAATACGATTAAAACGCCTCGTTAGTAAAAAGACTATGCGTAAAAGTACGAGTACGACTGCTTGGCGATCCCAGCGAGCAAGACCTCAATAAGGTGCGCGGGCTTCTATAGCGATGGGCATGCGGTTCAAGGTTTAGGGAATACCGTTATGAATGTGAACAGAATCAATAGCTTCCAGCTCAATCCCATAAAAATCTCCCAACAAACGAAGGTAGCCGGACTCAATCTCAACTTGATCGATGGTAATGCGATGTCGCCCATAAATTGAGATCGGCTAAACTCGTGATATAAAATAATTTGCCGTGAAGCCCATCGAGGTCATATAGGATTCTAGTCTCAGCTTCCATTTCTAACCAATTTCAGGTGCCATCGTTTTCTCAATATTTCTTAAAATATCACGCCACGAAACCATGCCAACGATATACTCGCCATCCCTAACAATCGGTATGCACGATATGTTATTTTTATTGAAAATACGTATGGCATCATAGACTGATGATTCTTCATCTGACGTTATAGGTTGTCGAGTCATAATTTGGTGAACTTTTTTATTGAGTGTCGCCATATCCTTACTTGTAGCTGCCATAGTGCCTATATTCGGACTAATCGACTTGAGCAAATCTCTATCCGAAATGATGCCATACAATTTCCCGTCATGAACGACCGCAAGGTGATGGAAATTCGTTTTATCAAACAACTCCTTTACCACTTTTAAATTGTCATCCAATTCCACTGTGACAACATTCTTACTCATTATGTCTTTTATTTTGTAAACGCTCAATAAACCCCATCTAATATCGTTGCCGCCTAGAA
>TARA_R110001592_G_scaffold120444_3_pt1 | contig 10615 bp, 7 predicted proteins | sample TARA_R110001592 | Tara Oceans TARA_R110001592 (sample SAMEA4398387) | marine metagenome | biome: Polar Biome; feature: [SRF] surface water layer (ENVO:00010504); material: water (ENVO:00002006), including particulate matter (ENVO:01000060) such as... | depth 5 m | reverse complement strand
CAAGATGCCGATTTTATACGTAAAGCTGGGGCAGCTTCATTACAAACTGCTTTTCGGGATATCAAATTACGTTTAAAAGATGAGTTGTCTAAGCAGTTTGCATCTCAGCTTAACGAGTTAATTAAACATGAAATGTCATCACCGGATATTTTAAAACAATTACTCATCAATGCTGCATCAAAAACAAATATCCCTGATGAAGAAATGGAAATTTTATTGCCAAACAAAGTACTGGGACTGGAAGATATACGCCAAAATCCTGATTCATTAAAAGGCGGTGCTTTGATTGAAATTCTGTCAGATGTAACCCGGAAATTATTAACATCTGAAGTACATTTTAGTGCAGGATTAAAATCAAATGAAGGCATTGTATTCTCCCTTCGAGATGGCGAAATAAAAATTGACCTCACAGATGAAGCGCTCACAGCACTATTGTTAAGTCATCTTCAACCCAGATTCCGAGCAATTTTGGAAGGTGTCGTTGCATGAGTTCTACTGATTACACAGCGTTGCTATGTTCTCTACCACACTTGGTCGATCCATTCGAATATCAACGCCAGTCTATTTCATTGGTACAGTTACAAAAACGCATGAATATGCTCAGCTACGATGATTATGTCTGGTTACACAAAGTACGTCTTTTATTCTATTGGGGTGGCATTCAGTTAGATCAAGACGAAGTGTTGCTCGTTAAACAAGCCAATCGCCTGTTAGATGAACTTAATGATCCTGATATTAAGTCATGGTTATTATGGCGCATGGATATTAGAAGCGTCCTCTCTGCTATGCGTAGACGAAAAGAAGGGCAAAGTGCACCGAAAGATAGCTTATGGGCCTACGGGAAACGTATTCACCATATTCGAAATAACTGGGCTAGCCCATGCTTTAAACTAGAAAATCGTTATCCATTTTTAGCTGAAATTGAAAAATATTTTCAGACTGGTGAAAGTTACCAACTAGAACGCTGTTTGTTAAAAGCTATCTGGCACTTTTATAGCACTCGACAAACTAAACGAGACAATAGATTTTCAGCTGTCATGTTATATGTCATGAAATGGGATCTCATCGATCGCTGGCAACAATATGATAAAGAAATCGGCGCACAACGATTTAATCAGTTGGTCAATGCGTGTTTACCAAAAGAATTAGAATTTTAATCAGGGTTCAATATGAATACATCATCAGAACATGTTAAAGAAAATATTCACACTCAGAAGTTAGCTAATATTTCTGCCAAAGTGGTCGCTGTTAATGATGATGTGCTCACCATAGAATCACTCGTTACTTCGGCTGATGTGAAAAAACCACTAACTAAAAATGAAATGGTTTATATCTACCCTGCTTGCTCACAAGGTACTCATACTGAAAAACTAAAAGCCGAAGTTTTAAGGGTTAAAGGTAATCGTGCCGATGTTCAGGTATTTGAGGATACTTCTGGTATAGCCATTGGTGATGCAGTTGAACAGACCGGTGAACTGTTATCGGTTGAATTAGGCCCAGGCCTGTTAAGGCAAGTGTTTGATGGTTTACAAAACCCCTTACACCGCTTGGAATTAATGAATGGTAAATTTTTGCTTAGAGGCGCTGAAATTGCCGCCTTAGATCGTCAAGAGAAATGGGCGTTCACAGCAAAAGCCAGAGTCAATGATAAAGTAGAAGCCGGAGATGTCATAGGGTCTGTTCAAGAAGGCCGCTTCACTCATAAAATAATGGTGCCTTTTAATCTGACCAATACATTTACCGTAGACTGGATCCAAGAAGGTACATTTAAAGTAGATACGGTTATCGCAAGGTTAGAGGATAAAACGGGGAATTTGCATGAAATGACAATGATGCAAAAGTGGCCGGTTCGCATGCCTATCCCTACTAAACTTGTGAAATCGGGTAAATGTATAAAACAATATCCTAATGAGCCAATGCTTACCACGCTTCGTCTGATTGACACCTTCTTTCCTATCGCTAAAGGCGGAACAGCATGTATTCCAGGCCCATTTGGTGCGGGCAAAACAGTCTTGCAGAATTTAATTTCAAGATATTCTGATGTCGATATCGTAATCGTAGTGGCATGTGGCGAACGTGCAGGTGAAGTGGTAGAGACGATTACTGAATTTCCTAGACTTCAAGACCCTCATACCGGCGGAACATTAATGGACCGCACAATCATTATTTGCAACACCTCGTCCATGCCTGTCGCTGCACGAGAAGCCTCCATTTATACCGGTGTCACGCTTGGAGAGTATTACCGTCAGATGGGTTTCAATGTTTTATTATTAGCCGATTCAACTTCGCGCTGGGCTCAGGCCATGCGTGAAACGTCAGGAAGGCTTGAAGAAATTCCTGGTGAAGAAGCCTTCCCTGCTTATTTAGAATCTTCGATTAAAAACTTATATGAACGCGCTGGTGTCATTCAAAATAATGATAACTCTATTGGCTCGCTAACGTTGATTGGAACGGTATCACCTGCTGGGGGAAACTTTGAAGAACCTGTTACTCAGGGTACATTGAATACTGTAAAAGCATTTTTAGGCCTTAGTTACGATCGAGCATATAAGCGGTTTTATCCTGCTGTAGACCCATTGATTTCATGGAGCCGTTATACCAAACAACTTGCGTCTTGGTTTGACAAGAATGTGGGTGAAGACTGGTTAAGTAATGTCAGTATTATTATGAGTTTACTTCATGACGGTGAAGATATTTCCAGAATGATGCAAGTAACGGGTGAAGAAGGTGTGAGTAATGAAGATTACATAACACAGCAGAAAGCTGCACTGGTCGACATGGTTTATCTTCAGCAAGATGCTTTTGACCCAATAGATGTTTCGACTAGTATTGAGCGCCAGAAAGAAAGTATTAAATTGCTCATTACCATAATAAATCGCGAAATTAAATTAAGCACAAAACCCAAAATTCGTGAATGGTTTAATCGGATGACTGACAATTACAGAAATCTTAATTACTCTGCATTTAAAAGCGATTCCTATCAGGAATACATCGTTCAAATCGACAAATTGTTAGTAGAGGCCTCTTGATCTTTTTTTGAGGATCTATGGTTTAAAAACAGTTTGTGGCATCTAAAAACATATGAATCACTAAACCAATACCTATCCATCGAGTATGTTTAAAGAAACACATACAAAAATAGATAAGTATTGGAAAAATCGTATGTAATGGATGAAAGCCAATACTGCACCGATCAGCATCGTAGATTGGTACGGCCAACAAGTGATCGATATCTACTAGCATCGTTGCCATCATAATAAGGTAAACCTTCAAGAACTGATGGCGTGAAAATATTAGTGCTACCAGTAATGGCAACAGAAAATGAAGCGCAATATGTAAAATAACGTTATCCTTCTGGTATTAGCATTCATCTACAGCTAAATTTCATAGTTAATTTATAACTGCACCAAATCCATATTTAAGGCCGTATTTTATATGAAAAACCAATTTATTGTTTCAAACGAAGGCATTCCCATCAACATTATTTTTTCTGAGACCTACGCTCAATGGCTAGAAACTCAGAGTGCATTTATCCAAAACTGGTTAATTACAACTAAATATGATGGTAAAGGCTTGTCTATTATCCCAAATGAAACAGGTGCAATTTCTGAAGTAGTTTTTGGTATTGAAAGTGAATATGATTATTTTGTTGCAGGCGATTTACCCACCTTATTACCTTTAGGACAATTTAAACTTGGCAACTTTCCAAACGGTATAGACAATGCTGATCAATTTACTTTGGATTTTGCAATTAGCTGGGGCTTAGCCAGCTATTCTTATGATCGTTATAAAAAGGACCCTAAAAAACTTCCCTTGCTTGCACTAAGCAACGAAAAAATAATGGATGATGCACTTAAAACAGTCAGCTCAATTTATTTAGTCCGCGATATGATCAATTGCCCAGCAGGTGATTTGATGCCCCAAGATATTTCTAAAATTGTTGATGACTTAGCCTTAGAACATAAAGGCATGAGCGTTAAACATATTGTAGGAGATGAACTGCTTCAGCAAAATTTCCCGACAATTCACATGGTAGGAAGAGCCAGCGTTCATGATCCAAGATTAATAGACTTCACCTGGGGAAATCCTTCAGACCCGAAAGTCACGTTAGTAGGTAAAGGTGTTTGTTTTGATAGCGGTGGTCTTGATCTTAAGCCGGCATCGGGTATGCGCAATATGAAGAAGGATATGGGTGGCTCTGCACATGTTCTTGGCTTGGCAAGCATGATCATGCAACATAATCTACCTATCAGGCTTAGAGTGTTAATACCTGCAGTCGAAAATGCCGTTTCTTCTAATGCGTTCAGACCTGGTGATGTAATTACAACCAGACAAGGAATAACGGTTGAAATCGAAAATACCGACGCTGAAGGTAGGCTTGTCTTATGCGATGCGCTAACAGAAGCAGATAGTGAATCACCTGAAGCTATTATCGATTTTGCTACGCTCACAGGAGCATGCCGAATTGCCTTAGGTACAGAGCTACCTGGTTTCTTTTGCAATGATGATGCTTTAGCCCAAAATTTGAGTAAAAGTAGCCGTAATGTCAAAGATCCTATCTGGCAATTGCCTTTATTTCAGCCTTATACAAGTATGCTAAGCAGTCAAATTGCAGATACCCAAAACTCTGTTGATAGCCCATTAGGTGGAGCAATCACTGCTGCATTATATCTTCAAATGTTTGTCTCTAAAGAAACACCTTGGGTGCATTTTGATGTGATGGCATGGAATAACCGAAAGCTTCCTGGAAGACCACTTGGCGGTGAAGCATTTGGAGTTAGAGCTGTATTTAATTATTTACAAACTAAATACTCAGCATAAGCATCTTTGCTCATTAAGCTTGTCGAAATGTATTCGATGATACTCAGAGCTTAATTTGTAAGACCCTTCGACGGGGCTCAGGGAGCGGTAATATCGCTCATTGAGCCCCGTCGAAATGTGTTAGATAACACAGTATTTACTTATTTAACCAGTTGTGATGAAAAAACTCACCTTCAGGCTTATCAATTCGTTCAAAAGTATGCGCTCCAAAATAGTCACGTTGCGCCTGAATCATATTCGCTGGCAAACGCGCTGTAGTGTACGCATCTAAAAAGCATAAAGCAGATACGGTACAAGGCATGGGCAAACCTACTTCTAAACTTTTACTGGCTAGTTTTCGCCAATTAGGCAGCGCTGTTTCAAGTAAATTCTTAAAGTAATCATCTAAACCAAGAAAGCTCAATTCAGGATCTTTAATAAAAGCATCGGCAATATTTTGGAGAAAACGACTTTGAATAATGCAGCCTCCACGCCATAGCAGTGCAACATTGGCGAGATTAAGTTTCCAGCCATATTCATAAGAAGCTTCGCGCATTAGCATAAAGCCCTGCGCATAGGACATCACTTTAGATGCCAATAACGCGGACCGTAGAGAAGAAATCCATTCCTGTCTCTCCTCTAAAATTTCAGGAGACGATTTAGCATAAACTGAAGCGGCGAGTATTCTTTGTTGTTTCAATGCGGACACACAGCGTGCAAAAACTGACTCTGTGATTAAATTTAATGGAATACCTAAATTAAGAGAATGAATGCTGGTCCACTTACCTGTGCCTTTCTGTCCTGCTGAGTCAAGGATTTTATCCAAAACGTATTCACCGTCAGCATCTTTAGTACGTAAAATATCTGCGGTGATTTTTATCAAATAAGAATCTAATTCTGTGGAATTCCATTCAGAAAATACGGCATGCATTTCATCATTACTCATACCCAAACAGCTCTGCATAAAGTGATAGGCTTCACTAATTAGCTGCATATCACCGTATTCGATACCATTATGTACCATTTTTACGAAATGCCCGGCGCCACCAGCTCCTACCCAATTACAACAAGGTTCTCCATTGTCTGTTTTGGCGCTAATACTTTGTAGGATTGGCTTAACGGCTACCCAGGCTGCATGATTTCCGCCAGGCATAATAGATGGCCCGTAGCGTGCGCCTTCCTCACCGCCTGAAATACCACAACCTAAAAAGAAAATGTCCTGTTCCGATAATGCTTCAACGCGTCTTGAGGTATCCGTAAAGTTCGAGTTACCGCCATCAATCAAAATATCGCCGGGTGAAAGTAATGGTGTCAGTTGCTCTATTAAAGCATCAACAGCCTCTCCCGCTTTTACCATTAAAAGAATTTTTCTTGGTCTTTCTAGGCCTTCCACTAAAGACGCTAAAGAAAAGGCAGCCATAATATTTGTTCCAGCCGCACTGCCAGCAAGAAAGGCCTTAGTTTTTTCAGGGCTTCGGTTATAAGCAAGAACACGAAAGCCGTTATCATCCATATTAAGAATTAAATTCTGACCCATAACGGCCAAACCTATCACTGCAATATCTGCTTTCACTGTGCTTCCCTCTTTTTATACTTTTATTATTAAGTGTTTAGGTACGTATATTTTTAAGTGACTACGATAGTAAAATACTGGCTTCTGAATCTAATAGATATTCTGTTTTACCTTGTTCAGATTGAATTAAATAAGCAGGATACTCTTTATATCTGCCAGATTTTCTGAGAATTTCTGATATAACCAGAGCTTTAGACCGCCCAGTGACAAGGTAAGTAATTCTTTTGGCACTTCGGATAGTATTGGCGCTGAGTGAAACCCTAAATTCGTTCGTGCTCGGCTTTAATACGCACAAAGTTATGTCTGATGTTTCTAAATTGGTTTCATTTGGAAATATTGATGCAGTATGACCATCTTCACCAATTCCAAGAAGAATCCAATCATATACAGGATAGTCATTTCTAATAGGAATAACGTGCTTCATATTTGAAGCATAAGACTCAGTAACTAATTGATAACCTTCAATAGAGTTATCGAAATCGAGAGGAATGAAGTGAATATTTTGTTGAGGTATTTCTAGATGATCAAACAAAAGCCGTTTAGCTGCACCATAATTGCTTTGTTCATCCTTAAATTCAACACAACGCTCATCTCCCCACCAGAAGTGTAAGTTTTCCCAATGAATGCTGTTCTTAAAATGTGTGGATATAATATAAGAAAAAAGCCCCTTAGGGGTTGAACCTCCTGAAAGAGAAATGTGCTTTGCAGATGGAAGCTCACTATAACGCTGAAACTCAGAGGCTAAGTAATCAAATAAAGCCTCTTTTGTTTTGAAAATTGTATGACGTTTATCAGCGTTCATAGGAAGGGCCTTTACTAGAGTTCGCAGAAATGTGTATGGGTTAAATTTTTACAAGGAAAGCGCCATTCTCTACCATCTTTTGCTAATAAATCTTCTGCTTCTTTTGGGCCCCAAGTACCCGCTGCATAACCATAAAGACTGTGCTCAGCTTTTTGATAGTTTAGAATAGGCTCTACAAATTGCCAGCAGGCTTGAACGGCATCGCTTCTGGCAAATAATGTTGCATCGCCATTAACTGCATCCAATAATAATCTCTCATAAGCACTGGTTAGGCTCATATTACCTAAATCAGAATAGCGAAAATCCATTGCAACTTCTTCAGTTTCAAAACCTGCCCCGGTTTTCTTTAAGCCAAATTTAATAACAATACCTTCATCGGGTTGAATTCGAATGATTAGCTTGTTATTAGGGGTATTTGCGCCAAAAACTGGGTGAGGTGTTTGTTTAAAATGAATAACAACTTCTGTCACACGAGTGGGTAAACGCTTCCCTGTTCTTATGTAAAAGGGCACACCATTCCAGCGTGAATTTTGTATACCCACTTTCAGTGCTGCAAACGTTTCTGTACGAGAAAGTGGATCAACGCCCTTTTCTTCTCTGTAGGCATCTAAAGCCTTACCTCTCACAATTGAATCAGTATATTGCCCTAAGACCAAATCATTTTTAAGCGCGTCATCGGTTAATGGCTTCAGGCTCTCTAGAAGTTTTGTCACTTCATCTCTAATTGAATCAGCTTTTATATTCGCGGGTGGTTCCATTGCCATCATTGCCAACACTTGCAGCAAGTGATTCTGAAACATATCTCTTAGGGCACCAGAATGATCATAATAGCCGCCACGGTTTTCTACACCTAAAGACTCTGCACTAGTAATTTCAACATAATCTATAAAATTTCGATTCCATAAAGGTTCAAACAAACCATTGGCAAAACGAAACACCAAAAGATTCTGAACCGTTTCCTTACCAAGATAATGATCAATACGGAATATATATTTTTCATCAAAATAGTTATGCAGCGTGTCATCTAACTCAATGGCACTTTGTAGATCTCTTCCTAAGGGTTTTTCTATTACCAGACGTTTGATGCCATCTGTCTGACTATTAAGGCCATGCTCTGCCAGACATTTAGGGATCACGCTAAATAAACTGGGCGGAGTCGCCAGATAATATAAAGTACCTAATGAATTGCTGCGATTAGATTTTAAGTCATCAAGCCAATTTTTGAGTTTTGAATAGTCTCTCACATCAGAGGTATTTATTGATAAGTAATGAACATGCATAAGAAATTCATCAACGCACTCATGCTTTAAACGACTATGTTCCTTTAACGATTCTATTAGGGACGCTCTATAACTTTTATCTGAATAGTCGGAACGACCAACACCTAAAATAACGAAATCTTTAGGTAATTGATCCAGTCCAAATAAATCATAAAAAGAGGGTAAAAGCTTGCGAAAAGAAAGGTCACCAGATGCACCGAAGATAACAATACATTCACACTGTTTATTAATAAGAGTTACATCAACCATATTCGCTCACGTTAATAATAAATGGCCAAAATTGGCACTACATGAAAGATAATTTTTAAAAGAGATATAGATGTTAACTATCGAGTTTAGTGCAATTTTCTAAAGGGAGCGAATAAACACCAAACGAAGCGGTATCGCAGGGATGTTACAAGTAAATCATAGTGCTCAAGAGCATCTTCCTGTAAGCTGCCGGAAATTTATACGCAGCAATTAAATGCTACACCCCCACCTTTTCTTGAGAAAATATATGAGTTTTGACTCCCTTGGTTTATCCGATCCCTTATTAAAAGCTATTTCAGATAAAGGATATGTAGAGCCTTCCCCAATACAGCTAAAAGCCATACCCGCTATTTTAAGTGGTAAAGATATCATGGCTATGGCACAGACTGGTACAGGTAAAACCGCTGGTTTCACACTTCCCTTATTACAATTATTAGCTGCTGGACCTAAAGTACAAAGCAATCAAGTGCGAGCACTAGTGCTTACGCCTACAAGAGAATTGGCTGCTCAGGTTGCCGAAAATGTCCAGCAATATGGCAAATATCTACCCTTGAAAAGCGCCGTCGTTTTTGGTGGCGTGAAAATTGGCCCACAAATGCAAAAGTTACGAAGTGGTGTCGATGTCTTAGTAGCAACGCCCGGACGATTACTCGACCTATACAAGCAAAATGCGGTTAAATTCGATCACTTGGAAATTCTAGTATTAGATGAAGCTGACCGAATGCTCGACATGGGTTTTATTCATGATATAAAACGAATTATTGCCTTTCTTCCAAAGAAAAGACAAAACCTGATGTTTTCGGCTACTTTTTCAGGTGAGATCAATACCTTGGCAAGAAGTATTGTAAACGACCCGATAGAACTTTCAGTCAGCCCCAAAAACACCACAGCAGTCACCATTGAGCAATGCGTTCATCCTGTAGATAAGAGCAAGAAATCTGCCTTATTGTGTAAATTGATACTAGATAATAACTGGCAACAAGTTTTGGTTTTCTGCCGTACCAAACATGGGGCAAATAAACTCACAAAGTTTATTGAAGCACATGGCGTAACAGCGGCAGCGATTCATGGAAACAAGAGCCAAGGCGCAAGAACCCGAGCTTTAGCAGAATTTAAATCAGGTAAAATTCGCGCATTAATTGCCACCGATATTGCAGCTCGTGGTATTGATATCTCACAACTACCTCAAGTAGTAAATTTTGAACTACCAAATGTAGCAGAAGATTATGTGCATAGAATCGGCAGAACAGGCCGAGCGGGTGCCAATGGCCATGCTATTTCACTAGTGTGTGCGGAAGAATATAAAGATTTACTTGGAATAGAGCGTTTGATTCAGAAACCGATTCCTCGTGAAGAGATAGAAGGCTTTAAACCAACTATGCCTTTAAGTCTATCAAGAAAAGATACGTCTCCATCTAACGCTAGAAGGCCACAAAAAACGGATCACACTGGTAACCAGTCAAAACCAAGAGTAAATACAAGCTCAGCACGTCCTAATGCAAATAAAAGCAGAGCGCCAGGAAATCAAGCAGGTCAAGGGAACAACTCTAGTGAATCTGCTAAGCCAGATGCAACAAAGAAGAAATGGATTCCTAGAAAAAGAAAGGTAACGGCTAGCTAAATATTCAATTAAGGTTTTAGTTTATTCAAAGCGCAAGCGTGATAACTAAAACCTTAACCTTTCTCTATGAATTACCTAAAAATATATAGCCTGCAAAAACCACCCAAGATATTACTAATAAACTCCATGGCAGCCAATGCTGTTTTGTCTTAGCAACTTCCACTACTTCAATTTCAGTTGCATCTTGATGCGTGTTCTTTACTTTCTTGAGCTGCTTATTTAACTCTCTGGATTTAGCTTTATGCTGTTTTTTATATTGCTCAATACCTTTCTGAATACCTTGAGCAATA
>TARA_R110001592_G_C13187889_1_pt1 | contig 10616 bp, 10 predicted proteins | sample TARA_R110001592 | Tara Oceans TARA_R110001592 (sample SAMEA4398387) | marine metagenome | biome: Polar Biome; feature: [SRF] surface water layer (ENVO:00010504); material: water (ENVO:00002006), including particulate matter (ENVO:01000060) such as... | depth 5 m | reverse complement strand
GGCCCTTGCGTTCATGCCAGATGCGGGTAAAGGTTTCCAGGCAATCCATCATGCCTGTCATGCGCTCCTCTGCATCGACGTTACCTCCGGCCATTTCCGGGGAACCCGCTGCGAGGTCCGACCAGTAAGTCAGTTTGTGACGCTCCTCAAAGGGAAAATCAAACAGCGTAGCCAGCATCTGGGTGGTCAGGTTGATAGAGACCCGGTCGACCCAGTTAAAGGTTTCGCCCACCGGCAAGCCGTCCAGTATCTCTCGCACCCGCGAGCGTATCAGTGATTCCATCTCCGCGAGGTTACGTGGCGCCACCACTGGCTGCACCGCCCGCCGCTGCACATCGTGCTTGGGCGGATCCATGGCGATGAACATCTCCACAGGCAGTTCTTCTGTCAGATCACCTATAACGATGGTGGGCTCAGAGGAAAACGCGTCGTGGTTGGTTTCCACCGCTACAATATCCTCGAAGCGAGTCACCGACCAGAACGGGCCGAAGGGGCTCTCTTGCTGGTAATGGACAGGGTTTTCCTTGCGGAGTCGCGCAAAGTAGGGGCGCCAAACGTCCTGTTCGTAGAGGCGTGGATCGCTGAGATCAAATTGTGCCAGCGGAGCGGTTTTCGGGTCGGGTAATTCCTCTGCCTGGGTCATGCGATAGTCCTCTGGTCATCGATTATCGAAACGTTACATCTGGTACTCAGGAAGGCGAACAACCATGCCATTCATGTCATCGGTGACCTCAACCTGGCAACTCAGGCGGGAGGTGTCTGCACGATCCGGACGCATACCCAGCATAGCCTCCTCCATGGGCGTGGCTTCACCAGTGGTCTCAGTCCATGTCTCCTCGATAAAGCAGTGACAAGTGCCACAGGCACAGGCGCCACCGCAGTCGGCGTCAATGCCGGGCACCATATTGTCCAGTGCATTCTGCATCAGGGATTTGCCGGTCTCGGCCTCTATGGTGTGTTCCTGCCCGTTGTATTCGATTAAGGTGATTTTTGGCATGGCTTGCTCTCCTCAATAGTCAGAGTTAACCAGTCTACTGATTGGGTCTAGCGAAAGTAGGTCATATATTGCCATAATGGGGTCAAAAGTTGTCAGACTGGTTTCCCGCCGATGTGGCGGAGCGCATCATGAATACGCAGCAACAGGCTGCCACCATTTTGTCCTCGACCTAACCGGGCCGTTCCATGAACAAGACGAGTTAATCGCACGCTTCGTGCGCGAGGTGAAACCACGGATCGGAGGTATAGGATCTTCGAAAACATGCGCTCCGCCGACATTCGGAAAAGGGGCGTTACTGGCCGATGAATCGAGGCTCTCTTTTCTCCAGAAGGGCGCGGATACCTTCTTTGCTATCTCTCATCTCAAAGGTTTTTGCCTGGCAAATCGCCTCTGTAAAGGCAGCCGAGTCAGGATCCCAATCCCCGTTTTTTAACAGGGACCGTTTCATCATCCGAACCGCCACTGGCGCACAGACGGCTATCTCTCTGGCAAGCTTCCAACTTTTCTCCAGCACCTGATCCTCCGCAACAGCGTAATTCATCATACCAAAGCTTTCGGCAGTGCTACCGTCGATGCGTCTGCCGGTAAACAGTAGTTCTGCAGCTCGAGGTATGCCTACTAACCTTGGTAACATGTAGGAGATTGACATACCCGAGTGCAGCCCCAACCGCGCAAAGTTAGCGCCATAGAGCGCGTCTTTGTTTGCTACACGTATATCACAGATCAGCGCCAAGCCAAATCCACCGCCAATTGCGTGGCCTGTCAACGCGCCGATTACAGGTATATCTAACCGGGCAATATCTAGAAACGAGCGATACGTGCTGAGAAGGCTTTCGTGATGCATTCCAGGTTCAGCAGCCATATCTAGAGAATCACTATTACCGCCAAAATCACCACCCGCACAAAAGGATTTGCCGCTGCCGGCAATAATCAAACAGCGCAGATCCTTTCTTTCCTTCACCTTATTCAGTACTTTACTGAAGCTGGCCATCAACTCAGGCGTGATACTGTTGCGGTTCTCGGGTCGATTCAGTGTGATTTGCGCAATGTAGTCTTCAACTTCCAGTAATACGGCATCAGATGTCATTGATTGATTCCCTTCGTTACTTATGATTTCAAGGCTAAGGTATTCACGCAGCCGCAACTCAGAGAACCTCCAAAGGTGCGCCGGATATTTCACTATTAGCTGTACGTCCTCTCATACAACGTTCAATCCGCTGCTCTTGCTGCTGATTTCCATATCACGCTCGCCTGTGAGAATTCATTCCGCGCAGGTTGACGGAAAGAACCATACGAGCCTGCCGGGCATTCATTTTACCAAAGGGCAGTACGGGCACCTTATAAAAACGCCTCTTCTGCTGCTGTCAGATACGCTTTTTCCGCCTGAATAACCTCATCCAGACTACGCGTCAACTCGTCGATGTCAGGCGCTTGATTTTCTGACTGTTGCTTAAATGCTAATGCATACTGTGTCCACGCTTCTGCCGCATGCTGCATTCCATACACCAATTGATACTCATTTACCTGCGGTAAATAAACCGCTGCCTCCTTGAGAAACTCTGCGTACATTTTGCGGAAACCTCCTCCCCCGGTCCCCCGTTTCTCTATAACCTGGTATGCGAATCTAAAAATCCATTGCCAGTTTTCATGTACACACCACGCCCCAATATCAGACTTCCATTTCTCGAGGGACGCCAGCCCATCCTCGGGGTGGCTTATGAGTCTTTGCGCATTCTCCCGTATAGCTATTGCCATTGCCTCGGGCAGGGCCCGGTTCAAGGATAACTCGGCGGGAGAAAATATACTGCCGTGATGCACAAACGGAGGAAGCGTTGAAAACCGGGCTAGTGTAATGGCATCTTCGGGCACGGCAATCAGCGCTTCTCTTTCTGTATCTGTTACGAAGATCGTCTGTGCCTTCTCATCCATTTTCCATGCGACAATTGCGTGACCAGGAAAATCGGTATCGGTTTCAAAATAGGGCAGGTAACGGATGTTGGTCAATAGCAGGGCGGGGATGCCACTCAACAAATGCTCACGAAGGTCATCTGTAGCTTCAGCTTTATTGTGGAATGTTATCCAGCTAAACGGAATATCCAGATTATCAAAAACGCGTTGCTCATAACCCATAGACCGCACGTGAACTATATATGGCAATTTTTCATGTGAAACCTTGAAGTATGTCACTCCAAGGCCGCCTCCAAGTCCAAAACACATTGCCTCGGACATAAGAATTCCATGAAACTCAAGAAGGTCACGAATCGCAGTACTACCACAGTGGTTGCCGGGCCGGTGGGTTATCTGGCCAGTTGCATCGATAGCAGGAGGCAAAGTTGGAATAGTCTTCATGTTGATCTCCTCTTAGGGAACACCTGATTAATTCGTGAATCTCACTAACTCTAGGGGAATATATCTGCCATCTTCAGAATTTCTGATCCTAATCGTCAAAATTTTCGACGAAAGAGGCATTTTTAATCGTACTCCGAAGTCCATCTAACCCAGCTCCCGTTTTCAGGCGTAACGCGCACTAAAACCCGATTGGCTGCGTCTATATATGCTAATTTGTCGGAGCATCTCTAGGCCAATACACTGCGACTTATCAACTCCTTCATGATTTCGCTAGTGCCACCGTAAATACGTTGTACCCTAGCGTCAACGTAAGCCCGAGAAACCCCGTACTCACGCATGTAACCATAGCCACCATGCAACTGCAGGCAGGTATCGGCCACTCGCCCCTGCATCTCGGTGCAGGACACCTTGGCCATACTGGCGGTCGCCGCATCCAGCTCTCCGGCCATAAACAGGCTCTTGCACTCTTCCACAAATGAACGGTGAATACGAACATCCGAGGCGACTTCCGCCATCTTGAATCTGGTGTTCTGCAGCTCGGCAATCGGTGCACCGAAGGCCTTGCGTTCTTTGACATATTTCACGGTGTCCGCGAGCACACCCTCCGCTGCTGCCACGCCGCCAATCGCCAATGCCAGCCGCTCTCGCTGCAATTCGCCCATGAGCACCACAAAACCCCTGTCGAGTTCACCTAGAATGGCACTAGCCGGAACCCGCACGCCCTCAAAAAACAGCTCCGAGGTATCGCTTGCGTGCAGACCGATTTTTTCCAGGTTGCGTCCGCGCTGGAAACCTGGAGTATCCGTATCCACCATGAACAAGGTAGTGCCTCTGGAGCCCGGCACTTCCATATTGGTCCGCGCCACCACGATAACCATGTCACAGTGCTGACCGTTGGTAATGAAGGTTTTTGAGCCATTGATGACATATTCGTCACCGTCCTTTTTTGCAGTGGTGCGCACCCCCTGCAGATCACTACCGGTTCCCGGTTCAGTCATTGCCACCGCTCCCACGCACTCCCCGCTGATCATTTTCGGCAGGTAGTACTGTTTCTGTTCTTCGCTGCCGTGGTTCAACACATAGTGCCCCACGATATCGGAGTGGACCGCCATCGCCCCCCCCACGGCGGCGCAGTTGCCCCTGGCAAACTCTTCCTGAATAACCATGGAAAACAGAAAATCACTGGCAAAACCCCCGTAGGTCTCAGGAATATCAACGCACAACAGCCCCTGTTCGCCCAGCTTATTCCACAGTTCCCTGGGGAATATTTCATCCTTTTCCCACTGCTGGTAATTCGGGATGATCTCTGTCTCTACGAACCGCTTCACGTTCTCTCGATACAGCATTATTTCTTCACTCATAACATTTCTCCTTTTTTGTTCATACCGCCACCAAAGCCTCGCCCACTAGGGTCTGCACACCATTGGGTTTTGCGGCTTGTATTTTACAACGCGGCGGCGTAGGCGACTGATGAGCGGCAACTCCAGTTCCGGGATTTCGTTGCCTACCTGGAAATCTTCCATTGTCCTTTCCCTTATACATAGCGAACAAACAGTGTACTGGTCGCGCATCCCCGGTACATGGCGACAACGACAGCACCGCAGAGCCCAAGCCCCTCATGGGGAATGACCTCGCTAATGGCAAAAGAAATCGTACAGTTCCGCCACGTCCACCTCATCGATCCCGATACCGGCCAGCTCATAAAACTACCTGGCCGCGCGCCGAGTAAAGTCCGCTGCCACAAGTGGGAGGACAACACATCAGGCGAGCGGGGTAATCCATGTACATAACAGGAGCAGCCAGCACCTGTAGAAAGTTATCGAAGGGAGATTCCCGGTCGTCCCAGTGGGATCCGAGCGCGCCTGGCTGCAGTTCTGCGAAACCGAAGGCCAGTGCACAGTCCACGTAACTGCTCTCCACCGCTTGGCGCGATGAAAATGGCCGCAAACCCGGAGGAGCAACTGTTGTTCTCATTGATAACAGGAATATCCGTCATGAAGGCGTCGTATAGTGCGAGTTGTGCGCTGGTGGAATCACCCTAGATATATTAACCACCGCAAGCCTGCTGAGTCAGTTCTGGTACAATACCAACGTCAACAATGGCTCGCTGGTGATCACCACTACCCTGTAATCAAACCTGATCTGATGAGTCATCCTGCTCTCCCGACAAATTACCCAAGCCCATATGCAGACACTATGGCGAAAATCCAAGCTGAAAAATAGGACCTGAGTAATCTATCTACTTGACCAGAATTATTAACGGCCGCGAATCAGTTGATCCTCCTGTCTCTGTACTGAGCGGGAGTCTGACCCGTCCACTTCTTGAATGCCCGGCTCAACGCAGCCGGCTCACTGAAGCCCGCCCGTTCGGAAATCTCGGCAATCGCTACCTCCGGTTTTGCCAACAACTCCTTTACCGTATCAAGGCGTACCGCATCCCTAATTTTTTGATAGGAGGTCCCTTCCTGCGCCAGTCGACGCCTGACCACCTGGCTGCTCATTTGCAAGGATGCACAAATATCATCGAAGGCGGGAAAGCACCTGTTTTCCTGCAGTTTCGCCACCAGCTGGCGCCGGATATAGGCATGGATGCTGGTGTCCCGTCCCGGAAGATACAGAAGATCCGCCGGAGAATTTTGCAGCCAGACTCCCAATTCTGCCCGGTTTCGACACAGGGGTCGGGACAGGTATTTCCTGTTAAAAGTAAAGCCGTTGGAGGGCTGATCGAACTTCACACGCGCCTGTAGTAACTCATCGTATAACCAGCCGTGGAGGGGCTCGGCATAGCGAAAAGTACACTGTTGTACCGCGATATACTCGTCAATCGCCCAGCAGGGAAAGCGGTGCCAGATAACGGACAGGAACTCCACAAGGAAGTGATCGGGGTCCCGTTCACCCTCGTAGCAGAGAATCTCAACACTGGCACTGTCCTCTGTCACGGAAAAGTTAATGCCTAGTTCTTCAGGCACCATGAAACTGCATATACGCGCACCCCGCCGGTATAGCTCACCGAGGTTTTCGGCCGCCAACATGTAATCGCAGACTAGCCCCCAGGTTCCCTGTCGCATGATGGTAGATCCCAGCCCTATGCTTTCATCACCCGTCTCCCGCCACATCACCTTCATCAGCCTTGACAAGTAGTCATTGTCGATCCACGACGCCCTGTTCCCGAGGGAAGCGATGCCCGTTTCCTCGAGAATTGCTGCCACGTCCAGGCCAAGGGTTTCAGCTTGCCTCAGCAACAGATCAAGGTAGTGAGTGTTGGTTTTCGCCATGCATGCTACCCTTTCTCCGCCCCGGTAGTCCTCTACCGCGGGGCGGACCTGATCAAGCCGGGATAAGCCGCCCAGATATATAATAACGATATCGCTGCGCCGAACGGAAATGAAACGCACAAGCGCGGGTTTAATAGGACCTGGGCAAACCGATCCCGTGCTGGGCGATGTAATTCAGGATCATCTCGTTATTTATCGGCGCGATCTTAAATACCCTGGCGGTCCGCCACAGCGCTAGAATACCTGTGTCCTCGTCCATGCCGCTGCCACCGTGAAACTGGATCGCGGCATCGCATAAGCTGGTGGCCGCGTTTGCCGACTGTAGCTTGGCCATATTTGAGTACATACCCGCGTCCCCGCCCTCATCAAATAGCTTGACACCGTGGTACAGTAGCAGGCGGGCCGCCTCCGTGTCCGCTTTTCCCTGGGCCAGAGGATGTTGCACCGCCTGGTAAGCACCGGTGGGCTGCCCGCCGAACAGGGTGCGATCGTTGACGTAACGCGCCGTCTCCCGCAGGGCCAGGTCTGCAGTCCCCGCCGCCATCGCCGAAATGATCAGGCGCTCCGCATTCAGGCCCGCAAACATATATTTCCCGCCGGCACCTTCCTCGCCGACAAGAGCGTCGAGCGGCATCTCCACATCGTCAAAGAACACCGTATATTGCTTGTCTTCGCCACCGAAGATATTGATGTTCATCTGCTGTGTTTCAATACCCCGGTTCTTCATATCGAGCACGAACACCGACAGGGCACCCTCAGCCTCGAGATCGGTCTTGGCAATCAGGAAGCCGTAATCCGATTCGGCGGCCTTGGTGATGAAGACTTTTTGTCCGTTGAGAACCCACTTGTCGCCCTGTTTAACGGCTCGGGTGGTTATATTGAAAGTGTTGGTGCCGGCATTCGGCTCGGTGGCCAGTATGCAGAAGGATTTTTCGCCGGTGATCGAGGGCACGGCATAGTGCTCGATTTGTGCCGGAGTTCCATGATTCAGCAGTGGCGCCCGGCAGAAACTGGTCAATACCTGGGCGAAGCTGGTCAGGCCGTATTGCGCGAGCATGTCCGTCACCAGAACAGGGCCGAGCAAACCACCGCCCATCCCGCCGAATCTCTCCTCGATGCCCAGCCCCATCAGTCCGGCACCGTAGACCGTTTCCTGTATCTGTTGCTCGAGCTCCGGATCGCCGATCAGCTTTCGCTTCCAGGCGTCTTCGGGAAAATCCCGGATGATGCCTTCTACGGTCTCAATGACGCCCATGTAGAGTTCGTGGTGTTCGCTGTTCGCAAATAAGCTGTTAACTAGTTCACGCATCGCAGTATCTCCTGACTCAGGGCTCTCATGCTTAGTGTCTTAAAAACCCGTCTGATGCACAGACAGGTCGCGTAAAATATGGACGCCGGGCACCCTGCTCGTAGAGACGTGGGTCGCTGAGATCAAACTGCGCCAGTAGAGCGGTTTTCGAGTCGGGTAACTCTTCTCCCAGGTGCATATGGTACTCCTGTGGTACTTCAAAAAAATTACATATGGTATTCAGCTAGACGAACAACCATGCCACCGATGATTGGCTTTGCACAGTGTATCGAGTATACGTATTGGCACAGGGTTAAATATTGCCACAATAGGGTCATATATCGCCATAATGACTTCCCGACTACAGACATCGGTGATGTCCAGCATCCACAGCGGATATTTTATGACCCGCAGCTATCCGCGCATCGCGGAGTGAGACTTCGGCCTGCATAAACGGGGCCTCTCTCGTTTGTTGCATGGTACTCCCTTGTCGCGCGACACCCTGCTGCCCGGGGATGAAATCCGCCTGAGTGGGCGGCAACAAGTGCGCGTGCTGAAAATACTTTACCGATATCGCTGAGTTCGCTGTAGCACAGCACCATCGCCAGTCGGGTTAGCTGTATATCGCCCCGCCGGATAATTATGTCGAGTGTCGCGAAGCGCCTATTGGCAACTTATAACCCCGTTATGTCAATAAATGACCTTAACTCGCTTTGTTTACTTAATACACTGTGCAAAGTTGATTACCAATCTGTGGTGGCGCCGATGAACCTGGGACAGATTTTCAGTCTACGAGTACCTAAATGAAACAGGATAACTGCATAATCATAGGCGCGAGCCACGCAGCCGCGGAACTGATCCCCCAGTTGCGGCAATCGGGCTGGGAAGGCCATATCCAGGTCATCGGTGATGAGGACTTCCTGCCCTACCACAGACCGTCACTTTCCAAGGATTTTCTTGCTGGAACGAAAGATGCCGATGACCTGCTGATCCGCCACAAGCGGGTCTACACCAAGCACGATGTCGAACTCAAACTGGGACATGGCGTCACCAGCATCGATCGCGCTGGGCATACCGTGACCCTGGAGAATGACGAGGTGCTGGGCTACACCAAACTCGCTCTGTGTACCGGATCCCGCGCCCGGCAAATCCTTCTGCCCGGCATAGAACTGGGTGGCGTCCACTACCTGCGTAGCATGGCCGATGTCATGGATATCAAACGCAATGTCCGCAATGGCGGCAAGGCGGTCATTATCGGCGGGGGCTACATAGGGCTCGAAACCGCCGCTGTGCTAACCAGATTGGGTATGAGCGTTAGCGTGCTGGAGATGCTTCCGCGTATTCTCGCTCGGGTGACCGCGCCGGAACTCTCTGAATTCTTTTCCCGCATACATGCCGAGGAAGGCGTCGATATCCAATGCGACATGGCGGTGGAGGCTATTCAGGGGTGCAGCTCTGGCCATGTGAGTCGCGTGGTTTGCGCCGATGGCAAACAATTTGATGCTGAACTGGTTATCGTCGGGGCGGGCATCGTTCCCAATGTAGAACTTGCAGAAGCTGCAGGGCTTGAAGTCGACAACGGCGTCCTGGTGGATGAGTTCGCCCGGACATCTGATCCCGATATCGTTGCCGCCGGGGACTGCACCAATCACCCCAATAAGCCGCTGGGCCGGCGTCTGCGATTGGAAAGTGTTCCCAATGCGACGGACCAGGCAAAATCAGCCGCCGCTTCCATATGCGGAAAACAGCGGGAATATGCGCAAATACCCTGGTTCTGGTCCGACCAATACGATGTCAAATTGCAGATTGCCGGCCTCAACCAGAGTTACGATCAGGTGGTCATTCGCGGCGACCGGTCTGTGGGAAGAGGTTTCGTCGCCTACTACCTGAAAGAAGGTAAACTGCTTGCGGCTGACTGCATCAACCGTCCGGAAGAATTTGTCGTCGCGAAGCGGCTGTTGGCGCAGGATATGGAGGTGAGTCCTGATATGTTGGCGGACGAATCCGTTAATCCCATGGATTTTCTGACCCCTTGATAAGACGACCGTACGGCCCAAGGATCCGCTAATTCAATATTCAGATCCAGGCCAGTGTCAACATGGCCTGGAGGTCCTCTATGATTTTTTATCATAGGGAATCCGTTATTCTCTATTAGAGGTCATCTATTGTGTCAGTTGTGCTAATGCACGGTCTGTGACTCAATCTGTGTTTCAATTGCATCAATAAGTCGTGCAATCTGACTTTTCCAGGCTCTTTCGAATTCGGGCGTCCATTCCTCGTCGAGTGAATCGCGCATCGCCAGATAAACAGCGTTGAGAATCTTATCGTACATCTGGGGGGTGACACCATTTGCCATGTGCGTCTCCACTTCGAACCGCACTACCTCCTGTTTGTCCGAACCATCAGACATCATCATGAGATTGATAACTTCGCTTAGCATTATTCCGCGCATCAGGTGGTCCATATGTGACATCATTTCCCTCGACTCCGGACTTGCCTCAAAATAGTACTTATAGGCGGGCTCGGAAATATCAATATTCTTCTCTGCTGCTACTTCCAATGAAGACAGGATCGAATCAATGTCTGACATAAGTAAACTCCGCTATCTTTAATAAGTGTGCCAGATCAGTTTCCCTTATAGGGGGTGTAGCTTCACCGGAAGATCCGCAAAGCCGCGCACGAAGTTGGACTGCACCCGCTCAGGCTC
>TARA_R110001592_G_scaffold240214_6_pt1 | contig 10617 bp, 16 predicted proteins | sample TARA_R110001592 | Tara Oceans TARA_R110001592 (sample SAMEA4398387) | marine metagenome | biome: Polar Biome; feature: [SRF] surface water layer (ENVO:00010504); material: water (ENVO:00002006), including particulate matter (ENVO:01000060) such as... | depth 5 m | reverse complement strand
CGACATCCATATAACCTACGTTAAGATCAAAGACTTCCAAGAGATGATCGACGCAGACAGACTATGTATCACCATGTGTGCTACGTTTATGATGCGTAGGTTTCTCTTCCACCTTCAAGAATTAGAACCTGAAGAGATGCGCCAGCAGTTTGGTTACTACGATGCCGGTGGATACGGTACGCAGATATCTATGGGTAGAGTCACGGACGCTGACGTTACCATACAGGAAGACCAAGCTGAGCTAGTCTTCTGGTACGATGTATCTGGCATTACGGATACAGACAGCATAGACAGAGCCTTTAACACCTTAGTCACAGAGAAATTCACGGAGGTGAAGAATGCCTAGTCTAGAATACCAACTCAAGCAACTCAAGGAGCAGGTCATAAGCTACAACACGGGTAGCTTCCTAACCCAAGACACCGACTGTCTACGTGTACTAGAGTCAGCGGATAGGTTGTCCCTTAGGGATGAGTCTGTTCTTATCACCGGCGAGTCAGGTACAGGTAAAGAACTTGTAGCAGAGAGACTGCATGGTAGGCGGTCAGGTAGATTCATAGCCTTGAATCTATCGGCCATGCCTGACACTATGATACAGGCTGAACTCTTTGGCCACGTAAAGGGAAGTTATAGCGGGGCAACCAGTAGCCGCATGGGTCTGTTGGTTGCTGCATCCAAGGGTACGTTGTTTCTGGATGAGATAGGTGAGATATCACCTGCGATACAGGTAATGCTGTTGCGTCTGATAGAGACACGTAAGTTCCGTAGGATAGGGGAGAACGAGGACACGGACTTTACAGGTAGGTTTATCTTCGCTACGAACTCTTTGTCTTCTGACTTTCGTACTGACCTGTACCACAGGATAGCCACGTTTAGGTTAACACTAAAGCCCTTGCGTGAGCGTATGGATGACGCACGACTTATACTCAAGAGTCTTCTGACCGATGAAGAGTACGAGGACTTCATCAAGCTGCTGCATGAAGGTGCTAAGGCAAGCCAATGGGCAAGCCCTACCCTACTGAAGGGCAATGTCCGTGAGCTACTCCGCTTGGCAACCCAGTATAAAGTCCTAGGCCCACATAGCCTAGACTTCCATTTCGAGGGCGACCAGTAACAACAGGCAACTATAATGTAGCGATTGGTTATGATGCAGGTATTGTGTAGACTAAGAAAAAACTTTCAACTGTTAGCCGGTTTGGCACGGTTCCTGCTTAATACTATATGTTAAGCGATTTTTCCTTAACCACAATTAGAAATTTTTGCGCTAACAGTTAGCCGCAAAACGTAACAAGTAAAATGCAAATGATAGATACAACATACGAGGTGGAGCACTTCCAGTCAGGAGATTGGAAAGACTTCAAGTTCCATGTACCAGAGTTCAAGACTACAGCAGACGTAGTCGCTAGGTACGGTGAGGCAAAAACGCTAGGCTTGCTGAATCAGCAGGTTAGCGCACGCATTCGGTCTACAGTAAAGAACTCGTTGAAGCCTAACGGCAAGACGACGGATGAGCTACGGGCCGAGTTGACTGAGAAGCACCCTGACTTGGTAATCTACACCAAGGAGGATGCAGACAAGTGGACTCCAGAAGCAGGCGGCGGGGAGACTCCCGGCAAACTGTTCAAGAAGGCCAAGGCATACTTTGCTGCTGGCGAATTCGATGAGGGCAAAGCTGTCATTGCTCGCATGGAGGAACTAATGGCCGCCGAGAGGGAGGTCTAGTAAATAAGGGTAACGTAGCATGGTGTCGTACGAGATGTACGAACCGGCTCCTTGGGTATTCATGGCCGTGAGAAACACTACGTTACCCTAACTTTATACATATGGATGATATAGATAACATAGATAAGCTACGTGCAAAAGCTGCAACACTGGAGGATCACTCCGAACTCCTACGGAAAATGCGAACCAAGTCTGCAGCTTCGCGCTCGACGTACAGTCCAACCAACGCTTACAAGATAAAGCCTATCTTGGATAAGCTACTCAATGGTCAGAAGGATATCGTAGTCACGGCGGAGGAGACAGGCTACACAGTCAACACCCTCTATGTAAAGTTAACTGACGGGTTTAAATTTCTTGTTGACAACTCTACAGAATACGGGCCAATCTACGGGGAGCTACGCACTCAGGTTGCACTACGCAAGACGAATACTGGGGTCTTGATTTACTTCAAGGATACTACGCGTAACCAGATTAAAGCCAGAGAACTACAGTACGAGTTTGCGGACTCGTCTGTGTGGAAAGGAGAGTTACTCGCTTGGTTACAGAACGCCAAGGAGATGGAGACCTTCAATAGAGAAAACGTCAAGGTCGATGCAAAGGATGTCAAGTGGTTGGAAGACCAGCAGAAACTTGTAGACTTTGAGTTCGACGCAGACAGTGACTCATTAAATATAGTAAGATAAATACAATGCCATTACTAACACTAGCCTTAGCCTCTGTATTCTTTACCTTGCTGTTCTCGGTACTCTTTATCGTAGATCTTTATGACGATTGAACAACTACTAGACTGTACCGTAGAAAAGTTAGAGGCTATGTCGGATGAGGACTTACTCCAACACTTCGACTGTTACTTAAAGTTAACCGAACCACAGGTGACGTTAGCTAAATCTAAAACCGCACGTAAGAAGCGTGTACCGAAAGAGAAACCAAGTCTGCTTAATCAAGTAGAGTTACTAAAGAAATCATATGGAATTACTTAATCTAGAAAAAACCAAAGAGGGTAAACTTATCCTAAAGATAGATGCGTCACTCATAAAGGAATCAGCTTGCGAGCGTAGGCTGTGGTATATGTTGTGTCGTGGGCTGCGTAAACGGAACTCTAACCATAAGATGGAGTACGGTACGGCAGTGCATAAAGCCTTGGAGTCGTACTACTCTGATGGTGACGAGGAGAAGGCTACCAACATGGCCATCGACCACTATGCTGATGTGCTTGTACCCGACAAAGACTTCCGAGACCTAGCGCACTTGGTCAACCTACTTCAGCAGTACTACAAGGTGGACACAGGGTTGCAGGTACGCAAAGACCCTGACCCTCTGCTTGAGATGCGCTTCGCCTATCCCTACCTGCAGACACCAGAGTTAGATGTACTCTTCTGTGGTACGATAGACTTTGTCGGAACTTACTTTGGAAGGCCTGTCATCGTAGACCACAAGTCCACCGCAGCGTACGGCATCGCTTCCTACTTCGCATCATACAAAGTCTCCCCGCAGCTTATGTTCTACAACCTCATATGGCATAAGCTTTTCCCTGAAGACAATGTAGGCTGTATGATTAACGGCCTGTTCCTTGGGCGTTCACACAAGAACAAGTTTGAACGTAGCGAGATCTTTGAGTTCAGCAACGACAGGCTGGTCAAGTTCCAAGCCTACATCGACGACCTTGTAGGTAGGATACGCAGCAAGCTGGACATATACTTCAACACGTACGAAGAGCAGGACGGTGAGGATATCTTCCTCAGCAACTTCGCCTGCTGCGAGACTAAGTTTGGCCTGTGTGGGTTTACTCCGTTGTGTACGGCAAACTCAGCCGGTGACAGGGAGTCCATAGTCAACATGGACTACACTCGCAAGGTCTACGATCCACTACAGTTTCAGCTATGACACAAGACTATTATATTAGCGCGGTAGATCAAGTGATAGACCTTACCCGTAAGTTGGAAACAGCTAGTGAGATGTCGTACAGTTCGTTGACATTCGCGTGGGGTAGAGTACATGAGTTGGAAGAAAGACTAGAAGATTTGGAGAAAGAACATGGAAGTAACAGAAAAAACACTAAAGGCTAGGCACGATGCCTACAAGGACGGCATGGATAACTTTACCATGCTACGCTACACGGCAGCTATGGAGTCTCTTAACGCGACCCTTGAAGCTACGCTACAGGACAACGAGATGACAGGCATACTAACTGCCGACTCCGCAAGCCATACCTCTGCGATACTTGCGGCAGCAGATATGCTTGGCAGTAAGCTAACCGGAATAGACAAGACCTTACAGAACTTGTCCATACTACTGGGAAGGGGTATCAGCAAGTGAAGATACAACTCGACACAATAGCCGGTAAGCGTGCGCTGTTTATAGCAGCGGAGTGCGTCAAGCTGCTGGATGAAAAGCAGAAAGACTACGGGCCGAGAAACATCAGCCGGTTCGGGGCCAAAGGTCTTAGCGTACGTTTGTACGACAAGGTAGAGCGGTTGGCAAACCTACTGTTGGACAGGGGTGAGCTACCCAAGAACGAATCTTTGGAGGATACCTTCAAGGACATAGCAAACTACGGACTCATCGGGCTTATGCTACTACGCAACGAGTGGCCTAGTGAAGAGCAGTTAGAATTCGACACCTTCTTTGGTGTCATTGAACCAGAAACAAAGATTGAAGTAACAACAGAAAAAGATAATGTATAAACCATTGATTGCAATTGTGGGTCATAGTGGCAGCGGCAAGAGTACGTCGCTGCGTAACCTAGACCCCAAGACTACCTACATACTAGACTTAGAGCGTAAGGGATTCCCTTTTCGCAACGCTAGTAAGTTTAACATCGTTCCGGTAGAGAACGCCAACGCCTTCCCTAGGTTGCTTGAGAAAGCTCTGAAGGAAGATGACTGCGAGACTATCATAGTCGAGTCATTCACCAAGTATGTTGAGCAGGTGTTTACACTAGCCTCCAATTCGTTTAAGGGCTACGACATATGGGCGTTCTACAACAGGACGATCCGTAACATGCTGGACTCCATCAAGAATGACAAGGCTACGATCATCTTCACAGCAGTAGACGACATCGTGAAGATACCGCAGATTACAGGTGGTGAGTCATCTAACCGCAGGGTCAAGGTGCAAGGTAAAGTTCATGAGGGTGCAGTAGAGAAGGAGTTTCTCATGGTACTGTTCACTGAAGTACGCAAGAACGAGAAGACTGAGAAGATGGAATACTTCTTTCAGACTAATACGGATGGCGTTACTTCGGCCAAGACACCTATGGGTATGTTCGATGAACAGCTTATCCCGAACGACATCGTTACGGTACTGGAGAAAGTGGAGGAGTACTATGCTTAATCTAACGCCAGAAGCTACACCTGTCAAGCACCTGTATCGCACAGAGTCTACTGATACGTCCGAGCAGGCTGCGTGTAGTCTGGATGTTACTCGGCTAGAGTACTCAGTGCTTGCAGTTATCAGAAAGCTTGGCCCCTGTATTAGCGACGAAGTCCGAGAACACTTTCCGAACTTATCCTACAGTAGCGTAACAGCACGCTACCGTGCGTTGCTGGACAAAGGTCTTATCAAGGACACAGGCAACCGTCGTAAAGGTAATAGCGGTAGAAAGCAGAGAGTCATGGAGGCAGCAGCTAGATGAGGCTAACACACGAACAGCACAGAGACCACATACAGTGGTCAAAAGATAACTACCACCAGAAGGTGGGCATCTCTGGTAAGATCAAAGCCTTGTGGCATCCTACCGTACGTCATGAGATGCAACGGCTGCGTTTAAAGCAGATGCAGGGTATAAAAGCTATCGTCAAGGCGGTAGAGGCAGCGAAGCTAAAGGTGGGCTGCGAATAACTTTCCCTATGAGTGTAGGGGATACGTGTACAATACACTACGATAAACATAAACACAAACTACATACATAATAACTAATGGCTAAGATAAGTCTAAAGGACATTACGGAAAATTCGGGTAGGCCTTACCTCCCGAATGGTACATACACGCTTCGCATCGTCGAAGCCGAGCGCAAGGTTAGCAGCAAGGGCAACGACATGGTTGCCATTGTAGCTGAGGTTGTGGAACCCACAGAAGTTAACGGGCCTAGAGGTTTCGTTGAAGTCGGTGGTGTTCAGGTTAGGGACTACCCTCTGATTCCTTCGCGGAGTCTGAAGGAGTATCACAAGATCTTCGATCTACCAGAAGATTTTGAGCTGGAAGAGTACGACGAGATCGCTGCTGGTCTAAAGGGTAAGGCTTTTAAAGCTGTACTCTACACGAAGACCGAGTCTAGGATGGACGAGATCACAGGTGATCCTATGATCGACCCCATAACTGGGCAGCCGTTAGCGAACTATCGCTACAACGTGGAGCGCAGGTTAGAAGCTGCTGAAAGCCACGATCTGTCGGAGTTCTAGTCTCATGGGAGGCTTGCGGTATGGTACGTAGAGAGATTCTACGTCGGGTAGGTGTTACTCTTTCACCCCCCTCTGAAACAAACGCAAGCCTCCTTCACTATACCAAAGTTAACATGAAACAAAAGACTGATGAACGGGTTAAAAAATACTGCCCAATTCTAATACCCGAACGCTTACACCGTAAGCTAAAGGAGAAGGCGCGTGACAGTAAGTTACGCTTAAACCAATACATACCTAGGCTACTACTTAAAACACTACGTACACAAGATGACAGTAATTGAACAAATAAAACAGGAGCTAACAAGCTTGGCTCCAGATAAACCACAGGACTGTGAGGCTTTGTCACACAGGTTAAAGGAACTCACGGCAAAGGTTTTGGTTGTAGGCTACAAGTCTGGATTCCAAGACGCATCGTCGTTGATAATGTCCTATGCAGATGAACACTTCAAGGGTAACAAGGACTTCAACAAGGAGTCTGAAGAGGTTGCCACAGAGAAGATCATGAGCTTAGAGCTTGGGGAGCTGCCCGTAGACGAACAATCAACAGATGCGTCATAAGCCTACCGAGGATTACTCAGGCTTAACCGTTGTAATCGACACGCCCTCGCGGTTTGACCGCCACGTTCTTATGAGCGGATACGCGGGGGCGTTTTTTGATTCTACACTTGGGGTTAGTCGTGAGTCTTGTGATCTGCGTACGTTGTCTACGTTGAACGCAGGATATTTGCCGAACACAAGGGTTGTTCTGTTGCTTGGGCGTAAGTCTTTGCATGAGTACAAGCCCGGTGTAGGTCTCGACGAACAGCGAGGTAACCCTTGGATGGAGGGTGACATTATACACCTAGCATCCTATATGCCACAGGATGCCTTCGACCGTAAGAACTACTTCAACCCTAACATAGAGTACACCGGGGGTAGCGACGATGATAAGGCTACGCACGGTAAGACCAAGCGACAGAACTGGCGGTTCTGGTTACGGAAAGATCTCAAGAAGGCGTGTCGTTATCTGCTAATAAAACCTAAGATGGAAGAGTTAGGTGAGGTAATCTACCCAGACATCGAGGCAGTAGTTAAAGACCTAACAGAGACTAAAGGTAAAGACTTGTTCTTTGATGTTGAGACCGCTAGTGATTTGACGCTTACGTGCTTTGGCTATGGCTGGTCAGAGGCGGAAGCTATTTGTGTTCCGATGTATGAAATCCCACGGCGTGCGTACTACTACGGTGGTCTGGGTACAGCAAGAATTTTAAGAGCCTTGGCGGTAGCGTTCCGCGACAATACGGTGGTAATCCACAATGCCCTGTTCGACCTATTCGTCATGGCTTACAAGTATGGTATCCCCGCCCCTCGCAAAGTCTACGATACAATGCTCGCGCACCATCGCCTATGTCCCGAAGTAGAGAAATCCCTAGGCCACTGCATCTCACTGTACGCTGACCGTGAGTACCACAAAAACGACGGTGTCTTTGAACCCCGCAACCAACAGCAAATCCTCTCCCTCTATCATTACAACGCCAAGGATGTTATAAGCCTAGCCCTACTCAAACCAAAGCTAGCCATCCACGCGAAGCAACTCTACGCGGAGGACAGCATCCAGCAGGTAAACGACAGCGTCGCACCGTACCTGACTGCCATGCTGCAGGGTATCAACTACAACAAGCAGGACTTAGACGACCGTGTGGCGTACAACAATCGCTACTGTGCTCAAATTTCCCGTATACTAAAGCTGCTTGTAGGCTATGAGTTAAACCCTAACAGCCCTAAGCAGGTCTCAGCTTATTTGTATGAGGGTATGGGTTACAAGAAGCCGGTCAAGGACATGACCAACGAGAAGACTCTACTGCAGCTACGCCTGAAGCATCCGAATCCTGTGCTAACTATCATACTGAAGTACCGTGGCATAGCTAAGCAATCGGGTCAGTTAAAGTTTCCTCCGTATGTTCTACGTGGAACAAACAAAGAGAGGATCACCACGGCGTATAACCTAGCAGGTACTACGACGTTTAGGTTGGCCTCGAAAAGATTGCTTGGACGCTGGGGTACAAACGTGCAAAACTTCCCCAAGGATTTACGTAAACTATTCCTACCAGATGAAAACAAAGTCTTTGTCCAAGTGGATCAGTCAGGCGCAGAAGCACTTGTCGTTTCTTACCTGTGTACTAAGGGTAACTTTCGCAGCCTCTTTCTACATGGGATTAAAAGTCATGTGTATGTTGCCCTTCGTTTGTTTGCCGACGTGTGGGCTGCAGAACTGGGCCGTTCGGTCGATAACTTCTGTACTGCGCCGATTGCCGAGGTTGCTACGCTGCGAGGCTGGAGCGAGCTAGACAAGTTAATAAAGTCTAGCGACAACTGGAGCGCAGAGAAACGCTACTACTTCATTGCCAAGATGGTTTGCCATGCCAGCAACTATGGCATGAAGCCCCCTACGTTCAGACTTAACCTACTCCAGAAGTCAGAAGGTAAGGTTTCCATCTCTCAGGCCGAGGCCAAGGTATTCCTTAATACTTACCACGACCTGTTCCCTGAGATACGTGGCTGGCATAGAGAGACCGTCGATACGCTACGTCGAGATGGTGTGCTGCGTAATCTGTTCGGCTACCCCCGTGTCTTTACTTCTATCATAGATGAGTCTATGCACAAAGAAGCCTTTGCCTTTGTACCCCAATCAACCGTGGGGACAATAACCAACATCACGTTTACTAAAATGCAACAGAAAATAGAAAATCAAAAAGATCCCCTGTCCTCAATGGACGTAGATATCGTACAGAACAATCACGATAGCGTACTGTTACAATGCCCACCTGAACACGTGGACTATGTAGCCAAGGAAACTATGGCCGTGATGAACTGTGACATGATTTCACCACGCGGTGAGAAGTTCGCCATGAAGAGCGAGGCTTGTATCGGAGATACATGGGGAGGTGTCGTGTGACTACCATTGAAAATTGGCGGTTATCAATGGAAGACCTAGAATCCCCAGACCTTTATATAGACTGGGGGTTTTACTTTCTTATAAGCAGTTGTCTACAACGCAGGGTGTGGACTTCGCAAGGTATCAATGCAATCTACCCTAACCTATTCATGCTACTGGTTGGCCCACCCGCTTGTGGTAAGAGCCGTCTAATCTCGATGGTCTCTGATATCATACAGGATGCTGAGCTACAGTTAATGACAAAGGACAAGAAGGGTACGGCCCCCATGTTTGAGTACACTGCAGACAGCATCACGGCTGAGTGTCTCAGTGAGTACCTAGCCACGAATTGCACGAAAGTCTTCACCCTAGACGATGGCAAGGAATACGTCCATGCGTCCTGTACGATGTTGATAGAAGAGCTTGGTGTCTTCCTAAAGAAGCGCACCGAAGACACCGTCAACATGCTGAACCAACTCTACGACGCACGTAACTATCGCTACTACACGAAGAAGCAGGGCAAGGACAACGTACAAAACGTGTGTGTGTCGTTGATTGCTGGTACTACACCCTCGTTTATCCGCGAGTGCTTCAACGAGAATCTTATCTCACAGGGTTTTACCTCACGTTTTATAGTGGTCTACCAAGAGGAGCCTAGGTTCTTTAGGCAGTTCACAGGCTTCGAGGATAAGCATATTAAAGCAAGGGCAGCGGTGGTTCAGCACGTAAAGAAACTTGCCAACCTGTGTGGGCCTGTGCCTATGTCAGCAGAGTGTGCAGCCTATCACAAGGATCGTTACGAGAGGGGTATGTACATAAACAGTAGGATAAACTCCAGCCCTAAGCTGGACTTGTACTACGCACGGAAGAACCTGCATCTACAGAAACTTGCCTTGGCTGTGCAGATGGGTACTTCAGCGGAGTCTACTGAGATCACACTAGAGGCGTTCAAGCACGCAGAGAAGTTCCTCGCTGAGACTGAAGTCTTCATGCACTTGAGCTACGACCTAACAGGTAGGAACGTAATCCACGAGTACACCAAGAAGCTTAGCGAGTATGTGAACAGTAAGCCTGAAGGTGTATCTCACAAACGCCTGTGGTTAGATTGGCATAGTGATCTGAAGAAGGAAGAACTAGAGGCAGCGTTGGAGTTCTTGATGCAGACTGACCAGATCTCAGGTTCACGTAGCGGTGGCAAGCTGGTCTACCTACCAAAGGGTTAGACTAGTAAATCCCACGCATCCTCGTACTCTTGCAGCCTACTATGCTTGCCGTTGTAAATCTTGAGGCATACTGTGGTAGCCTTGTTGAAGGGCAGTATCCAAAACCGCTGCGAGTCCAAAGCACAACACACGAAGAAGTCTATCTGATCCGCTGTGTATCTTTTCTTAGCTGTCATACCGTGTGCCAACTGAAACTGGTAGTGCTCACTGCATTGCGGATACTTGTGCTTCTCCAGTGTAGTCTTGATCTGAAGCCGTCGCCAAGTTTTACCGCCCTTACCAACTAAGAGGTCAAACACAGACGAGCTACTCATAGGCTGTGCTACACACCAGCCATGTTTCAGCAGCATCTCAGCAACT
>TARA_R110001592_G_scaffold199588_2_pt1 | contig 10617 bp, 9 predicted proteins | sample TARA_R110001592 | Tara Oceans TARA_R110001592 (sample SAMEA4398387) | marine metagenome | biome: Polar Biome; feature: [SRF] surface water layer (ENVO:00010504); material: water (ENVO:00002006), including particulate matter (ENVO:01000060) such as... | depth 5 m | reverse complement strand
GTAAATAATAAGCGCAATACCTGGTGGAATAATAGGAGTGATCAAAGATGATGCAGCAGTAACAGCAGATGAAAAAGCCGGACTATAACCACGAGCGACCATTTGAGGAACAAGCAATTTTGACCCCATTGCAGCATCTGCAATATTAGATCCAGATAACCCCCCCATTAATGTACTTAATACAACATTAACTTGTGCTAATCCGCCACTCATATGTCCCGTCAACACTTCACAGAAGGTCAATAATTTTTTACTTATTCCAGTTTGATTCATGAAAACGCCTGCCATCACAAAAAAAGGAATTGCCAATAAAGTAACTGAATCTAATCCTCCAGCTAACCTCTGAATTACAATGACTAACGGAATGCTATCATTCAACAAAAAATAACCAAGCGTTGAGGCAAATAGGCAAAATGCCACAGGGACTCCCAATGAAAATAAGATCATTAATGCAATGATAGGAATAATAACGTCCATTATTTGTCTCCTGTATTTTTACAAAAAAGTTTGTTAACTATAAAAATTCTAAATTGATGATAAAGCATGAAAAAAGCACTTACAGGAATCGCTGAATAAATATAGATATAAGGTATTTGCAATGTAGAAGTGAAACGGTTTTCAGACATTTGGAGTAGTACTAAGCCATAAAACAGCATAAACATTAAAGAGATAGATATAATCAGAGGTACTAATACATCATTAGTAAATCGATACAGTTTAGTTGGTAACTTTTTAATTAAATAATCAACATTAACGTGCTCTTGACGGCTCATGAGTACACTTGCCCCCATAAAAGTAAACCACACAAATAAAGCGAGGCACACCTCTTCTACCCATGCACTTGGAGCATTAATAACATAACGCATGATCACACCATAGATTGTAAGCAATACAATTAATGCAAGTGATATAGAAGCAATTAACTGATCTATTTTATTAAATAGCCTTACGATTTTTAAAATGAGTTTTTCACTTTTGTGATGCTTAAGGCTTACACTACTTTCAACTACTGAGTTCATTACTATCCCCTTGATAAATAGGGCTATACAGCCCTATTAATTGATTATTTCATTGCTGCCATTTTGGCTTGAGTATCAAGGTAAAGGTTTGGAGTCCACTCTGCAAAATCCTTAGGGACTTGTATTCGAGCAGCCTCCTCAAATGCAGCGATATCAACTTCATTTACCGTAACACCTTCACCTTTCAAAAGCTCAATCACCTCTTTATCTGAAGCTTCAACTAATTCTGCACCATACTTAACCATCTCACGGCTAGTGCTAGTAATAATCTCTTTTTCTTCGGCGCTCAATTTATTCCAAAAGCTCGTACCAGCAACAAAAGGAGACATGTGCTTAGAGTGTGAAGTAAGATTTAAGTTTTTTGCAACTTCATAAAACTTCCCACCAAACAACACAGCCGGTGGATTCTCAACACCACTGATCACGCCTTGTGCAATAGCAGGATAAACATCAGATAATGACATAGGGGTTGTTACAGCGCCCATTCCTTTTACAGTAGAAATAGCAACTCGCGAATGTTGTACTCGAATTTTTACACCTTTTAAATCACTTGGTGTTGTTACCTTGTTTTTAGATAATAAATGACGAGTACCATAAACAACATCAGGAACAACAATTTGTAACCCTTTAGCTGTTAATTGATTTGATAAATCTTGAAACCATTCGGTATGAAGCAACTGAGATTTTTTATCGAATGATTGTGTTAAATAAGGGGCATTAATAACACCAAAATCGGGAATAGTATCCATTAAATAACCATAAGAACTAATAGTTATTATGTTTGCTCCAAACTTAGCTTGCTCTAAAACCTCGGTTTCACCACCTAATTGACTGGATGGAAATAAACGAAATATAATTTCACCCGCTGACTTCTCTTTTACCTTATCTGCCCAAAAATGCATTGCTTTATCAATTGGCTCTCCTGACTGATTTCCATATGCAATCATCACTTCAGTCGCAGCCTGAGCGCCGCCAGTTAGTGCACAACTAAGTCCAAGTATGGTGACCATTTTTTTCACTGTGTTTTTCATATTATATCCCTTTATTTGTTGTGGTTAGTTAATTAAAAATTCTTGTTTTAGTGTTTCTCTTATACCAATACCTTTAATACTGGTGAGTAACTGAACAACTTCTTCTGTTAAGTTTTCTTGTCGATTGAGGTTTATTCCCCATACTTTTTCAAGCCCTAGCACATTATTTACAAGCTGATGGATATCATTTTCGTAAAGGGGACCCCATTCGTAAAAACATTTAAGGATCCACTCATCATCATTTACAGGGATCACTTCAGTCCCCCTTTTTCCCAAATAAAAGCAAATCAATGATGCTAAAGAAAATGACAGTAATTTAGGAGCTTGTTTATTCTTTTCAATATAAGTCAGTAATTGAGGCAAAAGTCTGGAATTAAATTTAGCAAATGAATTGAGCGAAATAGAGGTCAAGAAATGCTCAATATATGGATTTTTAAAGCGATTGATCACATCATGACTAAAATTGATTAAATCATTTTTATCCATATCTAAACTAGGGATAATTTCATCGTGCAGTAATCTATCAATAAAAGGAGCAATTTGCTTATCATCCATCGCTTCTGCAACCGTATTGATACCGGCTAAATATGCGACGGGCACTAAAGCTGTATGCAGCCCGTTTAGTATTCCAACTTTTCTTTCTTTATAAGGTTTAATATCATCAACAATTTTTATATTTAGTGGATATTTATCTAAGCATAATTTTTTATTAAGAAACTCTGGGCCTTGAATAACAAATAAATAGAAGTACTCAGCCGACACTAAAAAATTATCTTTATAACCTAATTTGGATTCAATATTTTGAATATTGCTTTTAGGGTAGCCTGTTACAATTCGATCAACCAAAGTAGAGCAGAATGTATTTGCTTTTTCTAACCAAACCACAAAAACTTGCTCTAGTGACCATAACTCGCAGTATTGTAATAGGGTTTCTTTTAACTTATCACCGTTATAATCAATTAACTCACAAGGTAAAAAAATCAAGCCTTTACTCAGATCCCCGGAAAAAAAGTTATATCGATGTAATAAAAACTGAATTAATTTACCCGGAAAAGTATTTGCAGGTTGAAGTGAAATGAGATCATCAGCATCAAAACAAATTCCAGCTTCCGTTGTATTAGAAATTATCCACTCTAACGCTTCATTTTCAGCTTCCAATAAAAAAGCATCATATTCTCCATATACTTTAATTTCTTTATTTATTGAGCTCACTATTCTTGGCTCAGAAACAATGCTTCCTTGTTCATTGATTCCTTGGATCAAGGCAGTATAAAGTCCACCTTGCTCATCTAATTTAGGATGATCAGCTTTTATTGGTCTAATGATCGTTATCCCAGCATTAAAATCTGTGAACTCATTCAACAAATCAACTTGCCAATCTACAAAAGCTCGTAAGAAATTTCCTTCACCAAATTGAATGATCTTAGTAGGATATTTGGGTAGCACGTGAGTTGAACGATTTAGTGTTTCCATCATAATGGTTGCCTTAAAATTAATATGAACCTAGCCGCCTTGAAATCTGCAGGCATCTTAAATAATAAAAACAAGTCAAATATGAGGAGAGCATCATAACGAGAGCTATATCGTTTAAAACGGATTTTTAATGGTTTTTTATAATAAAAACCAGCAAAAATTAGAGGTTAAATCTGTTTTTTATTGCCTTTTAGTAAATAAAGTACTCAAATTCGAAAATTGAAGCCAAATAGAAGAGTTAAAATATGAAACAATTTATCCATATACATCCTGCTGATAATGTTATTATTGCACTGAAGGATATTGAAAAAGATCAAACTATTGAGGTCAATGGTAACCATGTACAGGTTTTAGAAGTAATTAATCGAGGCCATAAAATGGCCATACAAAAGATTAATCATTCAGAGTTTATTATTAAATATGGTAGCCCAATCGGACATGCTGTTGAACAGATACAACCGGGACAAGCAATACACACTCACAACATAAAAACAAATTTGTCTAATGTTTCAGATTACCAATACCTTCCTAAAACAACCCCCTTTAATACACACCTTAAGAATCAAGAAATACAAACCTACCAAAGACCTAACGGAGATATAGGTATACGCAATGAACTATGGGTAATCCCAACTGTTGGTTGTGTTAATGGTATTTCGCAACAAATAGTAAACCGATTTATTGAACAAAACCCACAATTATTAATTGATGGAATATATGTTTTTCCACATCAATTCGGCTGTTCACAGCTTGGAGATGACCATGAAAATACAAAGAAAATTTTAGCTGACATGGTTCTCCATCCAAATGCAGGGGGAGTATTGGTTATTGGCTTAGGATGTGAAAATAATCAAATCGAACCTTTTAAAGAATTATTGGGAAATTATGATAATCAACGTATTCATTTTATGGTCACACAGCAAGAAATGAATGAAGTTGAAGTCGGTATTAAACATCTCCAAGAGATTTATCAAGTCATGTCCTTAGATAAAAGAACTTCCTGTTCAATCGGTAAATTAAGAATAGGTCTTGAATGTGGTGGTTCAGATGGTTTATCAGGTATTACAGCTAATCCTTTATTGGGTGTTATTTCAGATTATTTAGTAACACAAGGGGGAACAACAGTACTAACAGAAGTACCTGAAATGTTCGGTGCTGAACACATACTTTTTGAACGTTGCATTAACAGGGAGATATTTGATAAAGGCGTCGCTATGGTTAATGAGTTTAAACAATACTTTATTGATCATAATCAGCCTATTTATGAAAACCCATCGCCAGGTAATAAGATCGGCGGTATTAGTACTTTAGAAGATAAATCACTTGGTTGTACTCAAAAAGCAGGTAATAGCCCCGTAGTTGATGTTCTGAAATATGGTGAGCGCTTAAAAGCACCAGGCCTCAATTTATTAAGTGCACCAGGAAACGATGCAATAGCAACATCTGCATTAGCAGCTAGTGGTTGCCATTTAGTTTTATTTACAACAGGTAGAGGTACTCCATACGGTGGTTTTGTGCCAACTATGAAAATATCTACTAACTCAGATTTATTCCAAAGAAAACCACATTGGATAGATTTTAATGCAGGTTCCATAGTAGAGGGAGGGCATATTAATGAGGTCGCAAGTGATTTTCTAGATAAAATAGTAAGTGTTATTAATGGTCAAAAGACATGTAACGAAAGTAATAATATTCGTGAATTAGCCTTATTTAAATCAGGTGTCACTCTCTAAATCCTCTAAAAAAATGGCTTTTATATGAATGAGTAAAATAGCCTAAAGAGTCTGCTGTACTGAATTCATTACTAAATGAGGTAACTATTTTTTATTATCCGATATCTACGGAATATCAAAAATAGTTGCCACTTTTAATACCTTTCTTTTACTCAAGTAATTCTTCAATAAAAAGGAAAAATCAACCAACTCTTATATTCGTTTAACAATATTTAACTTAAAGAAGTCATAATATCGCGTAATAATATTAAATTCAGGAAGTTAAAGAGTCGAATATTTCCTGATTATCCATAAAGCTAAGTCATACTTAAATGCCGGTGTGGCATAGGTAGAGTGCGTACGACAGGGTACATAAACCGAGGTAACATATCTTTAAGATTAAAACGACGATTGAACCTATAACAATATTCAGCTAAATACCTTGGTAAATGCTTAGCGTTAATTGAGTGATAAGTGTCTATTATTTAATTTTTTACATTTCCTATCATCGTGTTAACCCAAATAAACTGTTCTTTAGTGGCACTTTCAGGGCCACCGCCAGTAACAGTATTAAAAAGCTCAAATTTCGATTCACAAGCCGCTGTAAAACAAGCAAGCCTATCAGATACAACAATACTCCCTTCGACTAGATGTTTCTTAGGCCAACGTGCAACCTCTGATAAGCGAAAACCTTTAACAACATTGAAGTTCATATATATCGGATGATCCTCTTCATTGTAGACACTGCAGCAATTAAGGGTATTTTTTTTTCTGATCCTCTACCTCGCTTTCCAGCATACAATTCACCGCCATAGTAAACATCATCTATTTGTACTACACCTGATAATTTTCGTTTGCCATCTTGCACTTTCATAACCTGCATTCTTTTCTGCTTAATACGCCAAACTGTATTGTACGAGACAACAACCTACCGTTTAAAGGATAAGGCTGAAATACCTATTTTAAATTATGTTATTAAATTAACGATTAAAAACCAGACAGTTAATAATAACGTTGAGTTTTCAAATATGGTATTAGCTGTAACAGAAGTTTGGTGCTGACAATGATTTCTTTGATATAGTTTTCTAGACTTCAATGAGCATTAACTTACTGATGAATAAGCGCGACAAATAAATCCATTTGGCAATTTCAACTCAAAAAGAGCATTTATACAATGAGTCTCCTTACCACAATTTTTAAATAACTCAGGCAAGCTATATCCATGTTGGTGTTGAACTTTATTTTTGATCATGACTGAGAAATGTGGGTAATCAGGCAATATTTAAATTTCTTTGTATAAATCTGATTGATTTACTGTATTTTATCATAAACACACCTACCCTTTATGGGTAGTAATATTTCCTCTGCTGTTTATGCTAAGAAGTATGCTTTTCATCACTTATTTAACTGATTGTCTTTTCACAAACACATTTTATACAGAGGGAATTTAACTTGAATTTACTTAAAAACTTCACGCTAACGTTTAAAATATCGAGCCTTGTTATTCTTTTGCTCTGTTCATTATTATTTATGTCTGTGAATCTTGTTATCAATAGTCGAACCGTCGTCGATAATATTTCTTTAGACTCTGAAATTAGACAGTTTTATGGAAATATCAATAATAAGTGGAAAGAGACTGTCAAGGCTTATCAATTTTCTGAAGAAATGGGCATGAAGTTTTCAGCTAGAGCGATTGAAAAAGAACAGCTTGAAGAAGCGACCGTTAAAGTAGAAACACAGATTAACGATTATATTACTAGTTTATTAGCCACAAGTGAAAAACTTGAAAGTGAATGGAACTCGGAGCTTGAACTCAGCCAAGAGGAAGGTTTTGGCCCTGCGAGGGATCAATTGATAGAGCGAGTGCAGCACCTAAATTCATCACGATTAACATTAACGAATGTATGGTTAACGCAAGCCACTTTTATCGAACGAAAAAAAGCAGAAAAAGCGGCTGGTCTTGCTTTTCCCCCTATTGTTGAAAGTATTGATCGCATCAATATGATGCATGACAAATTAGTCAATACACGTTCAGAGAAAATAATCGCAGCTGAAAATAAAATTGTTATTCAATCGACCATTCTAGCGGCCAGCATTTTTTTATTCGTTATTATTGTTTCTTTATTAATGCTTAGAAAACTAAAAAAAGATTTACAGTCTATCGTTACAGTGACCTCTTCTTTAGCTAAAGGCGACCTAAGCCGAACTATCGAAGTTGGAGAAAATAAAGACGAGATCAGTGAAATAAAAAGATCCGTTTTCAGCATGACTAACAATCTAAAAAATATTTTTAAATCCGTCATTTCGCTGGCTAATAATTTGGATAAATCAACCGATGGTTTGCTCAATGATAATAAGCAAAGAATTGACGACGCAGAGTTTCAACGCTCACAAATGACAAAGCTTTCAAACTCTGTGGATGAGCTTTATTCAGCTTCAACACAACTCTCAGGACATGCCGATAATGCAGTTGCTAAGTCTGATAGTGCCATCGAATCAGCTCAAAAAGGTAAAGAAATAGTTAATGTCACTATTACCTCAATTCAAGGTTTAGCTGAAGAAATAGAAAATTCAGTTTCGGCTATTCAAAAATTAGATACTGAAGCAGACAACATTACTAACATTCTTGAGGTAATTAAAAGCATTGCCGACCAAACCAACCTGCTTGCGTTAAATGCAGCGATTGAAGCAGCACGGGCCGGAGAGCAAGGCCGAGGTTTTGCTGTGGTAGCTGATGAAGTTCGCAATTTAGCGAAACGAACTCAGGACTCTACAGGTGAAATTCAATCAACACTTGCCACGCTTAAGAAAAGCACCCTGTCTGCCGTCTCCGTTATTAATCATAGCCATAGTAAATCATTGGAAAGTGTTGCCCATGTTGCAAATGCGGGTACTGCGATCGATGAAATTAACGTTTCAATAGATCAAATTAAAAACATCTCCAAAGAAACATCGTCGGCGTCGTTATTGCAAATAAATACACTGGATGAAATACAAACGAATGTTAACGAGGTTAATCAAGTCTCGGCAGAAAGTAGTAATCGAGCTCAAGTATCGATGGCTTCAGCTTCTTCATTATCAGACCTAAGTAAGGAGCTACTTACTTCTGTCAGTTACTTTAAATTAAAATAAAGTGCGATAAACAACAATCTTTCAATAAGAGCATAGTTACTTCCCACTCTCTACATAGCCGATGACATGTTCATCGGCTATCTAATAAAGCAGTCTTGATAAATATATTTAATCATTCGACCAACGTTATCCCTCTTTTTAAAGTTAAAATCCAGAGACTCTGCTGTGTGTAATCAATCTCGTTGACTTCCCTCTCATCATTTTATTTCTCAGTCATTTTAAGTCTGACTATCACTAAACTGCTCATTCTCACTGAACATCTAAGTATCACTAAACAACACCTAACTGCTACTCCCTTTTTTTAACTCACTTATATGTGTCGCCGCTGCTCTCTTTAGTGGCTTATCATCTATTAAATTATTCAGTATTCAATTCATTAACAATACTTTCCTATTAACTTTTAAATAGCTAACTATTTACTTAGTAGGCTAACCAAGTACAATACTTAGCTTGCTAAGTAAATACTCTATTAGGTGAATAATATGCGACAAGAATTAGAGCGATTAAAAGAGCTATCACTTGCTGAACACCTTGCGCGTTTACATAGACGATGGCGTAATGTGGCAGAGATTGAACTTGCCCCGTTAGGGTTAACTTACCCACGTTGGACTGCTCTTTGGAAGTTATTACGCTTAGGAGATAAGGTCAGTCAAAAGGTATTAGCTAATGCATTAGAAATTGAATTACCTTCGCTGATGCGAACATTAGGACAGCTAGAAGAACAAGGTTTGATTGAACGTTATTGTTGCAATAAAGATAAACGTGCAAGAATTGTCGCCCTCACACCCGCTGGAAAAGAAATATTAAAAACAATAGAAACACGGATTATACAAGTCCGCATGGATTTGCTTGAAGGAATAAGCCCAACTGAACTCAGTGAGTTCGAACGCATTATTAGTTTAATTACTGATAACGCCAATGAAAAATTGGCAAAAATTACTTCAACCGATTTATGAGAAATAAGATGACACCAGATCAACAATTTGCCCGCTTAGTAAAAGTCGCTATTTTTGGATTTGTAATGATTTTTAGCTACTTTTTACTGGCCGATAATATTATCCCTTTAACCCCTCAGGCAATGGCGACGCGCGTTGTCACTAAAGTAACACCACAAATTAGCGGTAAAATTAAAACCATTGCAGTCACTAATAACCAAACCGTTGCTAAGGGTGATGTGCTTTTTCAAATTGATCCCGCTCCTTATGAGCTGGCGGTGGCACAATCTCAATTGGCCCTTGAACAAGCTAATCAAGATAACGCGGAGTTGGATGCTTCTCTTTCAGCGGCAAAAGCTGATGTTAATGCGAGTAAAACAACTGCGCATCAAAAACGCAGTGAAGCGAAACGTCTTGATGCATTATTCGCTTCTCATGGCGTTTCACGTCAACAAAAAGATCAAGCTGATAGTGATGCTGATGCAGCTGAAGCTAACCTTTTAGCGACCACTGCTCGCTTAAAAAAACTTAAAATTAGCCGTGGTAGTTATGGAGAGAAAAACCTCAAGCTTCGTCAGGCACAAAATCATCTAGCACAAGCAAAGTTAGACCTTTCTTATACCCAAATCCATGCTGACCAAGATGGTATTGTCACCAACTTACAATTAGAAGTCGGTAGCTTCGCGACAATAGGCCAGCCGTTACTGGCATTGGTTTCTCAGAAAATAGATATTATCGCTGACTTCAGAGAAAAGAACCTGCGTAACGTCAGCGTCGACTCTACTGCATTAGTGACCTTTGATGGTGAACCCGGTCAATTGTATCAAGCAACCGTTAGCGGTGTTGATGCGGGGGTGAGTGCGGGACAATTTGATGCTAATGGCCGTTTAGCTGAGCCACAAGAATCAACACGTTGGGTGCGAGATGCACAACGCTTAAGACTCCATTTAACCTTAGATGATGTGGCAATTAATCACCTCCCAGCAGGGGCTAGAGCGACGGTACAACTGTTACCTGATAATAGTATTTTTGGCTTATTCGCTAAAGGGCAGATTAAAATGATCAGTCTACTACATTATATATATTAACTTAGATTTACTCACTTAAATTTACTAACTTAGATTTACTAATTTAGATTCACTAACTTAGATTCACTAACTTAGATTGATTCACTTACAAATAGTGGCATGGACTTTCGTGACTCACACTCAGACAGTCCATTGTTGCTATCACTGCTAAACACTCAAGAAATAATAAAAGTCTAATAAAGGTCTGCCTGTTCATGAAAATACGTCACACTCCCCTGACCACCAAT
>TARA_R110001592_G_scaffold121890_11_pt1 | contig 10619 bp, 6 predicted proteins | sample TARA_R110001592 | Tara Oceans TARA_R110001592 (sample SAMEA4398387) | marine metagenome | biome: Polar Biome; feature: [SRF] surface water layer (ENVO:00010504); material: water (ENVO:00002006), including particulate matter (ENVO:01000060) such as... | depth 5 m | reverse complement strand
CGAGCCGATTTGGCGGGCGGGTGTTGTGTCGCAGTCAATAGTGCTTGTAGCTCTTTGTGGCGGCTGTGCTGATACAACTGCTGAACGTCTAGGTTTGGGGATTGATCGACGAAGCCTGCTGCTTCAAGCGCGTCTAGCGCCGCGTCCGTCGACGGAATTTCGTCATATTGCAGTGTGTCCACCCGAAAAATATCACCTTTGCGCATCACCATCCTTGCCAGTAGTGCTTGTGCGCTCAATGGCATACCCACTAGCGCGCTGAGTTGGTTGAGCTCTTCGGGCTGAAGTAAGTCGCAGTGATGACGGCTCACCCAGTGGATGACCGTGTGCAGATTTTCAAGATAGTACAGTGGGTTTTCTAGGGAGGCCCAGCTTAAAATAGGTGGCTGTGTGTCGAATTGCATTGAATATCCATACGCAGTAGCGCGGAATAGGCACGATAGATCGATCCATCAATAGATCGTTGCTAGAGCTGTTTGTGGCCTAAGAAAAACGATTGAGGTGGATGAATACTGCTTACGAATAGTGGGTCAGTTTTGGATGCAAATCAATTTTCTTTTTAGCAGCTTGCCATACTACTAACTCAGTCTTGGGTAGTGATTGAAATAATAATGTCCAATCCAGTGATTTAACTTACACACTAGCAGCACTGTGAAAGTTGAGGCTATACATCACATTTTTCTATAGGCCATAGGTGTCATGCCCATCCAGCCTTTAAACGCCCGAACAAAGGCGCTTGACTCCGAAAAGCCCAGTTGTGTTGAAATATCCTCGATGCGATATTGCGGCTTACTAAGCATATAAATAGCGACATCACGTCGTGCCTGTGTGCGTACCACGGTGAAATCGGTAGATTCATCACGCAGACGGCGGCGTAGTGTTTGCGGGTGCATTGCTAGCTTTTCAGCAACCTCTTCCATGCTGGGAATGCCTTCATTATTCTGAATGCTGCGCAGAATCTCACCGCGAATTTGGCTGCTATAACTGAGATTTTTTTCTGGAACAAAAATATTGCGTGGCGCGCGCGCAAGATAGCTCTTAAGACTGCCGACGTCTTGCCGGTTGGGGAGCGCCATATGATCTTGATCAAAGTATAACTCTATATACTTTTGATTAAATTTCACTGGGAAACCGTAGAAAATATATCGATATTCTGAGGCCCACTCTGGAGGAGGGAAATCAAGGTGGACACTTGCCAAGGGCACCCGGGTAACACTTGCCCAACATAAAAACCGGTGGATCGTCATGACGATCGAAGTCGCAATATAATTGTTTTTTACCGCGCCGGGGTGGCGGCGTTGGAGTCGGTATATAAGCTGGGTATCGCTTTCTTCTACGGTATGAATAAAGCCCACTTCAAATAAATTATTGTAGTGACACATGCGTCTAAGTATGTCGCCGACAGTGGTGCAGTGCATCATCGCATGAGCTATTAGGTCAAATGTGCCTAAGCGTACCGGTCTGTCAAATAAACCCAGACCCTCGTCGTTCATGACCTTCATGACACGTTGCTGCAGCAGTATGAAATTATCTAGGGCGATACGAGCTTGGCTCTGCTCCAGCAGGGCAGGGGAAATTCCACATTCCTTTAATATGCGTTTAGTGTCGTAGCCTGCAGCGGCGGCGCCTTCCAGCGACTGGCGCAAAAAGGGCGTGGCAATGGTGATGTCTGTCATGACAGGAGTTTAGCATTCTGGGGTCACCTAGTGTCTGTTTTTGTTGGCGGGCGTCATTGCCTAAATACCTCTCAGGTTAAACACTAGCGACCTTGAAAAAGTTTACCCATCACATGAGGCTACTATGAGTACACAAGCTGCCAATCCGGCATATATATTTGACGCCGTGCGTACACCGCGTTCTAAAGGTAAAGCTGACGGCACACTGCATGAAGTCAAAGCTATCGACTTAGGCGCCGGCTTGTTGAAAGGCCTTCAGCAGCGTCATGACTTTGATACTAGTTACGTAGATGATGTGATTTTAGGTTGTGTGGCGCCGGTTAATGAGCAGGGAGCCGATATCGCCAAGATGATTGTGCAAAATGCTGACTGGGATGAATCCGTTGCCGGTGTCCAGCTGAATCGCTTTTGTGCTTCTGGATTAGAAGCGGTAAACACTGCTGCGCAGAAAATTGCCTCGGGTTGGGAACATCTCATTGTAGCCGGTGGCGTTGAGAGTATGTCACGGGTACCAATGGGTGCCGACGGCGGAGCCATGGGGCAAGACCCCGGTTTTATGCTAAAGGTTGGCTTTGTACCTCAGGGCATTGGTGCCGATACCATTGCCACCCTTGATGGCTATAGCCGTCAAGATGTTGATGCCTTCGCAGTTGAGTCTCAGCGCCGCGCTGCTCACGCGCGTGACAATGGCTACTTCGATAGGTCTGTGCTGCCAGTGCGGGACAAAAATGGCCTAATGATTCTCGAGCGCGATGACTTCATTAAGCCCGGTACTACTATTGAAACCCTAGGCAAGCTGCGGGCTTCATTCGAGGCCATGGGCGGTCTTGGTTTTAACGACACAATGCTCAAAAAATACAATCAATTTGACAAGATTAACCATGTTCACACCCCGGGTAATTCATCTGGGATTGTCGATGGTGCTTCTGCAGTACTAATTGGCTCTGAGAAGGCGGGTAAGGATCTGGGCTTGACGCCACGCGGGCGCATTGTCGCCACGGCGGTGCTATCTACCGATCCTATCATTATGCTAACTGGCCCCGGCCCAGCGGCAATGAAGTGCCTAAAAGTAGCGGGTCTAACAGTCGCCGATGTCGATCTTTGGGAGATCAATGAAGCCTTTGCCTCCGTGGCCATGCGCTATATGAAAGACCTAGGTATCGATCACGAAATTACCAATGTAAATGGCGGCGCTATTGCGATGGGGCATCCTCTCGGAGCGACAGGCGGCATGTTGGTATCGGTGATGCTTGACGAGCTGGAGCGCCGCAACTTGAAACGCGCAATGCTATCACTGTGTGTTGGCGGTGGTATGGGTATCAGTACCCTTATAGAAAGACTGTAGAGCGCCGCGAGCGACTTGCTAGCTTGCGATTTATAGACAGCGGTCTAAATCGCATACAGAAGACAAATTTGAGAGAAGTGACATGAGCGTATTTAAGTACGAAAGAGATACCGACGGTATTGTTACCGTGACTATGGACATGACTGGCCCTGTTAACTCAATGAACGATGAGTATGACGTGGCGATGGGCGAGACCATTGAAAAACTAGAAGCAGAGCAGGGCTTGGCGGGCGTGATATTCGCTTCGGCCAAAAAAGTGTTTTTTGCTGGCGGTAATATTAAAGACCTTTTGGCGATAGAAAAGGGCCAAGAAGGCGTGATGATGGATCGCTTAAACGCGGGCAAAGCTCAGCTGCGTCGCCTAGAAAAGTTGCCTGTGCCTGTGGTTGCTGCAATCAATGGCGCTGCTCTGGGTGGCGGTTTTGAAATATGCCTAGCCTGTAATCACCGTATTGCCTACAACCATAAGTCGGTACAGATAGGCCTGCCAGAAGTCAGCTTGGGTCTATTGCCTGGCGGCGGTGGTATTGTTCGAATGGTAAGCCTGCTGGGGCTGCAGTCTGCCCTGCCACTGTTGGTAGAGGGTAAAAAGCTGGTTCCAGAAAAAGCGCTGGCGGCGGGTATGATTCACGAAGTGGTAGCCAGCCTAGAAGAGTTGGTGCCCCGCGCCAAGGCTTATATCCTGTCTGTGAAGGGTGACGAAAGTGCCGCTGTTCAGCCATGGGATGTTAAGGGCTTTAAAATTCCAGGCGGCAAGGCCAGTGATCCTGCCAACTCACAGATTCTGCCTGTTGCAACTACCATGCTGTTTAAGCAAACCCGTGGTTTGATGCCTGCGCCAGCTGAAATACTGGATTGCGCGGTACAGGCCGCTACTGTTGGTTTTGATGCTGCGATGAAGATAGAAAGTCGCGGACTCGCGCATCTGGTCACTACGCCAGAGGCGAAGAACCTGATTACTACTTTCTTCTTTGGCTTGAATAAAATCAATGCTGGATCTAGCCGTCCTGAAGGTCAGGAAAAAAATCTGACCAAGAAAGTCGGTATTCTTGGCGCCGGCATGATGGGGCAGGGCATCGCCTATGTTTCAGCCATGGCCGGTATCGCCGTTGTCCTCAAAGATATCTCGCAGGAAAGCGCTGATAAAGGTAAGGCCTACTCGCAAAAGCTGTTGGATAAAAGTGTTGCCAAGGGCCGCATGACGCAGGAAAAACGTGATCAAGTATTGGCGCTGATTAAGCCCACTGCTGAAAATGAAGATCTGCGTGGTTGTGACCTGATCATTGAGGCTGTGTTTGAAAATGTTGAACTCAAGCACAAAATTACTCAAGAGTTAGAGCCCTTCTTGGCAGAGAACGGGGTATGGGGTTCCAATACCTCAACCTTGCCGATCACTATACTGGCCGAAGGCAGTAAGAATCCTGATAATTTCATCGGTATTCACTTCTTCTCACCTGTCGACAAAATGCCCTTGGTAGAAATAATTTGCGGCGAAAAAACCAGTGATGAAGCGCTTGCTAAAGCCTTTGATTTCACTCAGCAAATTCGCAAAATTCCGATTGTTGTTAACGACTCGGTTGGCTTCTTCACCTCCCGTACATTTGGTACTTACCTCGATGAGGGCGCCAGACTTATTCACGAAGGCCTGCACCCGATTAAAATCGATAACCTAGGTAAGGCCATTGGCATGCCCGTAGGGCCGTTGACCATTACTGATGAAACCAGTCAGCAATTGCAGTACAAGGCGAATGCCACTTGGGAAGAGATGGGCCTAGATATGGGTGATCGCAGCCTGACTATGGAAATCGTCAATTTAATGGTGGAGGAGCACGATCGCGGTGGCCGTCATCACGGCGGTGGTTACTATGACTGGAGTGAGTCTGGTAAAACTGTATGGCCGGTTATTCTAGAGAAATACTATAAGCCAGAGGTCGCGCTTCCAGATCAGGATGTCAAAGATCGCCTATTGTTCCGTCAAGTTATTGAGTCCTTGAAGTGCCTTGAAGAAGGCGTTTTGCGCACAGTGGTCGACGGTAATATCGGCTCGGTCATGGGTATTGGCGCGCCAATGTGGACAGGTGGCTTTATCCAGTTTGTTAACACTTATGGCATACAGCGCTTTAGTGATCGCTGCGCGGAGCTCGAAGCTAGCTATGGCGAACGCTTTGAAGCGCCAGCAATAGTGGCTGCGAAATTGGCAGCGGGCGAAACCTTCGCCTCATAATAAGATCGAGATAGTCAGTTAACGCTGTAAAAATTACGGTGGTCTGTGCAAATGGGCCACCGTTTTTTATATCAATAATAAATAAGATGGCAGGGAAATGAGTGATGCGCAATTTTACGGAAGAGCAAAATTATTTTCGCGAATCAGTACGCAAGTTTTTTGAAACCGAAGTTGCGCCCCACGTTAAGCAGGCGCGCATCAATGGTATTTTTGATCGCGAATTGTTTAGAAAAGCGGGAGAGCAAGGTTTCCTTTTAATATGGGCCGATGAAAAATACGGTGGTATGGGCGATAAGGACTTTCGCTGGGAACAAATATTTATCGAAGAGGCATTTCGTGCCGGGTGTGCAGAGTTATTTTTAACCGTACACAGCCGCCTGGTTGGTCCTTATCTAGGAAATTTTGCTACTGAAGAGCAAAAACAACGCTGGCTACCCAAGTGTATTAGCGGTGAATCAATCCTAGCGGTAGCAATGACCGAGCCAGATGCAGGCAGTGACTTAGCGGGTATGCGCACTACTCTCGTAGACGCGGGAGACCACTTTGTTCTCAATGGCTCCAAGATTTATATCTCCAATGGTATCAATTCTGATTTAGTAATTGTTGCCGCAAAATCTGACCCAGACAATAACCCCCATGCAATGACCTTGGTGGTAGTTGAGCGCGGCATGGAGGGTTTTGAGCGTGGTAGGAATTTAGAGAAAATGGGGTTGCACGCCCAAGACACTGCAGAGCTCTTTTTTAGCGACGTCAAGATCCCTAAAGAAAACATGCTCGGTCAGCGCGATATGGGATTTGTGCATTTAATGCAGGGCTTAGCAGAGGAGCGATTGATATCGGCAGTCGGCAGTGTTGCCAATGCAAGGGTCGCGTTTAATCTGACCCGCGATTATGTAATGCAGCGCAAAGTATTCGGTAAGCCGCTGTCAAAGATGCAGAACACCCAATTTAAAATGGCAGAAATGGAAGCTGAGATCGATGTGTTAGAAGTATATATCGACCATTGTGTGCAGCTTTCAAATACAGATTTGCTTAGCGCAGAGAAGGCCGCTGTAGCGAAATTACAAGCTAGCGAAATTGAATGGAAAATGCTCGATTTAGGCGTCCAGCTGCACGGCGGTAATGGCTATATGGCCGAGTATGAAATTTGTCAGATGTTTCAAAACTCGCGAATCAACCGCATTCTGGCCGGTAGTTCTGAAATCATGAAGCTGATTATCGGCCGTCGCATATTTTCAGAAAGTTATAGTAGCAATATGGACTAAGAAATTTTTTAAATCGTGTTCGTATCATAATGATCAACCTGTAGGTGTTTCATCGCCGTTGATTTTTTACTAATTAGTGATTTTAGGAGTGTATAAAATGGGTCCCTTAGCTGGCGTTAAAATAATAGAAATGAAGGGCATCGGCCCCGGACCCTACGCGGGGATGCTGCTGGCAGATATGGGCGCAGAGATCACCGTCGTTGAACGCTCATCACAGGCCAACGGCATTGGATTGCCCTCTGACCTTGACTGCCAGTCACGTGGCAAGAAATCTATTGCTCTTAATTTGAAGACTGAGCAGGGTGTTGAAGCGCTGCTGAAGCTCGTTGAGCAGTCCGATGCCATTTTTGAGGGTTTTCGTCCCGGTGTTGCTGAACGTTTGGGTTTTGGTCCAGATGTTTGTTTGCAGCGCAATCCGAAAATTGTCTACGGTCGCATAACTGGCTGGGGGCAAACTGGGCCTTTGGCACAGGCGGCAGGTCACGATATTAATTATATCTCACTCACTGGTTCCCTTGCCGCCATTGGTAGACAAGACTCGCCAGTGCCACCTCTCAATTTAGTAGGTGACTACGCCGGCGGCAGTCATTTTCTTGTAATGGGAATACTCGCGGCGCTACTAGAGGCTAAAAATTCTGGAATCGGTCAGGTTATCGATACTGCTATAACTGATGGCTCTGCCAGCTTGATGTCTATGTTCTACAGTATGGACAAGCTTGGTATTTGGGGGCCAAAGCGTGCGAGTAATATGCTTGATGGCGCGGCTCATTTTTACGATGTATATGAAACTATCGACGGTGAATTTGTTTCTATTGGATCGATTGAGCCGCAATTTTATGCCCTGCTTATAGAAAAGCTAGAACTAGATCCGGCGGCTTTTGCCAATCAGGTCAATGCCGGTGAATGGCCGCTTTTGAAGGCGAAAATAGCAGCGGCGCTTAAGACCAAAACCCAGGCGCAGTGGTGTGAAATTATGGAGGGTAGTGATGTGTGCTTCGCCCCGGTACTAGACTACCGAGAAGCGCCTAAGCACCCGCATAATATTGCACGTAATACCTATATAGAAATAGCTGATCAAGTGCAGCCAGCGCCGGCGCCACGCTTTAGTCGCACCGTGTCTGAAGTGAAGTTCTCACCACGCAAAGCTGGTGCTGATACTAAGTCTGTATTAGCGGAGTTGGGCTATGGCGAAGCCGAGTTAGCTGAGCTCAATAGTCTGGGCGTTTTAAGTTGATTTTAATGGCGATGCTCACGGCGGCAGTCTCGGCTGCCCGTTTGGGTTTGGCTCGGTTGTCGTGTTTGTAGTAACAAGTGCAGTGAAAGTTAAAGCGAGGAGTTTGCTAAGGAGTTTAGTGGCGATTTACCGCTAAGGTCTAAGGTCAATGGTAAGCGCGGCGAACTAGATGTCCTCTAGTGCGCCGCGCTAGCGGTTTTAGCTCCAGCCCACCAACTCCTTGGTTTCGCCTTCAATGATATGGCGATACTTAGCCTCGAGCATATCCCGCTTTAGTTTCATCGTCGGAGTCAGCATATTATTCTCAATAGTCCACGCTTCATCACATATATGGATGTGATCAATACGGCAATGTGACTCTAAGCCCGCATTCATTTCAGCAACCGCGCTGGAAATGATGCTGCGAACGTCATCCTTGTTGATAGTGCCTAAATCAGCGAGTACAGCTAGTGCCATTGGCTGACCGCGACCTGATCCCACTACACAAACTTGTTCGATAAGCGGTACAGCGCCAATTAGGCATTCAATGGGAACGGGCGCCACATATTTACCCTTGCCGGTTTTGAATTGTTCTTTCACGCGGCCAATAATACTAAACGAGCCGTCCTCATTTTGGATACCCTTGTCGCCGGTGCGCATCCAGTCATCAATAAAGGTTTCGGCGGTGGCTTCAGGATTCTTGTAATACTCTTTAAATATTGCGGTGCCACGAATAAGAATTTCGCCCTCGTCGGAAATCTTCATGTCTGTGCAGGGTAGCGGCACGCCAATGCTCCCAATCCGCTCGGCGTGGTAGGGTAGGTTGGAGCATGCTGGGCCAGATGTTTCTGTCATGCCCCAGCCTTCGCCGATATCAATGCCAATGCCCCGAAACCACTTGAGTAGGCCGGGGGGAATGGGCGCAGTGCCGGAGCCGAAGGCCGAACATTCGTTAAGCCCCAACTTTGCGCGGATGCCCGCGGCTACCGCTTCTCCGCCTTCGCCCTTAAGCATCTCTTGGAGCTGCTCGTCGGGGATGACTGACAGCACCTGAGATTGGAACTTTGCCCATAGGCGCGGCACGGTCATAAAAAAGCTTGGCTTTGCTATATTTAGGTCCTCAACGAAGCTAGCGAGATCTTCGTTAAAGTAAATGGTGAGCCGCTTGTACAAGGAGTGCATGGTCACTATTGAGCGTTCGGTGATGTGTGCCATTGGTAGGTAGGAAAGCACGCGTCGTTCACTGTCACCCGCCCCTAGAAGGTCTGCGGTGTCATGGCCGGCGGCGGCAAGATTTATGTGAGATAGAACTACACCCTTGGGCTTACCGGTGCTGCCTGATGTGTAAGCGATGGTGAGCGTATCATCCGCGGCCGCCTGATGAATATCTGTTAGTGGCTCATAGCGGAGCAGCCAATCATGCCAGCGATGATCTGGAATGCAGTTTTCTAAATTATAGTCAGGAAGAGCAATGACGTTAGTAGCGTTTAATACGGCATCCGCTGCCGTGCCATCATCTAATTTACCGACGAAAATCGCTTTGCTATCGCTGTGCTCCATAACGTAGCTAATGGTGTCCTCACCTGCAGTGGCGTAAATCGGCACACTAATAAAGCCCCCCAACATGCAGGCAAAATCTGCGATCATCCAATAGGCGCTATTTTTAGCAAGAATTGCGACGCGATCACCAGTGTTGATACCTTGAGCTTTAAGGCCGGCGGCAATACGCAGTGCTGAATCATAGACCTGGTTAAAAGTGTACTGGGCCCAGACTCGATTTGTTGGTTGATGCAGCCAGACCTCATCGCCGTGCTCATGCACAAGTATTTTTAAGCGTTCAAGTGGGAGCTGGTAATGCTTTTTCTTAGTCATCATTATGCCTTTTTATTGTTGTGTATTTAATACTCAAAACTGCTCGTTGCTGTGTTGCTTATTCCTAATATTCTTACTGGAAATAGTTTGATCGCTCTGAGGTCGCTGCTTCGCTGGGTAAAGCGTATTGATCTGTGATCGATACTAGCAAAATTTGTTTACTAATAATGTAATGCAGATAATAAAATGTATGAACACATGTCCCGACTTTTTTATGGCACAGCACAAGAACTGTATTTACTGCACAGTATTTTCATAATGGCTTGAATATAATTATGGAATAATTCAATACCGGTAATATAACGCTGGATAGTGACAGTGAGTCAAGTCGCTTCGACTTGCGGGGTGTTATGGCGTCAAATGCTGAAATCTAGCTATATGGTCTTCTTGTCAGGGGTATAGCTGTATTGATAGAGCGATATATGAAGCGCTACGTAATTGCACCAGTAAAGTGCGCGGAGCCTTCTGGGGAGCTAGATAGGCACATGGATTTTCTACGTAACGTCGAAATTTAGCTGTATTTTAAGGGGCAGAATAGTGGGCTGAGTCTGTTCTGCGTAATTCTCTATGCATTGCGAGCAAAAACGTATTCATTTCATTGAACCGGGTATACATAGTCCGTTAGTTTAAATATGCTCATCTTATACTTAGAAATGGTATTTAATGAATAGTACCAAAATAAAAATAGTTGTGGATATACGGTATTTGGGGTGGAAGCAAAGTTCCTAGCTTGCTGTAGAACCCAAGGCTGGGCTAGTCAAAACACACCGTAGTCCTCTGTGATTTGGCAATCAAGTAATTTGCTACTAACAAATCGCGCGCTATTTATAGGGTGTGTCCATATATACAAGTGCTTTAATTGCTAGTCGCTAGCATAGGGAGATATCAGTGGAACGTACTTTATTCACCGAAGAACAGCATATATTTCGAGAGCAATATCGTAAGTTCTTACAAAAGGAAGTTCAGCCTCATACCGAAGCGTGGCGCGAAGCCGGCATTGTTCCCCGCGAGATGTTCAAGAAAA
>TARA_R110001592_G_scaffold27763_1_pt1 | contig 10621 bp, 7 predicted proteins | sample TARA_R110001592 | Tara Oceans TARA_R110001592 (sample SAMEA4398387) | marine metagenome | biome: Polar Biome; feature: [SRF] surface water layer (ENVO:00010504); material: water (ENVO:00002006), including particulate matter (ENVO:01000060) such as... | depth 5 m | reverse complement strand
GGGGGTAACCGAAGAGGATGTCCGTTTGGAGGTTTACCAGTCTAATGATTTAAGAGTGAACATCGGCGCGGAATCTATCTTGATCACTAATCAGTTCTATTCCGAACAAAACAATACTGCACATGACTTTTTTAAGGTCGAGGAGTTAGTGCTTGAAGATGGAACGAGAATTGATCTTACTAACAATATAACATTCACAGGAACTGACAGTGCCGATAGTGTCAATGGCATCGCGCTTGATGACACTCTTGTTGGAGGACTGGGTGATGATGCTCTTTATGGCAAAGAGGGGAACGACCGTTACGTTTGGTCTGTAGGCGATGGTAACGATACAATTGTCGAAGTTGATGGTGTTGATCAACTTGTGTTACACAATGTCATCCTCAGTGATATTCGCCTAGAAGCACAATGGGGCTACAATCTGAAAGTACATATTGGTGGCGAATTTATCACGATCAATAATCAGTTTTATACCGATTTCTCTGGCAACAACTACTATGATCTCTATCAAGTAGAAAACTTGTTACTGGATGATGGTACGCAGCTCGATCTTCTAAACAATCTGACTTTCTCTGGTACTGATAATAGTGAAAGTATCAATGGACTAACGATGGATGACATCCTAATTGGAGGTCTGGGGAACGATACTCTTAGCGGTGGAACGGGGGATGATACTTATGTGTATGCACTCGGGGATGGTAATGACATTATCTCCGAAACGGCAGGTTCTGATTCAATCGAATTTGGAGCAGGGATTACACTGGGTGATCTAGCTTTTACACAAAGTGGTAACAATCTTTTGATCGAAATTTCGGATGGTAGCACCATACAGGTATCCAATTACTATGCCTATGCAGGCGCATCAATTTATGGCGTCGAAGAACTTCGTTTTGCTGATAATTCAGTTGTTGATCTACAAGTATATCTAAACACTGATCCTGATGCGAAGGATGATGCTTTCATTGGCGATCAGGACACAAACATCACCGGAAATTTGTTAGTTGATAACGGCAATGGCGCGGATAGCGATGCCGAAAACAACACGCTAAGCGTTGTTGCGGGAACATATTCGACGACCAACGGTTCCGTCACGATCACCTCAAATGGTGATTTCACATACACACCAAGCTCGTCTTATAACGGCTCCGACAGCTTTACCTACACTCTTGAAGATGGCTTTACTGGTAGTGATACAGCAACTGTAAATCTTACAGTCCGCCCACCGAATGTTGCTCCGGTTGCGCAAGATGATGTCTTTAGCGGAGATCAAGATATCAACATTACCGGCAATCTACTCTCAAATAATGGTAATGGCGTAGACAGTGACCCAGATGGTGATCCGTTAAGTGTTGTTTCTGGAACATATTCAACATCACATGGTTCGGTAACCGTTTCTTCTAACGGCAGTTTCACATACACACCGGACAGCGAATATTTCGGGTCAGATAGCTTCAACTACACTTTGCAAGATGATCGCAGCGGTAGCGATACGGGAACTGTCAGTATTGCGCTTAATGAAGTGATTTCCGGTAGCAATGCCATAAACGGTACGGCTGCGGTTGATTATTTATATGGTGATCAAAGTGGCGTATCTGATGATGTTATTACTGGCTTTGCTTCTAATGATCAGATTTACGGTTATCTTGGAAATGATAGCTATGTCTGGGCTGTAGGCGATGGGAATGACACTCTGACTGAGAGCGGTGGTTCGGATCAATTGATATTACATAGCGTTCTTGCCACTGAAATACGATTTGAAAATCTCTATGGCTATAATCTAAATGTTCATATTGGCTCGGAAACGATTACGTTGAACAACCAATTTGCATCAGATTATTATGCCAGCAGTTCCTATGATCAAAATCAAATTGAGAAGATCGTTCTCGACGATGCAACCGAGATTGATCTCGTCAATAATCTGACCTTTGTCGGGACTTCAGGTACTGATTATCTTTATAGCTTAAAAGCTGGGTCAACACTGGTTGGTGAAGAAGGCAATGATAATTTAACGGGTTATTCTGGCAATGACAGCTTTGTCTGGGCTGTTGGCGATGGGAATGACACGTTGATAGAGAATGGTGGCTCAGATCAATTGGTGTTGCATGATGTCACTGCCTCTGAGATACGATTTGAAAATCTCTATGGCTATAATTTAAAAGTTCATATTGGCTCGGAAGTGATTACGCTGAACAACCAATTTGCATCAGATTATTATGCAAGCAGTTCCTACGATCAAAATCAAATTGAGAAGATCGTTCTCGATGATACAACTGAGATCAGTTTGTTAGGTGGCCTTACATTTAATGGAACCAGTGGCGTTGATTATCTTTATAGCTTAAAAGCTGGGTCAACACTGGTTGGTGAAGAAGGCAATGATAATTTAACGGGTTATTCTGGCGATGACAGTTATGTCTGGGCTGTTGGCGATGGGAATGACACGCTGACCGAAAATGGTGGCTCAGATCAATTAATATTGCATGATGTCACTGCCTCTGAGATACGATTTGAAAATCTCTATGGCTATAATTTAAAAGTTCATATTGGCTCGGAAACGATTACATTGAACAATCAATTTGCATCAGATTATTATGCAAGCAGTTCCTATGACCAAAATCAAATCGAGAAGATCGTTCTCGACGATACAACTGAGATTGATATCGTCAACAATCTAACCTTCACAGGTACTTCAGGTACTGATTACATGTACGGTTTGCATGCTGCTGACACACTGCGCGGAGAAGGCGGTTCTGATTATCTCTATGGCGGCGATGGGGACGATGCGCTTTATGGCGGCGCAGGTGTTGATATGCTCTATGGTCAAGGGGGAGCGGATACCTTTATTTTCGAAGCTGTGTCTGCTTTTACCAACAGCGATAATATTCAGGACTTTGATTTGTCCGCTGGCGATAAACTGGACATTTCTGATTTGTTAGAAGGCTATGACCCGATCACAGATGCGATAACAGATTTTGTTCAAATCACGGAAAGCGGTGGCAATTCATATCTGAATGTTGATGCTAATGGCGGTGCAGATAACTTCGTTCAGGTGGCTTATATTTACAATGAAACCGGCCTTACCGACGAGGCCGCGCTTGAAACCTCCGGTAATCTAATTGCGGCTTAGTAGTTCCCCAACTTACTAGTCCAAGAAAGCCCCGCGTTCAAGGACGCGGGGTTTAGTTTATCGTTCCATAGCCGCATCATGATTGCTGTGCTTGCCTGATTTATTCTCCGCATCAGTTGTTTAAATTTCTGGATCAAAATCAATATCCAGATCATCAATTTCAAGTTCATTGCCCCGTGATTTATCTTTCGTGTGTGACTTGCTGCGCACGGCGACGCGGTGTTTCTTTTGCTCGTAGTCTTTCACATGCGAAAGATCACGGATCAGTTCTGCGCGCTCAATCTCTTGTTTTGTGCGCATCAGACTGATTTGAACCTGTAAATTCTGACGCTCGATAAGCTGCTTATTGATAAGCTCTTCTTGCTCTTTTTGATCACGCACATTGGCCCGATAGGTTTCATGCTCGTTGATTTTGCGGGTTTTCCAGTATCGCCCATTCAGCTTATCTAAAAACCCTTTGAAGCCTTTACGGATGCGGGCGATGCGCTTTTGCTCTTCCGCGCTCCATCGTTCTTTTTGTTTGGCGTCCAGTTGCGCGCGAACATGACGGTGCTGCGCGGTTGTTTCTTGCTTATCACGAAGCAGGGGCTTCATGTCTTTCTTATGCTGCGCTTTCAACTCATCACTATAACGTGTGAACAGACCCGAGAGCTGGGTGCTGATTTTGTCCTTGGCTTGGTCAACAGAAGATAGGTTTTCAGTTGCACCAAGACGCGCTTTTAATGTGCTGGCTTTTTGGCTGAGTTGTTTGGATAGGGAATAAACCTCACCATGAAGATCAATGCAAACATAACCGCGCCGATCACCTCGCGCTAAGACATAGCCGCTTTCGCGTAAAGCACTCTCAAAGCCCTTTTTGCTATCAGAACCAGACCAGCATTCTTGAAGCTCGCGTTTGATATCGTCTGGCCTGCGCCCGGTGCGCGCCGCTTGCTGCCATTCGCTCCTTGTGTAATTGAGCGGGTTCTTTTTGTCCTTGTCTTTGAAGCCTTCGGGGAGCCTCCATCCATGTTCGAGATACAAGGACTTTGATATGTCATTGAGTTTACGTTTGGGGAAGGCAATATTGATGGCTTTCATCTGCTCGGTATCAATGCGGCTCCATACCGCGTGGGCATGGCGGCGGCCTTCCTTTTCATGGAAGACAACAACGCGTGGCTGGTCTTCAAGGCCAAGCTTCTTTTCTATCCGATCCAAGGTCTTCTCAAAGGTCTCTATGGATACGCTTTCATCAAGCGGCGGGTTCAGGCTTAGGGAATACATGAACTGCCTGCACTGCGTGCCTTTGGATAGGGCATGGGCTTCATTGAGCGCGCCCAGAACATCGCCCGCCATGAAGCCGCGCACCTCATGAACATTCACATGCTCATTCGCCTCTGCATTAAGAAGATGAAGTGCCATCTGGCGTCCGCCGCCGCGCTGATTACCTTTGAGGATCATTGCCATCATCCTCGTCTAGGTTTTGAGGTTTGATACCCATGCCTTTTATAAGGGTTTCTCTCATCCACTTAATCGCAGACACGGATTCATTCAAGGCATTGATGATTTCCTTGGATATCGGCAGGGAGCCGGAATTGGCAGCCTTGGCAAGCTGGTTGATATTACTGGCAATGCGAGATTTACCCAGAGCGCCAAGCAGCTTGGCGAGTTGCTTGTGATCTTGGCTTGCCGTTTCGCCGCGCGTGCGCTTTTTTGGCATTTCTGGCATATCTTCCTTGAAGATCAGCCACCTTATATAGGCGGCCAGTGGGCGGCCAGCAGCGGCGAGTTCCAGAGATTTACGTTCCTCCTTGGTAAAGCGCATAGAGAACGGCGGTGGATAGTGGTCTGACCTGTTTTTATTTTTAGTCATTTTACCGGCCTCCCCTTGTGGGAGCGGCGGAAATGCGGGTATAATCCGCGCCCATTGAAGCGTGAACTCCCTCATCTATTGGGCTTTTTGATAGTAACGCGCTTGGAGATAGGGGTAATGGCGGTGGCTTTGCGGTTATATCAAGTGCGTTAATCAGTAGTTTAGATAGCGTTGGCAACCAGCCCCCGCTACCAATTCTATCTTGTAGGGCTTGAGGACTATTATCGTTTACCGCTGATAGCTCAAGTCTTTCAATGATGGTCTTATTTTTCATATCTTTGGCTCCTGTGGCCATATTCAAGATTCCGGCGAGATCGCCGTATAGATCAATCGTCAAGCCATCCTCGCCATCCTTCGGCGTCAGCACGACTTTATCGACCAATCCCCTCAAATGCTCTGAGGCTTCTGCGCGCCCATCCTCCTGATTGAGAACGCCTGCCAAGTCCATAACGCTGCGCTGAAAGCGCGCAGCCATTGCAGGGTGAAGCAGGGGCTTCGCTGCGGGTTGCGCGTCCAGCCGCGCCTTAACCTCTTCACGGCGCGCGCTGACGCGTTCCAGATCATCCTTGACCATTGAGGCGGCAATCCCGTCCTTAATCGCCTGAATCAGGTTTTCGCGTTCTTTCTCCACTATGTCCAGCTCGGCGCGAAGACGCCTCTGCGCAGCATTCTTCTGACTGCTAAGCATATTCAGATGCTTGGTATATTCCGCGCAGAATATCTCAACCAGTTCGCTTTGCATGAGCCGCGTCTTGAGAGCGCTTAAGACATACTCTTCGAGTATTTCCCGTTTGATGGTCTTACGGTTGGCGCAGACGGCCTCTCCCTTGTTCTTGGAGGCCGAGCAGCCGTAGTGGGAGCTGTTGATCTTTGAGTAGCCGCCGCCGCATACGCCGCATTTGGTGAGGCCAGAGAGCAAATATTGGGGGCGGTTGGTCTGCCAGAGGGCAGGCTTGGCCTTATCCAATGCTTTTTGTCTGTCTTTGACAGCCTCCCAGAGGTCATCGGGCAGAATGCGCAGTTCTGGTAAAGCTTTTCGTATCCATTCGGATTCTGGGTTTTGACGTGAGAGGCGCTTGCCCGTGCTCGGGTCTTTGATCATACGCAAGCGGTTCCAGATCAATTCACCAATATAAAGAGGATTATTCAAGATACCGGTGCCGCGCTTGCGGTTGCCATTGATGGTGGATTGTCCCCATGCACTTCCTGATGGACAGGGGATGCCGTCCTTGTTGAGCTGCGCGGCGATGGCTTTTGGGGATTTATTCTCCCGTCCATATTCTTGGAATATGCGGCGCACGATCACAGCCTGATCTTCTTGAATTTCACGATCACCGCGCACGGCCTCGCCATGCGCATCGAATTGCTTCACAACTTTGTAGCCATAGGCAATGCCGCCGCCAGATTTGCCTTTTTCGACGCGCCCGCGAAGGCCGCGACGGGTCTTATCGGCAAGGTCTTTTAAGAACATGGCATTCATCGTGCCTTTGAGGCCGATATGCAAGGAAGAGATTTCACCTTCGGACAGGGTGATGATTTTAATGCCAGCGAACTCCATGCGCTTGAAGATGCCTGCAATATCTTCCTGATCTCTTGAAAGCCTATCCAAGGCTTCCGCAATCAGAATATCAAACGCGCCGTTCATGGCTGCACTTAGAAGTGACTGGATACCCGGCCTCATGAGAGAGGCACCGGAGATACCGGCATCGGTATAACAGTTGATGATCTTCCAGCCCTCGGCGTTGGCTTTTTCGCTGCACAGGCGGATTTGATCTTCAATCGACGCATCGCTTTGAAGGTCGCTGGAATAACGTGCATATATACAGGTGCGTTGTTTCATATCAATGACCACCATCTTTTGTCTCGGGAGAGGCCGATGCGTCTTGGATCATGCGGTAATCTTCCGCCGCCGCGCGTCTGGCCAGAAATCTAACGAGAGCTTTTATGCGCTCATCGTTGCTATCCCGATTATGACTCCGATCTATAGGAGTCTTCAAATCTAATGCGTAACTCTTCTTGTCCTTATTGGAGGGAAATGTGTTCATCACACGCCCCCCATAAAAAGAGCAGCGAAGGCGCATATATGCCCATCGCTGCCATAGTCGTCATGCGCGGTAACGAGGGAGCCGTTGCCTTGCAGCCCTTCGCGTTTATGGGTGGAAACACGGGCGCAGCAAACATCGCGCAATAAAAAAGGAGCACCGTTCGTGATCGTATTCACGCGGGCTCCCTTACCTTTTATAGTAGTGCATAAAGTCTTAACAAATCGTAAATACCCACCGGCAAACCTGCAGAGTTCTGCGTTTTTTATAAGGTAAGAGAATTTACAATCTGCTTTACTCATGGGCGGCGCACCGCCATGAGCAGCATACGTAAACATGCCCATGAGCCAATCAGCGCGCCGATCCACCATGCAATATTATTCACTGCAAATATTTTTAATATTGCTGCGAGCGCCAGAACGCTTAATGCTGCGCACGCGCGTTCCAAAATGCTTGGGCGCGGCGCTGTTTTTTGTCGTTGAGGCTGGCCGCGACTAAGTGTGAGGGGCGGATATCTGTGATCCATCATGCGCCGCCACATGCGGCTGGTGCGCCAGCCCCTTGCGCTAAGGAAAGCGAGGATGAACGGCGCGCTCCAATAAAAGTAATACTGCCAGTGATTACTGTCATAAAGCAGGTGCGCACCGGATAGATCGCGCATAGCGCCGTAAGCAGAACAGCCAACCAAAATCATGAAGAGCCAATATTTTAAGATCATATGTGCCTCCTTATGCGCCGTTAAAAACAGGATCGAGGATTGCGCTGATATCCAGATTGGCCGCCGTAAAATCTATCGCGCGTGGCAATGGCTTATCGGCATAATCGGGATGAAGATCGAACAAAGGATCACCGCGTTTATCGCGGTAGCGACGATCTAAGAAGTAAGCGGTTTTGAAGGCCGTAACCGGATGTGCATTGGCCAAGATCAGCAATTGGTCGCTCGGGTGCATGACCCGGATTTCTGATGGTGTGATCAGGGGGCGAGAAATAAGCTGATCATCGCGCGAGTAGTAATTTGGATCGCTTATGAGGCTAGCGCGATGCTGCGCGCTGGCTTCACTGATAAACTCAATCGTGGTTGTACCGCAGAGCTTTGATAGATATTCGCAGGTAAAGACATCATTTACGCCGCAGCATTGGATTACACCGCAATTGGCGATGATGGTTTCCCAGTTGTCCCTATACAAAGACTTGAGCTGATTAAAGTCTTGTAAGAACCCTTTAAGGATCATGCCGTAACCTGCCATGAGGCCAAAGGCCGTCTCGACCATGGACAGGCGACCTAGCGCCGTTCCCATTTCTTCGAGCAAGAATAAAATAGGTGGCTCAGCTTTCTTTTTAAAGCGCGATATGGCGCTGATTGTCCAGTTCACAAACAAACGTAAGAGCCGATTATTCATGGCTATTTTTGCGGTGCTCATAATGATGAACACGTCCGTATTGCCATCTTCTAAAATCGAAGGGCTGAACTCTGATTTTGATAAGATGTGCTGGATTTTCGGGCTTTCCAAAAAATGCGTATTGGATTGCGCTGTTGAGATTACGCTTGCGCGTTCTTTGCTGGCCTTATTCATAATGCGCGCCGCAGCAGCGCGCACATGCTCATTACGGCTTTGCGCCATGCCTAAAGTAATCAAGGTGGTATTGCCGTCCTCATCGGTCTCAAATTCTCCGGCAATCAAATGGCTAAAGGCACTTGGCGGAAGGTTGAGCATGGCGCGCACTTGCCCCAATGTGCGCCCCTTGTCAGGAACAGGTAGGAGGGGTTTCGCGGCTGTTCGTGCGTACATACAAAAGCCCGTAATCAGGGCTTTGGCTTCATCTGACCAGAACGGGTCTTTGGCGTTGTCCATCACCAGCGCATCAGCAATTAAAAAAGCCTGATCAAAAAAATCATCGCTTTCAGGATTAAGATCACCGACAGGGTTAAATGCAAAATTCTGCATACCAAGCGTAGGGGCGACGATATGTTCAGGATCAATCAGTGCGACGCTACGCCCCAACACATCGCGGCGATAGCGCGCACATACGCTGGCGTTCTCGCCGTCCTTAACATCGAGGACGACCAGCGCCCCATCATGCTCAAGGCATGTGGGAACGGCGGAACTGATCCCCTTGCCACTACGCGTTGAGCCAACGACCAGATGATGCATCTTGCTCGAACTTCTAATTTGGTAGGCTTTGGCCTTACTCTGTTCGGGCAGGCCATAGCCCAGGAATATGCGCCCCGTCTCGCCGTAATGCCGAGACTTTAAGTGCGCTCGACTTGCCCACTGCGATGATCCATGGACATGAGTATCACGGCTATAGATGCGCGCTGGATGGTTAGGGGTTTGCATACACGCCCCCTTGGCATTGGCGCACATTTAAGACGGTCTGGGTTTTGTAGGCAGTGCTTAAAGCGTCAAAATACTGATTGAGATGATTTTTGATATCCGACGTGCTTTGCAGGAACACATCGGCAAGAGAACTCAGTTGCGCTTCTTCCTTCTCGCCTAAAAAATAGACGAAGCTCAATACATCTTGTTTGGCGGCAAGAGCTTGATCACGGAGGATTGGATTTGGCGGGATTTGACCATCGGTAATGATGATGACGGCCTTTTGATAGCCCTTGAAATACTCTTGCGTCAGACTCTGATAGGCGCGCAGTAGGGGCGTATAAAGCTGAGTGCCACCATCTGCGACCAGATCATCAATTTTAAATGCGCCGCTATTGCAGTTCTCGTAGCGTTCGTTGTGATAGGTGAAGCCATCACTAAAGCTCGACACCGCGCACATGGCCGCAGCGGGCAGGGATTTGAGGAAGGCTTTCGCGCTGGCTTTGACATCATCCATAACGTCAAACATGGAGCCAGAGCGATCCACGAGAAGCATAAAAACCATTTTAGGCTTGGCTTGCGCGGCGGTTTCATACTCAAAGCAGAGTTTTTCGCCACTGGTGTTATAGACCGCCAAGCTGCCAATTGGCGGGGCGACAAAATTGCCATTCCGGTCTTTGAAACTACCAATGATTTGAAAGCCATTTGGCAATTGAAGCGTTCTTATGATCTCGGACGTGCCGCCGCTAAAGGCCACAACAAGATTATTTACGGCATCAACATCAAAGCCTGATGTGATGTTGATACCGTGCGCATCGACCATTCCGACCTTGGAAATCGCCCTGATCAAAACATCCGAAGCGCTGAGCGCGGGATCGGTTTTCATTTTGAGGGAAATGCGTCGCTCAAAATCGTATTTGGATTGCACGATGATTACGGGCTGCGTTTGATCGCTGCGCGCGTTGATGCTGATTGTTGCCTCCTGCGCTTGTACCGACAATGGCAGGCACAATGCAGCCAAGAGCGCGGTATCAACGATTATCTTCAAAAATCTCATGTCAGCCTCCTTATAAAAGTGTCTTAAGACGTGATTTGGTTTGCGCCTCGCCAAGAAGAGAAAAGTCCAGTTCGCCTTTTCGGGCGCGTTCCAAAATCCCCAACGAGGCGAGATAGGCTTGCAGGATTTGATCTTGATCAGGATGCACGCGCATGATTTTGAGCACGCTCAAGCGGCTGGATAATCGGGAGAGCGCAAGATTGCTTGGCACGTCTTGCGGGACTTCAA
>TARA_R110001592_G_scaffold11077_10_pt1 | contig 10621 bp, 8 predicted proteins | sample TARA_R110001592 | Tara Oceans TARA_R110001592 (sample SAMEA4398387) | marine metagenome | biome: Polar Biome; feature: [SRF] surface water layer (ENVO:00010504); material: water (ENVO:00002006), including particulate matter (ENVO:01000060) such as... | depth 5 m | reverse complement strand
TTTAACTGAACCTCGGGATATTGGTTCCTAGTATGACCGTACGAAGCACTTAGCTCTGTACGATCAACGTATGTGATAGGGTCTTTACTAAAATTTCCCCCACCACTCTTAATACTCACGAAAACTCCTGCACTACCGTTGCTATTCGTCGTCGGACTTGCATCCGACGCATCATTAGCGAACAAGTTGATAACATCGTTTTCGTCGTATTGCCTGAATGGTAATAGTCTATTTGCCATAATGTTTAATATATATTAATAGGTTACTTTGATGTTTTCTTTGCTAAACGCAGACTGGAACTTAGTTCTCAGAGTTTCCGTCTCGCCAGAAGATGCCTCATTGGTATTGGATATTTCAGGTGTGACCTGCTCCACTGCCTCTAAGACTTCTTCCAAATTTTCTTTTTTGCCAGCTTCGCTCACCGAAGGTTCATCGCTAGAAGCTTTCACTTCTTTGATTTCGGTGACGCGTTTTTCAACCGCTTCTGCGACTGCGCTATCAAATTTGCTTTTCTCGGCCTGTAGATGCTCTTTGCTCTTGTGAGCGAAGACTACAGCCAGCTTCTCCTGATAAGAAGTGAATGCCTCGTCTGTTTTGGTTAATTCCTTAACTTCAGATGCGACAATCTTCAAATCAGCCTCACTCAGTTCGTAATCCTGCTCAACGGCTTCCATGCGAGCATTAAAACAAGCAAGCGCCTGTTGGCGTGTTTGCTCGTCTTCGAACTGACGAATCTTCTCTTCAGCTGCCTCCAGCTTCTGTTTCATTTCTTCTACAGAAGCAGTAAGCTCTTGGTGCTGAGCCTCGACTTGAGCTTTTTCTTCTTTTGCGCTTGACAGGTCTTTCTTATACTCTTCATTCTTCTCGCGAATAGCTTGATTCACGATGTCAGAAATTGAAGCGACAGACTCTGCAGCAAACGTGTCTTTCGACATTTTCTCAGAAGAAAGCTTCTCATCGAGCACGGATTTAATTTCTTGAACTAATTGGTTAGTGTTCATAATATTAGAATTACTTTCTCTTTCAGATTTTACAGTGTTTTTTTCACTTTGTGAAATATTATTTTTAAAATTTAATATATTTTTTAAAATCCTTTCTGATCTTTCGTCAAGATCTGCGGCCAGATCTCTATGGTCGGAAACTTTAAGTTGATCGTCTTGTTCCGTAAGTACGACCCCCTCGACATCTGCTGCTGGGTTCGATGTGAACCCAATACCCAGGGGATAAACATCCCCAATAACCAGTCTTCTAACAATAGTTCCGTCTTCCATTTCGCCAGATCCGTCGGCCGCCTTAAGGTACTGAGAAAGCTCTTGTATTTGCTTTTGGTCGGTTATAATCTCTGCTTCAGCTAAATTGTCACTACCGACAGCAATTTGGTAATCATTAAACCCGATTTCCCAACTAGCAGAGACTTGATTATACATCGAGCTCTCAGGATCAACTGACTTACTTAATAATTCTGCGAATTTTTTATCAACCATTCGGTAAACTACAGCTCCAAGAGAAATATTAAAAGGATCTCGATAATCCGCTAAATCTTCTTCGTCAAAAAGCTCGTTATCTCCATAACTAGAAAATCCAGCAGAAACAATATGCCCAACAATTCTTTGTTTTTTGTGCTCTATATTAGTAGGCTTATGAACAAAATAATCCTTAACGGCCAAAGCTGTCTCAGTGGAAATGCCGTCGTGATTTTTGTTGAACATATTAACTACCGCCGCATTAAAAGCCACCCCGACTAAATCAATATTCTTGTCTAGATCAATTGACTCAGGCATTAACCCCTTAAGATCACTTAGGGAAGCTTTTGAAATTTTGATATTTTCTTGGTCAATGTCTGCGGACGCAAGAATTGGCTGCAAGAAGGAGGTTTTATATTTGTAGTACGGAACCATATTTATCGATAAAGTGTGCTAACTATAGATTTGTTACACCCTTTTTATCGATTTGAGAATTTTTCTGAATGATAAACGATAGCTGCGGTATAGTCTGTTAAGCTATGTTTATCCGCGGTTTCTTCAACGTCTTTCGGTAAATCAAGCTTTAATATATTATTATTATCCTTAATGCAGCTTTCCGCAGTAGACTTCCAATCTTTAATATCCTTAGCAATAACCACTTTTTTACAAAGATCTGCGACCATTTGGTTTTGATTTTTATTCAATCTTTTAATTTGGTGATGCTTTCTTATTGTCTTTTTGCAGAAATCTTGTAGGCTTTCAGAAGCCTTTATGACCTGACTGATATTCTCGGTTGAAACGTTTGCTCTGGAATTCTCTTGAGGAATACCCTTGGTGCCCTGTGGCCTACCTGGCACACCAGGAACTTTTTGCACTTCTTTTTGCTGTTCCTCTTCTTCAGTTACCATTGGAACTCCCCCAACAATTGGATTATAATACCCTTTTTTGCGCTCTTCAATGAACTTGCTTTGTGACCTACCTATTTGTTCGGCTTCTGGGAAAACGCCCTTATTGATTACGTCCATTCCTTGCTCTGGAGTTATAAGGCCTAATTCCATAAGCCTTGTAGCTACTCTTTGCGTTTGGGTGGAATCTTTAGTATCAACTTCTTTAAACCTTGCCGTTGGGTAATTTCTGAACCCCATATTTTTGCAGACCTGTTTAATTTCAGGCTGTAAAAAGTCATTTAAAAATCCTTGCCTGGACTCTTTAAGCCTTTCAAGGAATATCTCAGCTTTAACTGCAGTGTTACTGTATTTTTCACTGCCAACAATAATATTCTGAAGTCCTTCTTTAATGTCTTCGTTAACTATACGGTATTTTTCATATCCTAGAATCTTGTTCATGTCGGGGATAACGAACTCCGCTTTGGTTGTATAATCGCTTACAAGCACGCGCCCTACGCTTTCATTTTTGAATAGCTCTTGCATAGCTGCAAGATTATTATGATTAATGCCTCCTTTATTTGGCTCGTTACCCATGCTAATTAAAAGAATAACATTCTCGATAGTCCTGACGATCGCTTGATCAATTTTTTTAAACTCAAGCTTCATATTAATGTCTTCTAAAACAGAAAAGCCAAATGGAATAGCAAATGGTTCGTAATCTTGCTTTTTATAAAAGGAGTATCTAAGTCTTTCTGGCTCAATTTCAACTTTTGCTCCATCAGGCGCATATCCATTCATTTTAAAATTCTCTTTAAGATTTCTCGGCAAGCCTTTATAAACCTCTTCATCGTATTCGTTCTTTGGGTTTTTCAATCTCTCTATTTCGTACTCACTTAAAACTTTTGCGTATACGCCAGTCGTTTCAAATCCAGTTGTCCTGTGCGCCACCATATCAAACGGATTTAATAAAATATAACGAATAGGTATTTTATTCACTGACACAGCTCCGTAAGTTTTTGTCATCTTAACAAAATCGTCAGTATTGAATCTTCCGTCAATTTTGTAAAAGAAAACGTTTCCAGATCTATAATACTCTCGAAAATACTGATCTCTTACTTTCCAAAGCTTAACTTTTCTGAACCATGCCTCAATAAAGTCTCTAGACTTCTTACTTCCACCATCGAGAAATATCTCAGAATTAGCGAACTCAGCCATAATATCTATGGCGTTTCTAAATATAGCTACATTAGCATACGCCTTTTGACAAAGCTCTATTGTTTCTCTTACGTTAATGCCACTAGCAGAATAATCATAAGGAAGTAGTCCGTCTCTAATATTCGTATACTTATCTCTTTGTGGAACTTTATGAATTCGATTAGACCTTGAACCTGTAGTTCCTCCGCTTCCTGTTCGAGAATAAGCCGCTTTAGACGTGGAATTGAAGTAAGCTTCTCCTTCTAGACTGGGAGTATATGTGCTGTTTTGCAGTAATGGATTTGTTGCCAAAGTCTCTTCTATGGACTGTTTTTTATCAAACTTACCCCAGTACTCAGATTTCTTATTATATTTTCTCTTTTCAGCCATTTCCTTTAGTTACACGAAAGTCGACAAAGTTACTTTTAAAAGTTTAAAAAGTGCTTTACTTGATGAATCTCGGCGTAAACGTAACTTCGACTTCTCTAGGCTTGAAGTTCATGATGTCAAAATACGTCTTAACCATCCAATTGGCTAATACTAACGCAGAATAACTATCTTTTCTAGCTTTGTCTCGGCCAGACTGTCTTCTTAAATTTGGGGGAAGATCAAAAGTTTGAGTGCCTTGAGTTGTAGTTGTTATTTGTATAAGTGCACATTCTACTTTTATGAGTTCTAGCATATCACTTTGATGCTCGACAAAATCAATCATTTTAGCCTCTTTTGTCATATTTTCGCTTAACGCGTCACTACCTTTTAAATATTTTAATTTTTCAATCGGAATTTGCTTTCGTCTTTGTGTTTGATATGAATCATCAATAGCTCTCGATCCAAAAAAGATTCTTTTATGATCAAAATTAGATTGCAATAATTCGTTGGCCTGCCTTATCCAGTTGCTTGTAGGTTTTCTTAGATAGCAGATTTTCTTTTCGGTTTTATTGTACGCGTTTCGCGCTTTTTGCAAATCAGAGTTATATGCTTCTGGCTTTTCAAAGTCAACTTCAATTGTTTTTAATTTTAGGTTGTCTTTTTTAAATATTTCGCTTTCGTTACAAGCACTTAAAAATTGAACTCCTCCAGCATAATCACCAATAACCATAACAACATTGAACGCTTGCAGGATATATGAAAAATATTTAATATGCTCTTTCATGTTAGCCCCAGCAAGCGCATAACTATGAACCACCACGCCTATTTGTTTTTCTTTATTAAGCTTTAAAACCAGAATAGCAAAATCATCAGAGCTTTCGCTTTCCGCCCAACTAGGATCAAAGGAAACTAAATATTCCTCTCCAGCTTCACCAGCGACTTCAATCGATGGACTCTCTCCGTCTGGGATCGAGCATTCTGCCATTTTTGATATCTTAAAGTACCCACTACTGTCGTCAGTAAAAACAGCACCAAACTCTCGGTCAAACTGACTTTGACTCATGGAGGATTTAGCTTGATTTAATAAGTTCTGATCGTAGAGCTGCTTAGGGGCGCAATCGTATGAAAACTGCATAATCGTACGACGAGCAGTGTCATCAACAGGCTGATTATGTATTAAATTTTCAAATTGAGTATATGCTTTATACATATATTGAAATTTGTACGACGCAGACGATAAAGCTATTAATTTATTATTAGGCCAAATATACCTTTCCTCCTCTGTCATTTTACCCTGTTCAATCATTTGTGTTTCAATGTTGTACAAGTCTTCTCGCTGCGTTGGATTCTCGACTACTGACAAGAAAGGAACTATAACCTCGTTATAAATTCTTTCTGGCATAAGAGCAAACTCATCAATAATAATTCTATGAAAACGAAAACCACGAAGCTTTTCGCCATCACCTAATGGTAACGCTCGAATTCTTGATCTGCCTATTTCCATTAACCATTCGTCGTTGCTTTTACTTTTTTTTGTGATACATTGCGCGAATAAAGCGGCCTCAGGTTTTGCAGCAATATCCTCGATCTTCTTGAAGATCATTTTCGCTTGTCGGAAAGATTTAGATAATATTCCAATCTCAACCCCCTGGTTTAAAACCGCATCTAACATCGCATAAACACCAGTCGTAAACGACTTAGACATTCCTCGAGACCATACTCCCATGAAATAGTCTGTTTGAAACATTGCCTTGACAGCCATGTGTTGAAACGGAAAGAGTTTGATTCCCATTAATAAGTCTGCTGAAAAAGTTATGTTCTCTCGAAGAAATTTGTAAAAAAGAATTTTAGCCTCTTTTTCTTCGAGAAAGCCCAGATCACCAGCTAAGAGCTGCTTGTTTATGTCGTGAGCCTTGTTTACCCGCTCCTTTTGATTTCCTTCTTCCCAAGCCATAATTCCTTTCGTCTATATAATACTGTAAGTCACAGTACCATATTTTTCTACCAAAACATAAAATTCTTTGTATTAAGTCTATTGAAGATGTTCTATTTCCAGAAAATATAAACTGGCATGTTTCTGGAAACTCATGGCACAGAGCTTTCATGTTATGAAAAATGAATTTCAAATTTGCTGGATGCGGAGAAAAGTGGTTTTGTTTTTTTATTTTTCTTATATCGCTATCCACAACAATAAATATATAACTGTCCATTGCCTTAGCCCTGGAAACCTCGCGCCGAAACCTTGAAAAGTTTTGCGACATTGTAGACTTAAAGTCGCTTTCGCTTTTTCTTTCTACGAAGGTATAATCATACTTGCTTCCGCTCGCAGTATAATCTGCAAAGTCTAAGGCGAATTTTTTTATGTTCTTAAAAGGCAGTGGATGATTTTCTCTAGTATCAACAACTATTTGCAAATCATCAAAGTCTTGAGCGTCAAAGAAGTCTTCAGGCAGCTTCCTATAAAGCATAGGCGTAACGCCTGCTTGACTGCAAGCATGGGAATAGCTTGTAAAAAACTTTTTATAAATATCAACCGTTGGCATTTCGTTCAACAACAGCTCTAAATGAGTAGGTCCAAACTTTAGCTCCTTTTCTTTTATTCTCTGCTTTAATTTATTTAGAGAATATTCTTTTACTTTTTTCGGAGAGTTCGCATGGCACCATTTCAATAACTGACTGTACGTGGAGAAATCTTTTTCGAAATAATCTTTTTTATTTTTAAAAGGTAGTAACTCTCCAGTTAATAAATTCTTCCGCGGGAAATTTTTCGTATAGTAATCTGCCAAGGTCATATCATGAATTTTTAGATGACGGTGGATGGCCGCTTCAGTGTCGAACTCTTTATTGCATTCTTTGCAGTTAAATGACATCTTGTTTTGCTACCCCTAGAACCCTAGACTTCCACTCAGACATTGATTCTAATTCGTCCGCTTCTTCGCTTATAATTTGTTTTTGCATTTCAGCCATTTGAACCATAATTTTTCTTTCTTCTTCCTCTTGAAATAGTTGAACTATATTTAAAACACTCGCGTTCTGAGAATGCCTTGAGGCGACTCTTTTTGCGCGATCACCATTTAATTTGGTAATTAACTTGTCCATGCGCCCTGCGCATTGATTATATTCTTCGCTTTTTGTTTTTAATATCTCCGTAAGCCTAATGGTAAATTCCTGTTGGCCTTGTGCGTCATCGAACATTAAATTTAATTTTGATTTTTGCTGCTCGATATGCTTCAAATTAATGTAATCCATACATATATTAATGTATAAATTAATTTCGTCAGTCGTTAAATCTGGCTTATCCCAAACACACCTCACAAATTCAGCCTCAAACAGTTCTCTGTCCTCCTGGTCTGCATAATTATTAATTATTTGTATAAATCTCGGACTAGATAAAGAGTTCATTAAAACTTCTACGCATTTTTTATCTTGCATTATAAGCTTGTTTTCGTCCAAAGTTTTTCCAGCAAAATCATTGATCTTTTTAATTGATCGAGATATCGCCTTGGGTGGACTATATTTTAAACCAAGAGCGCTTTCGTCTGAACGTACGAAATCAGGATGATGATTTTTAACATAATCGGCAACAACCCGCTGCTCTTTTGAAAGCTTTTTGATTTCCAGGTCTGGCCAAAGCAACTCCGCTAGTTGAATACTGCTCATGTTTTGCCCCGCGTGGGAATCTAAAAACTCTTTCTCTTCGTTAGTCAAGATGATATCTTCAACTTTTCTATGAACGGTTGTCTCGTAGTTTAGTCCTTGCTCAACCATGAACTTTCTTATTGCTCTTCCGATCTTACTTCGCCCGTCAAGAGCTTCGTCCCCAGAAACCATCTGAGTTAAGCGAGTTAAATCAGATATAGATTTGTAATTATTTCTGATAAGCTCTTTTTGTTCTTCGGTCAGATTAGTCATTGATAATTATAATATCTTTTTGCTGAATAACGATCACGGCTTTTTCTTTAAACATCTTCTTTAAATTTTTAATCTGCTTATAGCCAGCTTTTCTATTCTTTTCGTTAGTGGTATAACCAAGCCTTTTTGCAACCTCGTCCTCTGATAGATTTTTTACAAATAAATCTTCATAAACTTCATAGTGCTTTTTAGTTAATACTAATTTCATTTCTATATGCAGTTTGCCTATAGAATTCATTAAATCAAACTCTCGAGATGCGATTGAAAAAACTTCTTGATGGTGATTCTCTAAAGCGAGAGGTAATTTTATATCGTATGCATGTTTTTTTCCTTTTTCCCATTTGGCGTATAGCTTACACTCACCACATTGCGTTCCGCTTGGAGTGAAGGCGCATAAATTGCCATGTATCGATTCTTGTTGATTTGATTGATTAAAAGGACAGTTTAAGCATGGACGCGCAAAGTTACTGTAATGATTACGTAAGATATTTTTTAATTGATTAGATATAATCTTATTAATCCAGGGCTCGAGCTGTCGCTTTTGGTCCCATTGATCCCACTTTTTAAAAATATGAAATCTTATGATCTGCTCTACGTCCTGAAAATCAAACCATGCTATCGCATTCAGATGCCACTTATGTTTTCTTTTTTGAAGCTCTCGGTCGATAACACCAACCCTGTCTTCGTATCTTATTTTTTTAGGTCTTCCCATTAATCTGTTGAACGATTTGCTGAGCTACCACATTCCAGGACGGACTGCGCTTCAACTTCCTTGAGACTTAAGGGCTTAGAGTCTATTGCTTTTTTTGCAGCTCTCTTAGGTCCTTGTTCTTTTGTATTTATTAAGTCTCCGATTGTCGGGCTTTTGCTCACTGCGTCAACAGTATATTCTAATTTTTGTATATCGGGGATTCCTTCTGGGGAATCGTTTTCTAAATTAGCTTGCGCTTGCTTTGGAGGGTCAGCATGAGCAGGATTTGCTCCTTCTTCCGCTAACGATTGTCCGCAGCCAGCACAAAATTTAGCTTTCCTAGTGGTAAAGGCATTTTTGTAACCACATTCTGTACAGTACATGAAAGGCATATTGTATATTAATATGTTTTAATAAATTTTTCTATTTATACGTTACACAATGTTCATTGATTTTTTCTTCTCTCTTTTGTTTTTATCGGCTGAGGCTTGTCGCTTAACGACGATTCTTCTATTTTTCCAACAATGAACTTAAGTATTTCGCTTCTTAGGATATCTTCTTTTGTAAAATCAAAACAATGAATGCCATTGTCCGCAGACTCTTGATTATTAAAGATATCTGACATCCTGTCAAATCCGCTTTTGCCGTTAATGTCGCTTTGCATGGGGTCCCCACAGATAAATAATTTGGTATTCTTGCCAATTCTTGTTATTAATGTGGTTAACTCCTTAAATGTAAAGTTTTGAGACTCATCCGCAATGATAATTCTATCAATCCAGTTGGCTCCACGTAAATAATTTATAGGCAAAGCGTTTATAATCTTTTTTTGCTCCAAAAAAACTTTGTCTTGTGGCGAAATCATCTCTTCGAGCTTGTCATTTAACGGCAACATAAATGGATTAAACTTTTCTGAAACATCTCCTGGTAATGCTCCTAGGCCTTTTTCGCCGCTTTCTGCTATCGTACGGATATAAGTAATATCATAATCATTATTAATATTAAAAAGTTGAAGAGCGCTGTATACCGCTAAATATGTCTTGGTTGTGCCTGCGGGGCCACGAATGAACATAGCCTTTGTGTTTCTGGCTATTGATAACTTGAGAAATTCTTTTTGTTTTTCTGTGAATTTTACTGGGTCGAGTTTTATCTTTTTTTTCTTCAATGGTGAAATAAAATCTAAAATTTCTCGTTCGTCAATTTCGCAAGTAACATTCGCATCAGACACCAACCGTGAAGCTGTTTTTCTAGCCATGTTTGTGGGGTAAACATTGTTATTGATGGTAAAATTGCCATCAATATATATTACACTTAAAAGAGATTAAATTCGATAACGAATTACTTTTTCTGCAACTCCTGCAGCTGGATCTCCAGCAACAAAGATTTCTTTTTGAGTTGTCGCTAAGCTGCTCTCATAGCGACCGTAATAATCATTTGCAGACGCGCCAGAGTATGTTATTTTCTGTGTTTCTGCCCAATTGGAGCCGCCGCCAGTAAACACGTATACAGAACCAGCATTATCTCCCTCAGCGGGATCTTCCTGCGGAGCCCCGACAATAATCGTGCTGCTATTGGGCATTGAAACGGAATCGCCAAATCGATCATTGTTTCCAGGATTGCTCGGAGTTAACGCTGTTGCATGAGTCCACCCTCTGTATGCAGGATTTTGATCAGTAGTAAATACATGAACTTCTCCTTGATTAACTCCTGCAGAGCCGCTAGGAGCACCAACAATAATCGTGCTCCCAAATACATCAACTGCCGCCCCAAAAGCTGGATCATTTGAGCTCACGCTGGTTACGCCCGTCAACTTAGCGACCTCAACCCAAGATGCGGCAGCTGTGTGCGGACCTGTTCCATCCGCAGCATAAACATATGCAACGCCAGATTGCGCAGAGTATCCTGGTGCTCCCGCGACTATAACGTTTCCGTGCATAGCAACTGACGTTCCGAATCGCTCATTTGCGTCATGTACTGTTATGCCTGCCACTTCGGTATTGCCCTTATCTAGAGGATACCCGACAAAACTATTGACTTCGCCTTTTGTGCCGTATCTAACATGAACGTTGCCCATTTCATTGACCCCGCTGCCAGCTGATGGAGCGCCC
>TARA_R110001592_G_scaffold54396_7_pt1 | contig 10624 bp, 6 predicted proteins | sample TARA_R110001592 | Tara Oceans TARA_R110001592 (sample SAMEA4398387) | marine metagenome | biome: Polar Biome; feature: [SRF] surface water layer (ENVO:00010504); material: water (ENVO:00002006), including particulate matter (ENVO:01000060) such as... | depth 5 m | reverse complement strand
GTATTAAACGCTCTAAACACTGTTTTTCCACCAGGTCTAAAAGTTGTTAAAGTAGCTATCGCAATATCATCACTAAAGTTACCAGAGGTATCACGAGTTCTTGCAAAATAGGTAAAAGTACCAAAAGCATCAATCGGGCTAGATTTACGCGATACACCAGCTGCAACTGTTAAGAATGGGTTAGCTGTGTTAAAATTTTGCTCTGTTGCAGCAACAGAACCTGCTGAACGTCTAATAACTACTTCTTGTAAGTCTAAGTCAGCTAAGTCACCAGAAGCTTGACGTGCATACTGCCAGAAAAGAGTAAGTTGTTCTTCAGATTGTCCTACACCAAAGTCTCTTATGTTTTGAGGTTTAGCAGTTTTACCGACTATAAGTTTACTAGCAGTAGCTGTAATACCTTTTAGATTCTTATTGAGTGGAGTAATTCTTACGAATAATGTAATAGTACTACCTGTAATACCTCTATCAACATTATTAATAACGTGAGTAATTTGTCCTTGATCGTCAACGTTATTAGCTGGTAATTTAATGGTAGAGAAACTACTAAGATCAGTATTCTCTGTGCTGTTAGTTCTATATGATATTTCATAATCAGTAACTTCTTGATTAACAACATGATTAAATTTTACAATAGCTCTAACAGAAACTCCGCCTAATTGCTCAATATATAAGCCTTCTGTAATAGATATGTCTGTAACTTTTTGAATAGGCAATTCGTCTACAAAAACAGTTTTTGTAACACTAGGACTAAATCTACCAGTAAGGTTTCTATTTCGTGCCTTTACAGACGTAGTGCCTATAGGTATATCTCTAATAATCCTATCTTTCGCTAAGAAAGTTTTTTCGTATTCACCTCCTACATTTAGTTGGTATATTTGATTATTAGCTAGGTTAAAACGACCAGGGAATGTTCCCTCGTCATAGTCTAATGTAAAAGTTCTGTCTGTTGTATTAACATTACCTAAATTTCCCACAGGATCTTGTGATATGTTAACCATAGTTACTCCTGCTAGGTTTGCTACAGGAGTATCTGCTAGTTCTATTTGGAAAACCCCATTTGCAGTCATCTGAGCATTGAAAGTAGGGCTCGCTGGGTCGTAACTGGTATTTGCGACAGAAAAAACATTTTCAGTTTCAAACTGAACATTATCTCCTATTTCAATAACAGGAACAGTATAATGATCAATCTCAACTCTTATTTGTGAATCATCTGGTGCCGCGCTTAATTGTACAAAGGGAGGTATAGATGCTGTATCCAATAAAAAGTTTGTAGTTTGTATATTGTCTAAAAATACTCGCACAAAACCAGCAGCTCTAGGTTTAATTGGTAAAGGCTCAATATGAGTTGTGCCGCCAACTACTGTATTTTGTTGTGTAAAGGTAAACTGAGAACCACCTACGTAAAAGTTCGCTCTAGCATTAAAGTACCTTGAGTCAAGTATTTGAAAAATCTCAACATAGAATGGAGCAGATGGAAGTTTACTCCCTAAGTCAACCCCACTAGTAACTGGGTTGTCTATGTATATAAAGTTATTAGGTCTATCAGAAAATCTTATATTAGCAGATAGAGCAGTCTGCTCAGGTCCAGAAGCTACAAAGTTTCTGCCTCCACCAGTTTGTTGAACACTTATGGGTACAGTAACGGCATCATGTCCTTTAAGTCCTTGAAATAGTCCAGAGGAAAGTCCGTCATTAACATCTAAAACAAACTTTGGTTCACCGCTCGAAATAAAGTTATAATCTGTACATACATTCATACCCTCAACTTGTAGTCGCAGGTTATCAACAGCCTGAGTTCCGTGAGTAGAGCCTGTAGATACTGCATTACATAATAATCTTATTTTACCTGTTAATGAATCAAAGCCGTTTTTGCCTACTAAAGTAGACGGTCCTGCGCCTGTAGTTAGTAAACTAACGTTTGAAGCATTAAATTTAATAGTGTTACCGTCTGAATTAACTAAAGAAGGTATTAGCTGGGAGTGATCTGGTAAAGCTATAAAATACTCTGTCTCAAACTGTAAACCATAATTTAAATCTTCACTAAAGTTTTCAACTATTAAATCAACCCTTACAGAACCGTCTTGTTCTCTAGTAGGTAGTGATCGTAAGTTAAAAACAGGTGCGGGAGGAGCTATCATCGGTGATTTAGTGTCTAAGTATGCAGTAGGGGTGTAGTCTATAAAAGTGTCAGAATCAACATATATATTTGAAATATACTCAATAGCAGAGATAGTTACTTCCTCATCTTTAGGCTCTCTTGAGAGAGAGGTAATTTTAAATAGTTTATCACTTTTGTTAGTATAAATGTTAACAGGATTATCCCACTCTCCTAAACTCCATAAGTCACCGCGCTTAGGTAGGTTATTAGCAGAAAACTTGTTAAAACTTACTAATGTTTTGGTTATAGGATCGTAACGTCTATCTATTCTAACTTCTATTAAATCGGCTCCTGCACTAACATTACCTGTGCTATTAACTGCAAATTTTGTATTTGATAAAGTGTATAAATCTATCCTATCTCCGTCAAGCTGAATAACTCTTAATGCTAATGGTTTTGAATTAGCAGTAAAAACAGAGCTAGTTACGCTTGGTACAGTTAAATGCTCTAACATTAAGTTAGAACCTAAGTTAAGAACAGTATTTGAATCTCTAGCTATCTTTCCGCCATACCCAAAAGCAACACCTATCTGTCTTTGAGCTAGAGAAATGACATCACCAGGCGCTAAGGCTAAAGCATCGGTGGAAGTTGTAAAATCAACTTTGCGTCTTTGAAACTTAGAGGCAGCTATTTGGTATTGTGCGTATCGTAATGCCTGAGAACGCCTAGTTACACCAAATAAATCTAAGGAAGCTATGTTTTCAATTACACTTCTATCTGTGCCATCATTAGCATCAACGGTATCTATTCTTACAGTTTCCCGTTTGTAGTGATTCGTAGGATCTATGTAAGATACGTCTACACCTGTAAATATTTCGCTCTCTTTGATTCCTGATATATTAAGTGATCCAGTTTTAATATTAGCCTCGTTAAAAAGGGCAACAGGAGTTTCGTCAGGTAAGTCGACTGCAAAAGTAATTTTACCCCCAGCGTAGACTAATGCTGCTCTAATAGAAGCAGCCATCTGATTAAGTAAATCTAATGCTTGACCTTGATCTTGAATAATACCATCAAATGTAAATCGTCTCTCTACTATCTTTGTACCTTCTGGTATACCAATAAGAGTTTGTCTAACAGTGGTAAAAGTACCTCTAGGTTTATGTCTGAAAGTACCGTCTGCTAAGCCATCAACCCCAATAAATGCACCAGTTGCATCATCACAAGCATCACAATACTTAGCTACTCTATGAAATTTAAATTTATCAATGTTTTCTTCAGCAACTCCTAGACCGTAGGTTTTGTTTGTAAGTATGTCGTACATAATCCAAACAGGATTTTGAGTCCAAGAGTATACAAACTCTCCATCCCAAGGGCCGATATACAACACAGGATTAAGAGTAGTATGTTTAGTGCCAGTGCCGGTGCTTTGTAAACTATAACCGTTACCATTATAGCTCAATGTTCCATTGATAGGATTTTCAAGCTCTCTCCAATCAATCTCTCCATTTGTGAGAATTGGTTGATTGTAATTAGTGGGTACTTTAACAAGTAATCCTTTTACTAAAGAACTAAAGTTTGGAACACCCCCAACGTGTTCAGAAAAAGCTTTTACAGCATAACCAATATGAGCGGTTCTAGGATAAGCTTGTGGTTGATTTTCAATCTCGAACCAACCAATACACTGTATACTTTCTTGTACTTTAGAGCTATCAGTATCATCTGAGGTTTTCTCAATAGTAAATTTATATCCAGAAGAGCTTTGTGCGGAGGCAATTATTGGTATATCAACAGTAAATTTAAAAGGACTATTAGTTTTTCCATGTATAGTTCTGTCTACCACACTGATTTGATTTGTGCCAGTATTGTCAAAAATAGTAATTCTTATTGATATTGATCTTTGAACAATATCTCCGTTATCTTTTGATTCTTGAAGTGCGCCAATTACCAACGCAAATTTAATCACATCCCAATCACTAGCACTAGTAGATTGTAAGAATATCTTAGCTGCAGGAATCCCAGCTATGTTACCTTTTTTAAGTGTAACAGGAGAAGAAAAGTGTTGAGGTCCAACAGTTTGTTCTCCAAAAATAGGTAATGGTGCTTGGCTTACTGTTCCAGTATTTGTAGCTGTTCTAAAAAATTCAGAGTTTTCTCTACCATCGCCATCGATATTAATCATATCATCAACGTTACCGTCGTTAATTTCAATATCTTGAGGTCCATTAGGGTTAATTCTATATACCGGTCCTTCGCCTAGTGCAGAAGTAACAAATAATATATCAGTAGAGAATAGGCTATTTGGATCTTCTTTACCGCCTCCGGAACCACCTCCTTTACCTCCACCTTTATTATGGACTCTAAGTCCTTCAGCAATATACGTTGAAGTTTCAGGTACAGTGAAAGTGTAGACTGGGGCGTTTGATAAAGTATCTATACTTATGATTGTAGATGGAGTTCCGCTTTCTAGTACAAGCTCTTCTCCTATCTCAAACTCGTGCATTTCTTTAAATAGACCGTCTGACCCTATCATCCAGTGATTAGGGGTTACATCTACTTTACCATGCTGATGTCTTACTCTAAGTACTTGATCATCTTCGTGATAAAAAACTTCTGTTACAGTAGCAGGACCGAGTTCTCCATATTTTTTAAAACTTGTCACAATATCTGAAGGAGCAATATCTTTTATGTCTTTAAAAGTGCCGTCAGCCATTGTTATCATAGTCCCAGCAGGAAAACAACCTTTAGATCCATAAATTGATGGTACAGTCTTACCTTGATGATGTACGTAATGTCTTTGAATTGATGCCATTAGGAGAACTGATCTCCTACTCTGATGGTATCACTTCTACCGTGTGATTGAGTGCTAAGATACCCAGAAATAAACTGACCAGCAACTCTAGTTTGACCATAGACCAAGGCTACAGGAGTTCCACCTTGTGTTGTATTTTGAAGAGAACCAAACATATCACTGCCTCTAGTAGAACTATCTACTTGTTCTTGTGCTTTTGGTTTTTTTGTAAAGATACTAGAAATTAAACTTAAGGCAAGGTTACCAATAATAGAGCGAGCAAAAGAAGCTCCTAAACCAGAACCTCCTAGAGCAGTTGTCATACCAGAAAAAGCAGTACCTATGCTAGTCATTCCCGCACCATAGGTTGCAGCAAAACCGCCACCTGCACCAGCAGCTAATCCGATAGCATACGGAGCTACAACAGCAATAGCTAGCATTAGAAAAAATCCTCGTTTACCGCCACCACCTGTAATACAAGGAGCAACGTAAATGACTTCATCGTCTTTTACTTTTTTAAGTGTAAAATCATTTGGATTAAGAGTTTTGAAGTTTTCATCTACTAAAGATAGCCCCTCATCAACCTTACCCTGTTTTATTTTACTTGTATACACATCAAACTCTTTAAAAGAGTTATTTAAAAAAGAAATAACTTCCTCATGAGTATGGATCTTAACTGATAGAGTATCCATACCTTGAGTAAGGTGTCTTAGTGTAGAATGTATCTTAATTGTTGCCAATATGCTTACTCTCAAACTTATCAAATTTTAGTGCGTCTAGTTTACTATCGTACCAATAAATGTAATATTTTAAGCCAAAACCAACAATATATTTATACTCTACAAAGGCCGCTGCGTGTTTATCTTCTCTACTTGGTAGTGGTTGATCACTACCAGGGTGTGAGTGAAATATTCCCCATATCTGCTCATCATACTTAACTAATGCTCCAGGATCTAACTCAAAGGTTAACGTAGGTGTATTACTTAAATTATCAGCCCTTACATACGTAAAGTCTTTAAGGATAACTCCACAAGCTTCTCTCGGATAATCAGCTTCTGCATGAAGTTGCATCTCTTCTTTTAATTTATCGAACCGTTCCATCTATATATTCCTGTTGTATATTGTTTATAGTAATTGCCATAGGGAGCGACCCAACTTACATGCTCTAACATAGTTTGTAGTATTCTATTCCTATCTACAATAATAGCACAGTGATTACTAACATTTGTAGCACCAATACTCATAAGAACTATGTCATAGAGTTGTGGCTCACCACTGACTTTTGTCCATGCGTCAGAGAACTTTTTAAACCCCTCTTCGTAAAATCTATCGGTAGTCTTATTATACCAATCTTCATCAACTATATTACAAAAATCCCAGCTTCTTGGTTTGAAGTCAATATCAAGATGATCTTTGTATATATACATACAGAGATTCCAACAATCTATACCTGTTTCGGGATCATCGCCTAAATGTTGATAAGGATAATCAACATATTTATTATACCACTTGCCTATAGACTGCATAAATTTTTTCACTCCAATAATTATCTATCGTTGTAATCATAGAGTGAGCCCCCTCCTCTAGATGTAACATTCTCATATTGTTATCAATTAGCATACCAAAATGAATTGGGTTTTCGCTTTTTAACGCTCTAAACACTATTACATCATAAATTTGTAATTCTGTCAAAGATACTTTTATAGCATAAGTTGAAGCCCAGTCGTCAATGTTTTTAAGACTGATTTCCTTCATCCACCTTCTAGTAGATATATTTTTGTTCTCAGTTTTAATTAACTCAAATAACTTTTCAAAAATATTACTATTTAATTCGTTCTTATAAAAACTAGCAATTAAAGTTATACAATTTACCCCTGCGTATCTATGAGATAAGCCAAGGTAGTTTGTTATATTTTTCGATACCATTCTGCATACTCTGTAAAAACTGATTCAAAATTTTCATTCCTACTAAGATCTAAAGCTGTATTAAATCTCTTAAACTCTGGTAATAGATGTGAGTTATCAGCACGATTCATATGCCTAAGAGAATTTAAAATAGTATTTAATTCTTCTTTATTAAACCAATTCTTATTTTCAGTAAGAAACTTTTTATACTTACTGTTGATTTGTTTTTTAGCCTCTTGAGGTAAAACACTAGTGTCCATAAACTCAGGACTAATTAGATTAGTTATAAAAAATGCTATATTAAGTTTTTTAAGGTGCATAATCAGTTCGGGGTTTGAAAATATAGAATAAATATTTCCAGTTGCGCTTACAACCTGTATGTAATCTTTAAATAGTTTTAAGTTTTCTGCAAAAGTATCCCAATTAAAACCTTTTCTACTGTACTCGACATGCTCTTTATATCCTTCAACACTAGGCCATAATTTAACAGAGTCAAAGTTCTGCCATAGTTTAATTATGTCATATTTCTTATATTTAGAATAAGAAAGATTAGAATTATATAGTAATTCTATGTTTGTTTTTTTACGGTCTATTAAAAACTCGAGCATCTTATACATGCCGTCTTGAACAAAAGGTTCTCCTCCAGCAAAGTATATAGTGTCAACAGTTTTATAAATCTTTTCCATGTCGTCCCAAAACTCAGGATTATTAGTCCAATAGTCTAAGCTCTGAACTTGTAAATCATCTGCTTTAAAGGCTGCTAAGTGTTTTTCTCTAAACCAAGAGGTAGAAGCATCTGGCCCACACATTCTGCACTTAAAGTTACAAAGGTTACCAAACCTAAAATCAAGCCACACAGGTGGATTTTTTATAGAACCATCTTTAGCAGTTTTATTTTGTAGTTGCCCAAATCTTCCATACTTATGGTTGACTCTATTTCTATGACTATCTTGACCAGATTTTTCTATATTATAACAAACACTACATTCAGGAGGGTATTCACCCTTCAAAAATTTAAGTCTAGCTTTTTTATAAGGATCGTCATTCCAAACCTTAAGAGGTGCTTCTCCGTCTACGCCAAGCAGCTTTTGCCCAGTGTCTTTGTAGTTATCGGTATGGCAGCATAAGCTATAATTACCTCTAATATCTCCATACATATGAATCCAAGGCATGATGCAGCCTTTAATCATTGTCTAGGTATAGTTCTTCCTGTTGCAGGGAACCCTCCAAAATGAATCTGATTATTTCTTAGTTGGCATGCTTTGATAGATTTTCCACATACATCTAAGTCGTTATTTGCAGCAGTTTCATTAGAGGCGGTAATAGGGTTAGTATTAGCTGTTAAAGTAGGGTTAGAGGTGCCAGGTATTGACCCACCTCCTGGACCAGGATATTGACATTCAGGTCCTTTATATGTCCATTGACACGTATTTTTATAAAATTTTCTTTTTGGAACTGATAGTCTAAAATACTGTAGCCAAGAAATTAAGCCAAAACGTGCTACTGTATCATCTAAACTTTCGAGGTTATCGATTTTAAAAACATCTTCAATATAGGCTTCACTATCCGAATCAGGATTAACTATGTATATGTTATCACCGATAGCGGTATTAGCATCAAGAGATTGGTTTAAAAACAAAAACCTATTCTCTTCAATTCTCTGCACTGTCGCTTCGGTAGTACCAAATTGTGCTATTACATTGTCATTTACTCTATATGGTAATGCACTTAAAACTTCTACAACATTAGAAGAAACAAATCTAGCACTACTATACTCTGGCCAAAAGTCTAAAAAATTAGCAAAGGTAGTTTTAACTTCTACAACCCCGCCTAGTAAATCTCTAGTATCTTGTTTTTGTTCTTGCCAATCAACTGGAGAACTATGATCTATTGTTTCATTATATGTCCAAGCAGCATTAGCTTTACCATATCTTCCAACTACTGTAGCACTAAAATTAAGGTCGCTATTTGCTCTAGCTCGAGTCATAGCATGAAAACCCTCGGTACCTGCAGAGTAATCAGAAGCAACTGCATTTACAGTTCTAGGGTCAATACCATGTACTAATTCATCATTTACTAATGCTACTACAGAATTAGAACTGTTATTTCCTGCTAAAAAAGGATTCTCAACAAAAGTACTTATTATATTATCAAAATTTGATAAAGTTAAGGTAACTTCGCTAATCCTACCATCACTACCTGAATCAATAGCAGAGAACTCTACAGGAAAGGGTATATATTGTTTATTATCGTACTCGACTCTATATACTGCATCACTCTGCGTATCTCCTACAACTTCTGCAACTCTTAAAGGAATATCAACAGGCCACGCTCTTCCCTCTCCTTGACCTGATGGATTACCATTACTGTTAGAAGGATACCACTCACCAGGATAATACAAAGAATATAACCTAACTACCTGATTCTGAGTAAAGGCATTTTTCTCTGCTATGAAGGGAGAGTTTGCTATAGATGAAATTGTTGTACTAGCTACTGTTGTATTACTTGAAAAGGTATTTGCTTGAAAGGGTAAGCTGGTAGTGTTCATTAAACCATTAGCACTTGTAGACATAACTGTGCCAATGTCTCGCAGTGTCTCACCACTAGAAAACTCCCTAGAAACATTATCAACTTTTACCTTAATCTGATTAGCAGAGGAGTCTACATTAGCAATAAGAGCTTGCGTGTCAGAAGTTACACCGATCACGGTGTTTCCGTTCCTAAACCCTGATGCGTTAGCAACAGTTAAAATAAAGTCATAAGTTCTTACTGTAGGCATTAGTCAAACGTTTCCTGTAGTTTAAATGTAACGGTATAAAAGTTATCTCTGAGATTAGAAGAGGCGCCTAGCACTTGAGTTACGTTAAGAGCACCATCAAATCTAACAGTTGCAGTTCCAGACTCATTAATATGTCCTAAATCAAAAGTAAATGATTCAAATTCACCGCTTCTAGCTGTATAAAATTCGTCAATAGCTCTTTTACCTATACCGTGTAAATTAGTGTACTTAAGATCATATGATCTTTTTGATCTTCTTGACCTTAGTCGTCTTTTTTCGTAACCTGCTTGGCTCTGAAAGATTGCGCTATCAAAAGCTCTAGTAGTAGAAAAACCAACATCTGGTTTTCTGTCTGACATTGAAACGAATCTATCATCTTTATCAGAGGTTCCTTGATATACTCTTATATCAAGAGTATCTTGGCTATCTAATGCCCCTAAAGCTCCTCCACCTAGTACGGTAGGTGCTAAAGTCATTGGTTGTGCACCAGTGCCTTTATATTTAGCTGCTCTAGCAAATCTCACTGCATCTACTTTTCCGTTAAAAAATTCTCCTGTATTGAATCTTCCTATATTAACATTTCCACTAAGCGTGTTACCAAATACTTTTTGACTTACCGCCACTCTCACGTTATTTACATACAGGCTAGCAGTCTCATCATCACGTGAAACACAAAATGCTACATGATAAAAAGATCCAGTATTAATAGTGCCTCCGTAAAGTTCGTGTATGCTTCCTTGCACGTCAGACACATAACCAATAGTATTATTAGCACCAACTGTTCTAATAACAAAGTAATCGTCTGCATCTTGATATCGAGAAAATATTGTCCCATTAGCACTTAGAGAATCTGGATTCACAAATGCTTCAAAAGTAAAATCACTCTGGTTAATATCAAATATTGCTTTACTTCCGTAATCTAGGAAGTGGGAACTACCATTTAGATCAACAGATTTTGACCCAAAAGCAGCAGTAGAAGAATATGTTTTTGAAGTAGAATTTAAGTCAGTCTGACCAATTTCAGATTCGTCAGTAGCATTACTGCCTTCAA
>TARA_R110001592_G_scaffold362899_1_pt1 | contig 10627 bp, 14 predicted proteins | sample TARA_R110001592 | Tara Oceans TARA_R110001592 (sample SAMEA4398387) | marine metagenome | biome: Polar Biome; feature: [SRF] surface water layer (ENVO:00010504); material: water (ENVO:00002006), including particulate matter (ENVO:01000060) such as... | depth 5 m | reverse complement strand
TGTTTCTTTAAATTGAAAAGGCATGTTTACATATAATAAATGAATTTCTGCTTTCATTTTTTTAGCTAATTCTATTCCTGCTTCCACTGCATTATTCGCACATTCAGAAAAATCGGTAGGTATTACTATTTTTTTCATAACTGTTTAATTAATTATTATAACTCTTCTTTAACACTTCCACAATTCAGCATTTTTTTACCGAAATAGGGATTTTTAATTTCCTTGGTTTCTGAAACCCAATAGGCTCCTTTGCCATCAAAAGCCATGGGACAAAATGTCGCATAGAGTTCTTGATTATTGGAAAAATCAAAACTTTTTATGGTACAATAAAAAACTTCTGAAATATGACCAAAGTAAGATCGTTTTGCTTCTAATCCTTCTATATGAGCCATTTCATCTAATTTACTGTTGTATAATTCGGCATGTTGTTTCCAAGTTCTATCTCCTTCATTTTTTAATAATTGTCCACTCACTTTATTTACTTTTTCTTTCATAATAGCGATAGCATTATCCACTCCCTCCAGATTGTCAGCTACAAATTCATTTTTCATATCAATATAAGCCGCTACAACTTGTTGAAAATTTTCTTTTTCTGCTTCTTCAACTTGATAAGGGATGTTGAGGATAATAATATCCTGATGGGCAAATTTATCTTGGATTGCTTCATGCTCTTTATGCATATCCTCTTTTTGCTCCATTTCTGCATGACTTCCTTCCATCAATGAATGATCATGACCTTTTTCTGCTTCCATATTTTCATGGTGTTCATGAGAATGATCTTCATGTTCATTTTTATTATTACCACAAGCTCCAAGTGTTATTAAAGCTGTGATAGTAATTCCGGTAAAAATTAATGTTGTTGTTTTCATTTTATTAAATTTTAGTGTGTTTTATTAATAATTGATTTTAAACTGTAAAAGCGGTCAAACACTATACAAGCTGTTAAATCACCCGTAACATTTACCGCTGTTCTAAACATTCCGAGTAATCGTTCAACGCCTATAATAATGATAACCCCTTCTGCTGGTATTCCGGCACTGCTTAATACAGAGGCTAAAATAACCACTCCACCGCCCGGAATAGCAGGTGTACCAATGGATGCTGCCACAATGGTTACTACCACTATTATGATATTCAACAAACCCATTTCTATTCCGTAAGCTTGTGCAATAAATAAAGTAGTAATGGTTTGGTAAAGAGCTGTTCCATCCATATTAACAGTTGCCCCAATAGGAATAATAAAATTGCTAATTGCTTTATCTACGCCTAATTCTTCTTGAGCCGTTTTGAGTGAAAGAGGCATAACTGCAGCCGAGCTGGTAGTAGAAAAAGCCAACAGTTGTACGTCTCTTATTTTTCTTAAAAATGTTAACGGATTGTTCTTGCCTATTATTCCTACCATTAGTAAATAGACCATTACTAAAATAACTAAACCTATTAGCACTACCAACACATAATAACCTAATCCAGTAAGTGAACTTATTCCTACACTAGAAGTTAATTGTACCATTAAACCAAAAACTGCTATTGGAACGAGTACCATTGCCCAGTTTACTACTATCATACAAATTTCTTGTAAGGCACTTAGCATTAATTTTACTGGATGTAATAATTTATCGGGCAACATTAAAACGGCTACTCCTATGATGATAGTGAATATAACGATGGGTAACATTTCTCCACTAACCATAGAGGCTAATGGGTTTTCTGGTAATAAGTCTGTAATTATTTTTGGAATATTGTTAACTTCAAATGAGAGTTTTGCACCTTCACTACCTGCCGTCATTATTGCATCGTGTTCAATTTCAGCTTGTTGATGTAAAAACTTTCCCGGTTTAAATAACAGTGCTAATATAGTTCCTATGCTTACTGAAATAATTGTAGTGGATACAAAATAGAGCAATACCGCTCCTCCTAATTTTTTAAGATTTTCTTTGCTGTTACTGGCTATTCCTGTAATTATGGAGGCAACAATAAGCGGAATCATAATCATTTGTACCAATTTCAGAAAAAGCATTCCAGGTAGTGCCATCCAATTACCAACGGCATCTGCAGTAGGCTTAGTTAACCATCCATTTTGAGGACTTAGCAATAATCCAACGCCTACACCTAGAAATAAAGCAATAATCACTTTTAACCATAGTTTTCCTTCTACCAGCTTCTGCAAGTAGGTGTTAAGTGATTTGAGCGTTTTTATTTCTGTATCAAACATTCGTTATTTTGTTTTAGGCTATGTTAATTTTATCTTCTAAATAAACACGCTGTACTGAATTTATTAATTCAACCCCTTCATTAAATGGTTTTTGGAAGGCTTTTCGTCCCATTATCAAACCGGCACCTCCAGCCCTTTTGTTAATTACTGCTGTGGTAATTGCCTCTGATAAATCAGAAGATCCTTTTGATCCGCCACCAGAATTAATCAAACCTATTTTACCCATATAACAATTGGCTACCTGCAATCTGCATAAATCAATAGGATGGTTAGTGGTTAATGTTTCATACATTTCATCATTGTATTTTCCAAAACCAATATTTTTAAAGCCGAAATTGTTAGTTGGCAGTTTTTGTTTGATGATATCTGCTTGTATAGTAACACCCAAATGATTTGCTTGTCCAGTTAAATCTGCTGCTGCGTGATAGTCTGTTTTTTCAGTTTTGAACGATTCATTGCGTAAATAGCACCATAAAATGGTTACCATCCCCAAATTATGAGCTTCTTCAAAGGCTTCGGCAATTTCCCTAATCTGTTTGTTGCTTTCTTTTGAACCAAAATAGATGGTAGCACCTACTGCAACTGCTCCCATATCCCAGGCATTTTTCACTTTTCCAAAAAGTGTTTGGTCATATTTATTAGGGTAGGTAAGGAGTTCATTGTGGTTAATCTTAACGATGAATGGAATTTTATGAGCATATTTTCGGGAATTCAATCCCAAAACACCAAACGTAGATGCTACACCATTGCAGCCGGATTCGATGGCGAGTTTTATTATATTTTCTGGATTAAAATAATCAGGATTTTTATAGAATGAAAATGCAGCACTATGTTCAATACCTTGATCTACAGGAAGGATGCTCAAATATCCTGTATCGGAAAGGTTTCCGTGATTATATAATTGAGATAGGCTTCGTAGAACTTGTGAAGATCTATTGCTATTACCAAACACGTTGTCAATACCATTTTTGCTTGGTGTTTGCAGTCCTTCCTTTTTAATCTTTTCACAAATGTGATCAAGATAGAAGGGAGCTTTATCTCCTAAGTTTTTTACAATGGTTTCATAAACATTCATAATGTAATTGGTTTATTTAATTCCTAAACTTTCATTTGTCTTTTTAATGGAGTTTCCAGCACTTTTTTCTATTCCTGTTAATGCTCTAATGGCATCAATAGTTTCGGGTATAACAATTGCCTGATTATCTACCATATAAGCATAGTAAAGCTGATCTCCTTCAACTTTTAACATATCCTGCCAAAGTGCTACTTCATACATATCTCCCCAAGGTCTTTCATCATCAAGGTATTTTTCTTTAATGGTGTTATTAGAAACTAACCCATCACTGTAATTTATAAATGTAATTCGGCTTGATTTTCTGAGTTCATTTAATATTTCTTCCTCATTAGAATTACGGGTTAAGGTTACATTCCAATAATGCAAATGACTAAGCGTTTCGGGTACTTTTACCGCCATAGTTACTACATCTAATTCAGGGTCAACACTTTTAGCATCGGGTCCTTGGTGGCTTGGAATTTCTTTTTCTGGAACCATTGTGTTCATTATTCCTCCGAGATGGCTTTCCCATGGGTCTGTTGCTCTACGTAGTAATGTTCCACAAGCTCTTTTTAGTAGTCCAGCTTCCTTTAGCGGAGTAAGTGTTCGTAAAATAGAGGTGGTGTTGCATGACACAACTCTTGTACTATCAAGATTTAAAGCCGTTTCATAATTATTTTCAGCACTAAATGAATGACCGGTTGTTTCGTGTTTTTCACCACCGTGAACAATAAATTTTAGCTTTGCTTCCTTATATTTTTCAATGTTTGAGGCAGCTATTTTCTTTGGCGTACAATCCACAATAATATCCGCTTCGACTATCAATTCATCGAGTATTCCTCGTACTGGAATTCCTGCATCGAGCATTTGTTTTTTATATTCGGGATTAAAAGCAAAAACAGGGTATTTTTTATCTACAGCTGTTCGTATTCGCCAATCATTTACCACATCACAAACGCCTACCAATTCCATATCATCTTGTAAGGAAACAGCATGTGCCACTCTTTTACCGATTACTCCGTATCCATTAACTGCTACTTTAATTTTTTTCATGTTTTAACTATTTAATTGATTTATTAAAATGTAAAGTCCACCTACCAATAATACTGCTACATAGGCTAAACTCACTTTTTTACTTAATTCTTTACTTCCTTTCCATAAACTAATTATCAATTTAATGATACTATTACTTAATGTTGCTGTTACAATAACCAAAGCTGCTGTTTTAAGGGTTATTATTTCATTAGCTAATTTTGACATGCTTATTGTTATAGCATCAGTATCTGCTAGTCCAGATACAATGGCTGATAAATAAAGCCCCTTATCTCCTAAATAAATTCTGGCAAAATAAACTGTGACTAGAATTACTATAAATATTGCTCCAAAAGTTAACGCACTTAATATATTTAGTGGATTCCCTATTTTAATATCATGGGTTTTCTTTTTATCTGTTTTATTACGAACCATCCACCACGAGAAAAATAAGCTGGTAATAAACATTAATGTAAATGGTAACCAAAGGGAATAAATAATATCGGGATTAAAAATAAAAGCCATTAACGCCAATCTAGGAAACATAATAGAAGATGCCACGATAACCCCTGATGCATAAACATTGGATAAACTAGGGTTTTCTTTACTCTGCGAAGCAAATGTCCAGGTAACTGCTGTGCTGGAAATTAGCCCTCCTAAAATAGCTGTTAACAAGATTCCTTTTCCAGAACCAATAAATTTGATGGAAAAATATCCCAAGAAATTTATTAAAGACACTATTACAACAATCCAACCTATATCGTAAGCATTGAGAATGTTATTTGGTCCAAAGTCTTTATTTGGTAAAAAGGGTAAAACCAATAATGCTAAGATGAAAAATTTAATGATTGAAAAAAGTTCTTCTTCTGTTATTCGATTTAAGGTAGTTGAAAATTTACCTTTTAAGGCTAATAAAGTAACTACGATTACCGCTGTTCCTAAAGATTCTTTATACAAATGGTTAGCCACCATTATTCCCATAACAAAGGTTGTTATTAATGCAAAATGAGTAGTGTGTCCTATAGTTGTTTTTGTAGTATTTTGAAAATGATCAAAAGCTAAGAATACGAACAGAGCCGGAATTGCTGCAATAATTATCCATACACCATAATTATCGGATAGAGATGCCAATAGATAACCTAATATAGCAACTATCGGAAAGGTTCTTATTCCTGCTATTGAGGAACTGGTATCTTTATTATATTCTCTTTCTAGTCCGAGAATTAAACCAATACCTGTACTTAGTAGTAAGCCCACTAAAAAAGGGCTTAAATAATTGAATATTTCTTGATGCGGTTCCACTATTATTTTTTGTATTTTCTTATAATTAACCTATTTCCTTTATCGTAGGTAAAATAACTCCAACTCCAATTTATACCAACTAACAATTTATTTCTAAAACCGCTAATTGACATTAAATGCACAACCGACCATAATATCCAAGCAAAGAATCCACTAAATTGAAACTGACTCAGGTCTGCAACAGCTTTTCTTTTACCTACAGTTGCCAAAGAACCTTTGTCTTTATATTTAAATGGTTGTTGTTGTTTATTTAGCAGGTGTGCCATTAAATTTTTGGCTAATAATTTTCCTTGTTGAATGGCTACCTGAGCAACCATTGGGTGTCCTTTTGGATAATTATCGGTACTCATAAGAGCCAAATCTCCTAAAGCATAAATATTTTCGTGCCCCACTACTTTTGAATAGTTATCTACCTGAATTCTGTTGCCTCTTCCAACTATTTCTTTGTTAATTCCTAATGGAACATTTCCTTTAACACCAGCTGTCCAAATAACTGTTTTTGCATACAATAAACCTGTTTCATTAATTTTAATAGTTAATCCGTCATAAGCTTTAACAACAGTATTTAACTTAATATCTACTCCCATTTTCTTTAAATACTCCAACGAATTTTTTGAAGAATTGGAAGACATAGCACTTAAAAGTTCGTTAGCTGCTTCTATCAAATAAATATTCATTAAAGAAGTGTCCAGTTCAGGATAATCTTTTGGTAAAATGTATTTTTTAAATTCTGCTATTGCTCCTGCGGTTTCCACTCCTGCCGGACCACCACCTATAATTGCAAAATTGGTAAGTGCATTTCGTTCTGCATCATCACAGGTTACTACGGCTTTTTCTAGGTTTTGAAGAATAAGGCTTCTAATATCCAATGCTTCTTGAATGGTTTTCATTCCAACACTATTCTCCTGAATATCTTTTAATCCAAAAAAATTGGTGTCGCTACCAGTAGCTATTACCAAATAATCGTAATTAATAATACCAATATTTGTGTTAACTCTATTTTGCTCAGCTTCAATACTTTCCACATCGGCCATTCTGTAAAATACATTCCGGTATCCTTTAAATAATTTTCGTAACGGAAAAACAATACTATCGGGTTCAATACCACTTGTAGCTACTTGATAGAGTAGAGGTTGAAATTGGTGAAAATTATTCTTATCAAGCATTACTACTTGAACAGATTTATTTTTTAGTTTCTTAACGAACGAAATCCCTGCAAAACCACCTCCTATAACTACTACTCTTGGCAGGTTACTTTCTGGTAAACATATTTTATTTTCTGCTTTACAGTTGTCCATTTAATGTGTTTTTATTGTGTTTTTACTAATTTAAACCAGTGGGTATGTTCGTATATACTCGACCAAAACATACCGAAAGTAAAGGCAAAAAGGTATTCTTCTAATGGAATGCCAACAATAAGAATTCCCGTAATTTCTTTAAAATTCCAAACCAATTCTACATAAGATGGATAAACTAACCGAAGAGAAGTAAAATAGATAAAGTATAAAAGGGTAAAAAGTATTCCTCCTATCCATATTTTATATTTTAAATCGGGTCTGCACCATAAGGCAGTAATAGCTCCGGCAAACATTCCTGCAACTCCACAGTAAATATGGTTTAAATTAGTAAATAAAGCCATTCCTAAAAATACCAGTACAGGAACAGTCATGGTATATTTATGAAATCGGTGTCTTTTTTGTAATTTTTCTTCTTCATTAATTGGTTCTAATTTTGCTTTAGTAACAAGGTTATATAACACACAACCAATGCCACCAATGGCAAAAGAAAAAATAAGGCTTTCAATATCAAATCCTGTATTTTGTGCCAAATTAAATAGTGAGGGTGGGTTCCAATATTCTGGCACAAATAAGGGTTCGGTCAATCCCAAAGGCATAGTCCACCAACTTGCAGTAAGCATTACCTTGCGGATGTCTTTTTTTACAAAATAAATTATAAACCAAAACAGCAAAATAAATAACGACCATATTAACCAAGCATATTGCATATTCTATATATCTTAAAAGTTACTAAAATCAAAAAAATCAGTAAACTTTATATGAACATTAGCGATGTGTTTCCTATAACTTTCTAGACTTTCTTTCAGCTCTTTTTCAAATTTATCATCCAATTTTGAGAGTAGATTATAAATGGTTTTAAGTTCTGATTTTATTAAATTTTGTCTCGTCACATTAAAGGGTTCGTATTTATGAAGCAATTCTTCTAAGTTTTTTTTAAACACAACTTCAACTTCTTTGTAAAAAGGCTGTAAAATAGGAGAAGAAGTAAAGGTTCTTAAATGTGATAATTCTATTGCTTCTTTTTGCTCTTTTCTGTCTATTTTCTCATCAGTACTCGCTGCTAATATTGAAATTAATACAGGAGCTTTTAAAAGCAATTCTCTCTCGTTATTAGTTAATTTTTTTAATTGATTTTCCATTGTTTTATTTTTTTAATGATGCATTATAAAAAGCGGCTATACAGGCTCCAACTAACCACCCTAAAATAAATATTTCTACTATGCCAAGGGCTGCTTCCCAAAGTGGTACATCCATACGGATAATGGAAGAAATATCTAATCCGTGTAGTAAACTGTTAAAAAACTTAACTGTTCCTGCATGACCTGCGGTAAGCATAACAATCATACAGCCTAAATACAGTAATGCTCCTGTAAGTCCAAAAGCAAGTCCCATTTTTTTAATGTTGATGTGATTCATGGTTTTCAGTTTTAGTGTTGTTCGTATTTTTTTCATTGTGATTATGTCCGTGCCCACCATGGTGAGGCATTAACAAATGGCAGGCAAACATGGCAATAATGAAAATGAAAATTGCAATATCATTTCCTAAGCCTAATGCCGGAGCAAAAAAGATGAGTAAAAGCGGAAGTCCGCAGCCTAATATCATCCATAATGTGTGTTTTTTCATTTTTTTAGTTTAATTTATATAAAACATTTTTTTATACAATCAACATGTGAATCATCAGTACACAAGCAATAAAAAGTGTTACTACCTTCTTGTATTCGTTGAAGAACCCCACTTTTTCGCATAATGTTTAAATGACGAGAAATACTGGGTTGATCAATATCTAATTTTTCATAAATCGTTTTCACTTTTAATCTTGAATCTCCGCAAGTGCATAATAAGTTCAATATTTTAACTCGCACAGGGTGTCCAATTGCTCTAAACTTTTCAGCTAAGCTTTCAAAGTCTTCCAATTTTTTTATCATGATCTATAAATTATCAATTACATTTTTCAGTTTAGCTTGTACTTCCTTGGCAATAGCATTCAAACTGCTATTTTCAACTGCCTGCATTGATGCCATAGGATTAACTGCAGCAACTTCCACCTGACCACCTTCATGCTCCTCAACAATTACGTTACAGGGAAGCATCACTCCTATCTTATCCTCTGCTTGTAGTGCCATGTGGGCAAAAGAGGGATTACATGCTCCTAGAATCTTGTACTTCTTAAAATTCACATCTAGCTTCTTCTTTAACGTTTCTTTCACATCAATTTCGGTTAGTACTCCAAAACCTTCTTCTTGTAAAGCTTCTGTTGTTTTTTGAATAGCCTCCTCAAAAGAAGTATTCTTTAATGTTTTACTATAGTAATAGTTCATAGCTCTTGTTTTATATGTTAGTTTTTTTCTTTTTTATTAGTACTTTTCATAGCATAGCGAAATATCAAATACAACCCAACTATAATGGCAATCCAGAATAATATCCATAACCCATGATTCATCCAATTATGCCAATTATTATCATTCATCGTTATTTTTTTACTTACTCACTTTATTTAAGGAATATAAATTGATACTGGAGCTAAATATTTACTAAATCGCTTCTTTTTCTTTAAAGTTTTTAGCGGCTTAACAGGGAATTTTTTCATTAACTGGTGCATACCAGGGTGTACATCATGAGTTAAATATTGTTTATCATAAATATATCCCTTTACCTCTGCACTCCATATTTCTTGTTTTGTTTTTCTTTCAAAAACTTGAAGTATAATAGTTTCTTCTATTTTATCTACCGTTTCTACTACATGGTTTACCTCAATGGTTTCCTTACCTTTAAAATCGTAGGTATAATCTGTCCAATTTTTGTAGTAATAAGGGTAGTAATAAGAATTTTTCACATAATAATCAGGGCTATAATGTGTTACAGGAGTGGTAAAAACATCCTTATCTTTTTTCCCAATCACATTTAATTTAAATAATAAATCAGGAGTTTTCTTATCAATTACAAGCCCTCTTTTAGACATACAATGAATAACAAAGTTTTTAGCGTTATTTCGTACAATGTCTGTTTCAAGAGTACTGTCTGATTCTTGTAACCAAGCAAAGGTTTTGTATTGGCTAAAATCCTTTTCAGGGTTAGACTTAACTATTGCATCTTTGGACGAACTACATGATATGGCAAAAATGCCTACAAGAGCTACAAAAAGTTTATATGTTTTTTTTATCCTCAACAATTTTATTTATTTAATGACAACAGTTCATTTCTTTACTTTCTTTCATTTTCCCACACATCTTTTCTGCTATCTTAGGCTCTTCCATTGCATGATCACAAAACCCATCACTCATGTGGTTATCAGTTGCAATTATTGGCATAAAGTGATGTGTAGTCATCAACATCAAATCAGGAAACTTGATAATCATATCACTTAATTTTCCTGCTAAAACAGAATCTTCAGCAGCAGCAGATACTAATACATCCACCATCATCCCTGTTGAATGATCGCTTTCCATCATTTTATTGATGTACTTCTTTGATAAATCATGGTTTTCTGCCATTATAGCTACAACTTTGTCTTGCTGATTTGAATCTTTTAACATCTCTTCTAAAGATTGTTCTTGTTGTTGAGAACAAGATGCAAATAGGAACACCAGCACCAATAATCCTATTGCATTTTTGATTGTTGTTTTCATTTTAATTTGTTTTATGGTTTTTTATTTTTCTAATTCTTTTTTCATTTTATCATATTCTTGAGCATCAATTTCTCCCTTAGCATATCTTTTTTTAAGAATATC
>TARA_R110001592_G_scaffold104366_10_pt1 | contig 10631 bp, 8 predicted proteins | sample TARA_R110001592 | Tara Oceans TARA_R110001592 (sample SAMEA4398387) | marine metagenome | biome: Polar Biome; feature: [SRF] surface water layer (ENVO:00010504); material: water (ENVO:00002006), including particulate matter (ENVO:01000060) such as... | depth 5 m | reverse complement strand
AGAATCATCTGATGCACTACACGAATACGGTAATATTATAAGCGAAAGTTTTAAATCTGGAGGTGGATTCGAAGACATGGCAAACCGAAGGTCGATGACAAGAACAAGGATAGGGCTGGGCGTTAATAGTGCTGCGTTTGGTAGGGCGCAAATGGATAACTACAACGTGCAAAGAAGTATAAACAATGCAAGCTCATTCAGGGATCAATTATCTGGCCCAACCGAAATAAACAGAGAAAGAAGTGCTCTATTAATGTCTGGTAGCAGATTCGGACTAACAGGCTCAGGAAGGGATGATAATTTTAATAAGATACAAGCATTAAAAGTTAAGGAAGAAGAGGTCTTAACTGGAACAAACAAAAATAAAATTTTTGACGACACCATTGGGGGAATAGACGAACTCATAAACCCTATAGTTACTTCTGGCACTAGTTTTGATGAAGAGAAATTGACCCCAGTTCTAACGAAAATGGCAACAGGAATTTCTAGCCTAGAAGAGCTCAATAATATAAGAACCGAACTAAAAAACATTTTCTCTGGGACCGAGGGTGTAGAAGAAACACTGAACAATTTAGTATTATCAGCTGCCGAGAGTCTTGAACTTGAAAAAATAGCGTCGAATGATAGAAGGGAAAACATAAACATTTCTAACAACCAAGAAGCTATTCTTAGGCAGTTAAAAACAGACCAATCCGTAAGATCTCAACAAGGATCTGAAATGGGAATGAGCGTGTCAGAAGCGATGGGCAGAGATGATCCAACTATCGCTGGCAAAGTTAGAGCTCAAGGAGAATTTACAAGTACAAAGGGAGTTAAGAAAGTATTGACAAATGAGGCTGGAGAAATTAGAGAGGGTTTTGTTGCTGCCTTGGAAGAGAAAGACGAAGACGGAAAATTTAAAATAGATAGATTTACGCAAGCAAGTATGCTATCTGAATTTGACAGAAATATAAAAAATACTGGAACGGAGGTTGACGAGAACGGACAATTTAAATTCAATAAATATGATGTTGCTGGAAGAGCTAACGAAGCTATTAGACGCATGGAAGAAGGGCAATATGGCTCACGAATGGAAACTGCTGGATTTGGAGTCTTAACAAACGAAATAACCAGCAGGGGCAAAACTAATGACGCCTTAATTGCAAGTACTCCATCGAGCGTAAAAGAAGCATTTACAGAACGAAAAGATGTCGTAAACAGGGATGCTGGTTTGAGTGGATTGGTAGTCCCCCAAAACAAAGAACAGGTAAGGTTACGAGACCAATATATCGAAGAATACTCTAGAATACAAAACAATCACAATCTTGGGCGTTACGATGGACCTAAGAGTTTTCATACTAAAAGTGGCATGGAGACAACAGAAAGGCATCAAATAGACCAAAGTTCCATTTTCAACAATCCCTTTAACAACAAATATACCGAACGAGGAATAGGAATGTTTGCGCACGGAACTCAGATGTATGACGAAGCGTTTAACCGATCTGACTTGTATTCTGGAGATTATGATATTAAGAGCGGAATGCCAGTAGACGTCACTAAGGCGGCACCTCATGGTGGTGGCGCAATAAGTATGGCACCCGTCGGCGTCGATCTCGACGATCCAATTAACAATTTAATGTTCGGACAGAGTCAGGGAAAATCAGATAATGCAGCGTTCCGATCAATGATGGGGCTTCCTAATTTAATCGAAGGTAAAGATGCTAACGCTTATCAGTATGGAACAGACAGTGCTGTTAAAGATACTAAGCCAGCACCTGAAGAAACCACAAATCCCTTAATAGAAGAACTTAAGAAAACTAATACAGCGTTATCGGCGCTTGCAGAGTCAAAAAATAATACCGACTTTCTGACAGAAATTTTAAGGTCTTTAGAACAAGGGAAGTCAGATAAAACTATAACTGGTGACGAGATGGGTACAGCAATAAAAGCGATAGACGATTTTAAATCATCAGATAAGACGCAAGGTGATAGGGGAAATCTTGAAGCAGTTATACAAAAACTTGTTGAAACTCAAGAAATTACATTTAGTGAGCTTTTAGAGCAAATTAAACAAGACAAGCAAAACAGTAACGTTGAACAACTTGCAGATCTGAATCAAAATATTGCCACATTCATTACCACTCTAAACGAAGGTGTAGAAAGTAAGGTGGAGACATTTAATAATTTTACATTATCTTTTGATGGAGTAGAAGAAAACTTTGCAAATACAGAGGCTATGATCGAATCAATGAGAACAAGGCTGGAGGGTTTAGAAGCCTCATTGAGAGGTGACGTTGTAGCACCTGCATAATTTCTCATTTTACCCTTTTAAATGTAATACTATCTTGGAGGCAAGGTATGGAAGAAAAGGATTATTTATATTTCAATTTTTTGGGCAAACGGTGTATCAAATACATGTTTAAACAATATTTGTATCATTTAGAAGATTTACTTGATAAAAAGTGCATTTCTAATGATGATTATGAAGAGGCAAGACAGAGAATTCTAGATGTTGGCAATGATCAAGCTAGGTTTTTCGAAGATCAGGCTGAGAATTACTATAAAATCAATAGGTAAGGGAAATTTATGAAAAAATTATATACATTCAAGGGGAAAATAGGCGAAGAAACTTTTGATTTTGGTCTTAAAAAGCCAAATAGAAGCGAAATGGAAGATTTAGAAATCTTTCAAGCTGCGATTAAATCGAAACTTATGAACATGGGCGTTCAAACAAAAGCGGCTGTTGATAAGTATTACATGGATAATTGCGACGGAGCGATGACAAAAGGTGATGAGTATGAAATTACCAAATTACGCCAACAGCTTGTAAGAAAAGAAGAAGATTTGCTAACTAGTACGGGCGATAAAAACAAAGATACTAGAATCAAATTATACGAAGAGATAAATAAGTTGTCAGATCAGATTAGAAATTTCAATGAATATTATTCGGCAATTTATGATGATACTGTTGAGACTAAAGCTCGCAACAAATCAATTGACTATGCTTTTTTAAACTTTTCTCTGATTGATGAAAAAGCTATGTTTGAATCAGATAATGAGCATCCACAAAAAAGAATGATTGAGCAGTTCCAGCATATGGAAGAAAAGCAAGATGGCGAAAATGGAGGCGAATGGTCTGAAATTTATAACAAACTAGTTTTTCTATTTACTTTGTGGTTTATGGGAATCGCTGACACCGAACAAGATTTCGAAGGATTTTATAAAGAAAATTTCGGTAAAAAAATTGAAACAGAAATTGAAGAAGAGGAAATAGAAAAAGAAGTAGTAGAGGAAGTCAAGGCGGAATCAGAAGAAAAAAAAGCCAAAAAGAAAGTAAAAAAAGATAGTAAGAAGTAATGAACGAAGATTCTATTCTTCGAAGTGCGCTTTCGGAAATATTAAAAGGCTATTCTTATGATATTGAGAATAGCCTTTATATAAAACACATGTCTCTGGATGATCATGTAGATTACGAAAGAGTATATTCTTTTTTTTACGAAAGATTAAAAAAAAGAGGAGTAGAGACTTCTGAAAGTTTAATAGAAAGGGCTATTTCTCAAGATTTGTGGTCAGAGGAGAAGGAAAGCAAGATTAAAGATCTGGAAGAATTAAATGACCAACTAAAAAAAACTATTCAGAAGTCACTGGCGGAAGACATGAAAAAACATGCAAAGAGTGAACTTGAAGCGAATGAAAAAGAATATCAGAATTTGTTGGATCAAAAATACTCAATTACATCCAGCTCAATAGAAAAAATTACTGATAGAAGAATGCATGAACATTACGTTGTGAATTCTTTATATTTAGACAGAGATCTTTCTCAAAAAAAGTTTAATGAAAAAGACTTTGATGAAATAGAGCCAGAAGAGTTATTTAAAATTAACAAAAGTTATACTAAATATACTGAAAAATTAAAAGAATCAAATATTAAAAGAATATCTATTAAACATTTTTTTCGAAGTTCTTGGGACCTATCAAAAAACACATATCAATATTTTGGAAAACCTATTAGTCAAATTACATATTTTCAAACAAACTTGGCAACAAATGCAAATACATTTTCAAGTATTTTTAAAAACTATCCAGGTATTGAATCTGAAGATCCAGACGAGATAATTGAATTTGCACAAATGAGGTACGAAGCCGAAAAAAATACAGGCAAAAATAAAAGTTTTACGGGAGCTGATTCCGAAAAATTGAGAAGGGCTGGTATTCAAGTCGCTGACAGGTCTGCACAATTCAATAAGGTTCGATAAAAGTGTAATAAATACCAAGGTATGAGGTATTCTAGAAGTCAAGACGTTTTTGTAAGCTTAGGTGGAGAAGGAATTAAGGGAGCAAACTCTTTTTCTTTTGATTCCTCATATTCTAGTCCCAAAACAGAAATTATTGGAAAGGGTCTGGCGACTAGAAGTTACAAGGGCAAAAACCAGTCTGAAGGATCTATATCAGCTTTAATATTAACTGCAGGAAATAATTTATACAATACGTTCATTGAAAACAGTGGTATTATAACTGCTGGAACTATGGGATCTCATCTTAGTAATTTCTCTTTCACCAGTGGATATATAAATAGCTATAAATTGAATGGGGGAATCTCTAGTCCACCATCCGACTCTATTGAATTCGTTACTTACGGAGAGATAGCATCAATTACAGAAGAAAACGAAAAGGACCAATTACTAGCAGATATGGTGGAAGAAAGTGCATTAGGATTGCGAAATAAATCTGTTCTTATTGAAGGTATCAGCGCACTAGAGTCGGGGCACATTCAGTCTTTTGAGTATTCTATTTCAACAAATTGGAAGCCATCTTATGCGATGGGAAGTCATCTTCCAGTCGATGTTTCTAGTGTTGCAGGATTCGAACTTTCTTTGAGTCTAGATTTGATAGTCGGCAGCGATGATAGACAAAATGTTTCAAACAGTTTTGAAGAAGCATTCGTTAGCGGATCAAGCGACTTGGAAATCAAGATAGTTCAATGTGAAGGGGGTTCAGACATTGTATATCATATGCCAAAAGCCAGAATGGAATCAGAAGGACTGACCGCAGATGTTAACGGCTTCTTGGAGGGAACTATCAATTTTAGATCATTTGTTAATACATTGGAGGAGTTAGAAGAGTAATGGGTTATAGAAGCTATAAAGATGTTAATGTAACATATGGTAGTACAGAAATATTATGCAAAAGTTTAAGCATTAATAATTCCAACTCTCTGGGTTTTGGCAAAGACCGCTTATCTACTAGCACTGGGGTGTATTACGCAAATCAAAGGCCTACTACTGTAATTAATTTAGAGTATTTAATAGGTAGCGATGGAGACCTCTTTTATCAAGAATTTTCAGGGCTTTTTGATGGATCACAAAATTTTACTAGTCAAACTGACACGGCATTGATTATCGGAGATTATACATTTACTGGATTGTGTCCACAAAGTTTGTCCATTTCCGCAAGCGACAACTCGCTTTTTAATGCTAGCGCCAGTTTAACTTACTATGGAAATATAAATGATCAAATTGAAGAAGCAGAGGAAGTGGAAAGTGTTGACTTTGAAGATGATATGAGTGTTGGTCATTCTGCTGCCAGCCCAGTAGTAGGAGTTGATGGTGTATCAGCATTATCTTTCAGTGTGTCCTTAAAACAAAACCCTATATTTTTAATAACTAATGACGGCACTTCCCCGGATTTTATTGATATTACAGAAAGAAGATCGGAATGCAGCCTTACAAGTAATGATATAAGTAATTTTGTTACTACACACGGAGATAACGCTTCAGCTTCTTTTACGGTAAAAGATTTAGATGGAAATGAGTTACAGGACTATTCAATTGAAGGAAAAATTCAATCAACCGAATTTAGCTTGAGTGCTGAAGACGTTGTTTCAACAAATATATCAATAATTAGCTTTAGATAAATGATTTTCGATAAAACAACAATATTAGGATCTTCCACAGAATATAAGTATTTTGGGTCAAATCTATATAATTATAAAAAAATCAAAACCCTAAAGGTTGAAGGTTTTTTAATTGATGGGAGTGTTTTAGAGGAAGAATCAACAGCCAATAACACTGCTATTAATGACTTTCTAAGTACGGCAACAATGGAAAGTGTTACGATTAACGAAGTAGATTTCGGCACAGGTAAGTTAACTCAAATCTCCTTTTCTGATGATGATCTTAGCCCAAATTTAAAAAAGGTATCAGCTACTATAGAAATTTATGAAAATGGGCTAACTGCTGGTGATGGCGATGGCAGTAATTCATTAAATAGTTTGTTTGCAAGTACAAATTTTTTAGAAAGTTTAAGTGAGTCTTTTTCTTTTAGCGAATCTATCTCTAATAAAAGCTTTAATTATTCAGTCAATATTTTATATTTGGACAACGAGACTAATGATCCATTAGACTTATCGCAAACGCTAGCAATAGATTTAATTGCAAAAGCTCTGGCTAGCCAATTGATTGACGGTTATAATCCAAGCCTAACAGGATATAAATTATATTGTACGGAAAATATTGATGAAATATCTAGATCATACTCTTTATCTCATCAATATGATTTTGTTAAGAGAGATACTGGTGAAGATGACGTAAATTTTGATAAAACAATAGACACTTCGGTTTCTACAGGCCAAGATGGAATAACGAAAGTAACAGAAAAGGGGGTTATTCGTCATATCGGACCAATCACTGCAAGCTCAATGGGAGAACTCAAAACGGAGGCGACAACCCAAATCGAAACAAATTCTTTTGCGAGATGTAGGACTGCATTTCAAGGTTTCGATGGAGATGCTGATAATACAGGAATTACCATTACTCCTTATGGTTCCCCTAACCAACTTGTTGATAAAAGAATATCAGTAGTCAGAGATATAAACGAGAGAAATTTAACTATCAATTATACGGTTACTTATTCCAACGACATATCTATTCAAGACACTTATAGTTGGTCTTACAATTGTGAAATTAAAAAAACAGAAAGCTTCTACTTAATATCTGAAAGAGGGCAGATAGTTGGAGACGGAAAACCATTTCCCGCTGGAAACTCTTCTATAGATGTCGCAAAAACCGCTTGGGATACAATAAAGGCTGACATTCAAACAAGGGTAGAAACTGAATTTAGAAACAATACAATAGATTTTAGACAGATCTTTATTTCGAGTGAAGATGTTAATTATTCCGAAATAGATGGCACCATTACTTATGCATTTACCTACTCAAGCGAACCTAAAGAAGGCAATCCAGAAGAAATTACAACCAAAAATACTGTAACACACTCTTATCCAGTTGATTTGAAAAATAATTTTAATATATTAAAAGACAAACAGATATCTCAAAAACTAAACTTAGCCACAGTAGGAAACACTACATTGAATATGGAATTAAGGGGCCAAAAAGAGAGCGCTTTCACTGATTATGCCACGTTTGTTAACTCTAATATTTCGAAGTATACGCCAGACGAAGAATTACTGCACATTTCTTCTGCACCAAAAACATCTTTCACTCCTAAAAAAAATTTAATGACGTTTAGCGTTACTTGGAGTTGGCTAAGGGAGGTAGCCGACATAGATGACATCTAAAATAACAGAACCAAGAATTTCCATTACTCAGTCTCCTATTTTTTATAATAAAAAATGGGGATTTGTAGAAAACATAACTTTAAATGGGCAAGCTATTGATACCGGAGGCTACACCAGTTTGTCGGCACTGCAAGCCACCATTCTTACAACTTATGAAATAACAGATGGTTCATTCACTTATGGTTCGTTTGCAAGAACCAACGTGTTTTTACAAAGCATTGATTTCGCACCATCAGATTATTTATCCAAGATTGATTATACCATAGTCTTGCTGTGCTATCCAGCAGATTACTTTGTTGAAGAGGGAATAATTAACCCATCAAATACATGGGATTTTTCAGAGAACAAAGAGAGGGTTTTGACAGTTACTCATACAGTATCTGCGGCTGGAATAAATACTGCGGGTTTAGACGGGGAGGGTTTCGAAAATGCTCGTACGTTTGTTACTGCCAACCTTGGTGGAGGTTCTCCAACAGTTCCTGCAAACTTATCAATGTGTTTTGGAGAAAGGTCTGCTGGATCAAATCGAAATCCTGAAGACGTTTCAATTACTGATGCTGATCTTGTATTAATAAGCAGATCAGAGAATATAAACAGAGTTAATGGAGAATATTCTGTTACTGAAGTTTATGAGCTTGATTTACTTCAAAGCAGTAAATCCAAGATTAATTATAGTATTAATATAAATGAACAGGCTCAGGGCTTTCACACGGCTTCTATATCTGGAAGCATTACTGGAGGAATAAATACAACATTAGCAGAACTAGAGGTGATTTTTGATGCTTATAATTTTATAGCAAAAATAGAAGAATGTCACGATATAACGTTAAATACAACCCCCGTTGTAAGAACAAAAAATATAAATGAAATAAATCAGTCTATATCTTTTACTCTACAATATGACGACGCTGTAACTAATATTGGACAAGATACATTAATACTGGAACTTTCTTTAAATGAAAACAAAGGGGAAGATAACATAACAAAATATTCACTAAAAGGATCTTTAAGGGGCAGATCGGATTTAACAGACAGGTGGGCGCTTGTAGAAGAAGCTTACAATTCAAAAATAAATGTTTATAAAAGCGAGAATGTGATTGGACTTTTTTCTAATTATTATGATATTGACGAGATCAATACAAGCTATACCTCAGCAAGCGTTACAAGAAATAAGTTTAAAGGAGAAATAAATTTTTCCGTTAGCGTAACAAATGAAGAAGAGCCTCCAGAGGGTTTCGAAAAATTTGACTATGTTATTAATATAGAGAATCCATACTTTAAAGCGAAACCTTATGCGCTAGTTGGTCAAGTATATTTAGCAGAAGCAGAGACTGAAGAATATGTGCTTCAAAATCTAGAATCCTATGAAAGAGCCAAATTGTCAATTAGTGTTAATGCCGTGATTAAGGACGATACAGATATCGAAGAAGGAATAAAGTCAGCTCACGGTGAAATTATGAACATCTCAGAGGATTTCTTGGGGGGAGATGAAGTTTTGACCCAAAAAAATATAGGATCAAATCCGAGTTTCGGGAAAAAGATTACACTTAATTATTCTTGGGATTATTTCAAATCACCAGTAAACAGTATAGAAGACCTAAAATTTATTAACATCTCATAAAGTTTTATTCTGCGATAGAGTTCAAAGTTTCTTGGGCTAGCATAGACAGCTCATTGAGGGGAATATCCCCATCTTTATGTTTTTTTAATTCTTCAGAAAGTGACCAGTTGTAAACGTCTTCAACTGCTTCGCCATCACTATTGTAATTCACTGGTATAATACTGCCAAAAGCAGCTAAAGGTGTTTCATTTGGGTTTGCATTTATGAAAAGGATAGGAATACTGTCACTTGCAAATGGGATTATTCCCACAGGAAAGCCAAATCCACTTGTAGTAAAACCATTTCCTACAACAGTCACTTTGATTAAATATGTACCATTTTGTTGTCTCATAATACGTGTAGTATCTATATTGACTCGTCCAGAGTGTCTTTGTCCCGCCATTCTTTCGTGACTTTCTGTAAATACTGGGAAGCTACGACCAGTGGTTCGATACGTTCGCGACTGGAAATATGGTATAGGTCCGATAAAAGCAGAGCCAGTTTGAAAAAACTTCATTTCCATAGTAATAATCTGAACTTCTATCCTATACATTCTATCTCTAAAAGTAATTTGATGAATCTGTTCTTTGGTCGCCGTCAAATAATTGGAGCGGTTAAACTTTTCTATATCGCCATCCTCTTCTTCATAAAGTTCTACGATTCTATCTTCTCTCTCTTTAACAGACTCTTCATTTTGACTATATCCCAGTTCTTTTTCTGCCTTAAATTTGCAAGAACTGAATAGCAAGCTATCCATGAAATATAGATTTCTTATTCTGGGTTTTTGGTCTAAAGTTTCCCAGATTGTATTTTCAAAATTAATGGGCTGACTTTTCTTTTTTTTCTTAGAAATCTCGTCGAAGTATTCTGGTTGACCTGGGTCATGAGTATTGGGGACATTATTTTCTTCGTGCATATTAATCCTCCTCAGATGATTCTTCAGCATCTCCAAAATAATTTGAGCTCAAGTGAGTGGGATCGGAGCTTGGAGAAAGGTTGACAACAGGTATTTCGTTAGAAAGCCCATGAGATACTTCAAGGTTAGTATTTAAACAGCCAACTACATTCATATAGGGGACTTCGCTATCTTCTTCATCAAAAAGCACAAAACCCTCGTTACCCGCTATTACGTCTTTGGTCAAATATCCAATCATCAAGTATGCTTTTTTTTGATGTCTGCCCTGCCTAAGTTCTTCGTTAGTGGGCACTGCATTTGTGGGCGTGTAAATTAATTCACCACTCTCATCCAATTCCATGTTGAAAAGATAACGCGAAGGAAAGGAGGGCCAGCCTAATAGATCTTTATCTTCTGCGATAAAATCAGTGCGTTCGGCATCTTCTCCCGGAATTTTTCCAACACCATTACCATTAACAGGTCCAAAAACAATTGTAGCGGAACGAATATCCAAACTTCTGTGCAAGTCTAATTCTAAATATATGAAATCCCTTTTTTGTACATCATCATCCCATTTGGGT
>TARA_R110001592_G_scaffold183418_2_pt1 | contig 10636 bp, 22 predicted proteins | sample TARA_R110001592 | Tara Oceans TARA_R110001592 (sample SAMEA4398387) | marine metagenome | biome: Polar Biome; feature: [SRF] surface water layer (ENVO:00010504); material: water (ENVO:00002006), including particulate matter (ENVO:01000060) such as... | depth 5 m | reverse complement strand
CGGGAATCTTTTGTGAATTATTCTTGACTATGTATATTGTCTTTCCAGCTTCAATATCACAAGGTATTGCCTTATTAGGCAGCACAGCGATTGATGGTCCGCCATTTGTTGCCGGATTGAGATTAAATTCAACTGTTGTAAGAAACGAATCAGCTGAAAGAATTGTGCCTATAAGCACGAATGATGTTAAAGGTTCCATAATATTTGTTATCCTTTGCTAACTATCTCAAGAGTTTTTGTTGGTAGCCAGTCAATCGTATTGTCATCAAATAAAATTTGTGCTTCTAGGGAGTTGGCACCAGATCGAGATAAACTCAAAACTATGCCAGTATCAACGTCAAACTCTTCTTGTAAGTCATTCTGCACTGAACACCATCGAACAAGATCCCCTATAGTAATTGGGCATAAGTCTGGATCTCTCACTTAAGTGAGAGCGAGGCAACCTCAGTATCAAGCGTAACGCGGAATCCGCTAAAATTGTAGCTTGTCTCAAGTAGTGCACCAGCAGTTGTGTTAAGGTCAAGGCTGATCGTAAAACAGCCGCGCTTGTGGTCATATTGTGTAAGTGAGGTATCGATACCAAACTCATAGTAATCATACTGAACTGCTTCAGAAATATCATCCGGAATAAACGTCATCTGTGTAGTAGCTTCTGCCCAGTTCCCATCCTCGTCAGCGTCCTCATCTGTAACAAGGCCAAGCTTTTGACATGCTTCATCAAAGCTGTGCTCGTCACCCTCAGTATCAACAAAGTAACCTTCGCGTTCAATATATTCAGACTCCTCAATTGCTGATGCGATAGTTCCATCAAGCATGTGCTTGTCTACACCCGTGGTTAGAAACTCCTGTAGCATAGAATAAATGTCAGAGTTACTAAATACATCCTCTTGATAGTCATCATTATAATGCATGACATCCTCAGCATATTCAAAGCCAAGTGTCACAGGTGTGTCTGGATTAATACCGAGCGCGCCGGTCTCAATGAGTTGTCGAAGTGTGTTGATTGTGTTCATTTGTTTAGCCTTTTAATTTTGTTGTAAGGTGATTTATTATAGGCTATTTGTGTAAATTGTTCAATCATATTTGCTTACAGTTTTTACCTGTGATTTGTGAAACTTTAGAATATTACCGTTATGAAACATAACATTCACCTGATCAGGTAGCCCCAGCTTGTTCGGTGTGTTCCACCTGTATTGCTCAACCATCTCTACAACCAAGCCATGCCTCTCTTCTGGCATTCTATCATCATGAACACCAGGAAGTATCTCGACGTAGTCACCTATTTTCAATTGAGTACCATGTGCCAGAAAGCGCTAAAGAAATAATAAGAAACGTATAGAATAATTGCACTAACTATAGTCTCAGCTGTCTCAATTAAAATCTTTTTAATATTCTTTTACAACATCAAGAGAATTTTCTGCAAAACTCTCTGATATTTTTCCATTTGACCACATAACATCAATGCGGCGGCCTATCATCTTTGCCCATTTTTTTCGGGTATCTGTTTTCGACCAGTCTTCAGGAAATAAGTTTTCGTGAATAGCTACTACAGTTCCTAAACACTGACCTCGAGACGGTTTTGATTTTCCCCTAAGCTCAACAAGTCTTCCACCTTGCTTTACAATATCACCGACTTTCATTGATCACCTCCATTTTCTTAGACTTTGCTGTTGTTATTTCGCCATCACTCCATAAAACCTTGATATCTTTATTTCCCACGAAGACACCTTTGGCAATAACTAGTCCGGTACGAATCCATGCGTTATAAAAGAAATTTGCCTTATCCATATGACTTCTATCTCTAATTACTAAGTCACCGACTTTCACTAAGCTTCCTGAAGACTAGTACGGATTGGACCCAAGCTTATCTTGCATCTCTGCAGTAGAAACGAGAACTTCATTTCCTGTCCCCTGTTTATAAATTGTAAAATCAAAATTTAACAAGGCATTTCTCAACTTTTGTTGATCATGGAAACCATTATTAACTTCAAATAATTTAATGAGTCTTTCAACTAATGTGTGATGTAATTTCATTATTTTCCTCAGTAAGCAATTAACTTATCTATACTATACAGCTTAAAATATTTTATTAAACATTGTCTTAAAAAATACTGAATATTCTTTCTACTTTGCGGATGTCAGCAAATGATTAAGCTGATTAACATCTCCAGCAAGCTGATCTACACTCAGATTATACCTGTAACCGCGAAGCATAAATGTGTCGTTCTTTTTCACCCTGGGTGAATTAAATCTGGGATTTAAACATTTCTCCCATAAAAGACGTCGCTCAATAAGTGCGATCAATATCTTGTGAACGCTATCGCTAAGATTAAATTTTGGGACAGGCAGCCATATTATATTCATATCAAGAACTTTAGAAACTGCCTCTTCAGCTGTTTTAGAGTCACCCTTTCTAATCATAGACTGCACAAGCTGTGCGAGATGTGGTGAACCAGCAATCGGATCTCTGTGATCAAGATGACTTACCATTCTTTCATGAAATGACCTTCCGTGAGTTTTACCTGTGTATATAATACTATCATCTTTGATAAAAGCATATATACCAACTGGGCACCAAGGATTCTTCGCCAGACAGCAAAGCTCCCGAACAGAAAGGTCCCCAAGCTTTGGAGCTGAGTTGGCTCTAGCTAGAATGTTAAATTTAATATCACCAAGTCTTGTAGCTTGCCACTCTTTTGAATCCCATACATGTCTCATTTAGCTTCTCACTTTTTTAATTATTGTTTGCATTTCTTAACGGTTAGTTGCACAACTTTTGTTGCTTCAATCATATACCCATCATGCTGATATACAAAGCTTGCTACACACTCATCTTGCTTGGCTGATGCAACATTAGGAGATCTAGTGTACTGTGCTTCAATGATCTTTTTTATATTTTCAGTTACGCCAACATCGTGTAACTCTTTTCCAAATCGAAGCATTAGCTCTTCGTACTTTTCTTTGTGCATATTCATTAGTTAATCTCTTCAATATATTATAACAATTTTTTACTATTTTTACACGTATTGAAAAAGCAATGCCTTCAAAAGCCAGAAAGCAAATCAATCTCCACCAAAGACTTCATATAAGTCTAGATCATCTGAATTTTTATCAGTGTCGGAGTCTGTGCCATCCTGAGTCGCATTTCGAGCTGAGCAATCAGCGACAGCTTTGATTGCTTCTTCGAGGTCACTATTAATTCTCTCTAGGGTTTTTTTCATGTTTCTCAACATTTCCTCTAAATCTTCTTTCATCATGGCCTCAATTTATCCTATGTTATCCTATTGATGACAGTCATAATGTCAAGTCATCTCAAAAAATAAATATTATGAGTCAGGGTATTTCACTAAACTAACAAGCCTAAATTACAAAATTTACAGAAACATTTCCTCCCATTCACCAATCCAGTTAGTGTACCTTACTTTTTTAATACCTGCAAGTTTCATTGCCTCTACACAAAGCAAGCAAGGTTTGGCCATTGTTAAATCATAGTCTGACCCTTTAAATCGAAGAACCTCAATAACATCTCCAGCCTCAGCAAATCTAAGAACATTCATCTCAGCATGCATATGAGACGCCCATGTTCCATCTTTATACTGACGCTTGAATCTTGGGTGAGTCTTGCTAGTATTTTCTCCAATTTTTATAACTGAGCCGTTTCTCCTTAGAATTGCAGCCAAGTGATAAGCTCGTCCGTTATTAATAGCTAGCTTTTTAGCACGATAATACACTTGACATGTTACTTCTCCTTTAAGATTTCTTTTAATAATATTGTCTGATTTTCTGACAACTTGAATAAATCTTCTATTTTAACCCAAGAATCTTTTTTTGTGTTAAAGATTTCAACTATAGCTCTTGTTCTATTAAAAACAATACGCTTGACTATTCCTATCTTTCCAGCAAGCTTACTTTTGCCAGAAGTTACTAAGACTGTATCGCCTTTCTCAATCATCTTTGCAGAACAAGTGACATTCTCTGGCTAATAAAGTCCATAATTAATTGTACTTTCAAGCAAATCAATAATCTGTACTATATCATCCGGATCTTTTAAACAAAGCCTAATATCCAGGTTATCACTCTCAGAGTTGATTTCTAGAATTATATTTTTTCCTGAATCTACAACTCTAATTTTAGCACAATCATCTCTTCCTTCAAGGGGTATCTGTACTGATCCTAACCCAACGTCCACTTTCTCTTCCTTTTTAAATAGTAATCCACTTTATTGTCTGCGGCTCCTCAACTGTTTCAATTCCATCGTAAGATCTGATTCTATATTGTTTACCTAAAAGTTTTCTAGTTAGTATTTTAGATCCTGATCCAGATGCTTTTTCTCCAAGCTCATCAACACACATTACCAGCAAAGAGTCATGCCTATTTAATCCAAGCATCTCTTCATTACAAAATATTATCTGAGTATTGGCAGTGCCGCTTTCTATAATTTCATCAATAAACCTTAGCGCACCTAAGCAACCGTACTTGGCTAACCAGTGTACGGCATCAATTGACAATGAAAACCCGCCGTGACAATCATTATAGACAACAGAGTAAAAAGCCAATTAGATATCCCTTTCTCCCTCATAGACGTCAATAGCCTCAAGCCGTGGATCATAAGAGTCAATAGGGCCAGACCATGGATTTTCACATTCTGCGGCCACCTGATTACCTAAATGATGAGGAACATCTCTATCAGAAATTTCTGATATCCTATCCCAGCAATCTGATTTCTGAGTATTCTTCTTTCTTTTTTCTTTAAACATTTTTTCCACTTATGTAACTGATTCGATATATCGAAACTCATATCCGTTCAACTTACAGAGTATTCCATCTATTAAAATCATATGATGTTTTTTGACACCGTTTAACCAAAAATCTGAATACTCATAACCCATATAGATACCCATCAACTGAGATGGTATAATTTTTGAATTATCGCCCCATGCGACATATGCAATATTAATTTCTTCATTTTTTTTATTTGAAAAATTTTCTACAGTTGTACTAGCAAGAGCAAAAAATCCTTTTATTTTTGTGTATTTATTTTCTGAAGGTGCTAGTATCATTCCTGACTTTGCATCTAAAACTTTCAAGTTACTATCCTTTATCTAGCCGATAACAATTCTTTTAAAAATATACTTTCTAAAAATTAAATCTCTCATCTTTGCTAATTGTGCAATTAGATTCAACAAATATTGGTAAATTAGTAACCTTAATAGCTGCAAACTTTTCCCTGATCGCTTCTTCTATTAGTTCACAAATTTCATTATCAGTTAAGACAGAAGAGTCAAAAGCTCGGGAAGCTAAAATAACACTAACATTAAATTTCTTTTTATCCAATTTTTCCTCACATGTTTATTATACATAATTGATGCAGCTCTTTATAAAAATATTCTATTCTATGCCGCATCTTTAATTTTTTCATTAGTCATCTGAATAAGCACATCTCTACCTTTTTGAAACTGGAGCTCACCATTGGGTGTGACTACCCAGACCCTTCTCATAGAGGCAGGACCTGGATCAGGAGCCCACCCATCTGTCAAAACCATAAATCCATCGTAAGTCTCCTTGTGTTTTTTAGCATGCTCTGTTGGTGCTTTAAAGTCAGTCCCACCACACCGAGTACGACCGGCTTTAACCTTGCTGCCCTTCTTCCATGTAAACATATTTTCTTCATCAACCTCAGTATCAAAATAGTAAACATCAAAAGACGTGTGTTTTGCAAGCGCAGATAACTCTCCAAATAGCATTCCCAGGGCTTCGTCACCAACAGACCCAGACTGATCAACATATACAGCCCAAGAAGATGTGTATTTCCGTCGGATTCCAGAGAACACGCCAGGATATTTTCTATTAAGTCGTCTAATTGAAGTATCCCTTCCTGCCCTTTTTTTGTTTCCAACTGCTGACCTAAGGACTGACCGCCAGTCAACCTGATTACTTATCATCTCCCTAATCTTAGATCGCATTGAAGCTGGAATAGAACCCCATCCGTTACTAGAATCAGCAGTCTTAGCTGCCTCTTCAACAATCTGTCTAATTTTTCCACGAATAAGTTCTCTATCTTCTTCAGACATCTCTCCCCACCCATCATGATCATCCATTCCAATGTAAACTACATCACTCTCGGCCTGCTCTTTAATTGCATCTGAAACCTCTTCATCCTCTAGTAACCGGCTAAAATACCACTCAGATGACATCTCCTTTGGAAAAGACTCTATCTTTGATGAAATTAGATTATATCTTTCGATATCCTTATTACTCATTTTCTCCAGCTGTTCAGGCTTAAGATCAGGAAAAGCATTTCCTGGAATCAATCCAGACTCTGGAAGTTCGTCTTCTGGAATCACAGAGTTGATAGCCAGGTCGGTAGCGTAGTTCCAGATAATGTGAGGCTCATTCTTGCGAGTAGTAGTATGTTCAAAAATAAGGTGATAACATTCATGCTTAAGCAATCCCTTTACTTTTCTAGCAGTAAGACTTGCAAGAAAATTTGGGTTCCACCACATACTGACAGTTCCGTCCTTTGAAAGAACACCCGCTGTAGGAATCTTTTCTGTCTTAATCTTGGTGACAGGTCTAAGTATATGTGCAAAAAACGGCTCATCCCACATGAGACTTAGACAGTGTGTGCTAATATCAAATTCATTAGCTTCCTTTTCAGTTGCTGTGTGAATAGCCGGTATATTATTACTTGTTGATTCTTTTGACAAGGTATCCTCTGTATGTTACTATTTTACCAAATTATGCATATTTTTGCACGCCTAGTGCCAGGACTTACTTATCCAAGTTTCTACTGACATTAACAGCTTCGACAATTCTAGGTCCAATTAGCTTGTGAAGCTTTTGAATGTTTGGCAGACTCTGTGTCTTTGTAATGGTATTCCAAAGATAAACAAGCATCTCATCACCCATCATCTTAGACCATAGTTCTACATTTTTTGCCTGTGATGCAGTAAGCGTATTTTCCTTGCACCATTCTGAAAGCTTTCCAATGAGGCTGTTCACCCTATCAGTTTTCATATCAGCAAGCTTATCACGCATCTCATCGAACCTGTTAAGAACATCTTCAGGAGATACCTGTCGATTATAGTTGCGAGCAAAATCATTGAAAGCAATAGATGCTTCAGGCCCAATAAATCCAGTGCATAAAGCATAGAATCCAGCTGAAGACGGGGATTCAATCAAGCCAGCATGCTTTAGTGTTGAATCAAGTCTGTGCCATGAAGCAGGCGACGGGCAAACAGTTCCAGATTCTACAGTTCCTGGGTCAACCCTTAGGTGTTCTGGATGCTGATTAACAAAGTCAATCATCACTGGGTCAAGCTTTCCAGTAGCCCAGGTAATGAAATCTTCCTTGGTAGGATCAAGGTCACAGACCCAGAAACGCCTAAGCAGGGCAGGATCCATTTCTTCAACTGTATATTCAGCACCGCAATTAATTGCTGCAATTACTCGAGTCTTAGGGTGAAGCTTGTAAGGTACACCAGTAGCGTCATTTCCAAGCTCACGATCAAGAACAAGCTGAAAGAAAGACTGCATGACACCCGGTAGTGATCGATTTACTTCGTCAAGCATCAAAACAACAGGTTCATTGCATGCCCTAACAAACCAGCTCGGCATGCAAAAAGTCATAATCCCGTTTTCTTTCATACCCTCAAGATCAGGATAACCTCCGACATCACCTTCCTGCATGGTTGAACCTCGGACATCGATAAACGGTAAAGATAGTGTATCAGCCACGTCCTTTGCAAGTGCTGATTTTCCAACACCAGTTGGACCTCGTAGCAAGATTGCAATATCGGGTGGCATCAAGGGTGCGACTGTCGTGAATGTATTGATATCCAATTTAATACTCCTTAAAACTTGTTAGTATTGACGTTAGCCCTTATATTATACCTAAGTAAAAGCTATTTTGCATGTACAAGATTATTAAAGTTTTCTAAAATAGTCTTGCTGATATTTTGAAGTTAAAAATAGCGGGTAGCCATTAGCACTGTCAATTATCAGCCTTTATAAGCTTTAGCTGTAGCTATAATACTAGTTGTAGCTATAATCCTATTATAAACAGGTAAGCAAAAAATTACACGAAGCAATATTACTTTGCTAAAGCAGTATTTTTATCAATCTTTATCATTGCATCTCTTCTAACTAGGCATATCTTATTGTCTACCAGAACTTCATATCTTGAGAAATCTTCGACAATAGACTCTTTTACAGGACGTGTTACAACACCTACACGACACTTCCTATCACTGCCACGATAAGATCTTATCTCAACAAGATCTCCGGGAAGGAGACACAAATCACTTCTCATAATAAACTATATAGTATATGTCTTTCATGTTTAAAAAAAATAAGCCACTGAAGGGACTCGAACCCGCAACCTACGGTTTACAAAACCGTTGCTCTACCAATTGAGCTACAGTGGCAAAAATATCAGCTATTTGATGATTGCATAGTTTCTTCAATGAATGCTCTTTTAAATCTACGTAAACAATCCGTTGAAATATGAGAAACAATCTCTTCATACGACAGACCACTACGGCTACCTCTTACAGTATGGAAATTTTGGTAATGATCATTTTGAAACATATATGTAAAGTCTGTTTTAATATGCTTCCCGTTCATTTCAGCATAGCCTTGAAATAATCCCCACTTTTTATTTGATGCTTTTATAAAATCATCGACAGCACCAGAAACTCCTTGACCTTTAGAGTCCCCACGTCTTTTCATGATATCTTTCTGAACAGCTACATGTGAATCTCTTTCACCGTAAAACATATCTGATCCTTCGTGTCGACCTGAGTAGTCGTCAATTACAACTAGGGTGCTAGGATAGCTAATTGCGTCAATGTAGGAAAGCTCCTTTGAAACAGTTTCGTAGTTATGATCTCCGTCTAATAGTATTAAGTCAAACTTTAGGTTATCTTCAATTAGGACGGGCAAAATATTAAGACTATCCTTGTATAGCATTCTTACATTTGACTCTGAAACGGTGTCAACATCAATTCCAAGCAATCTAATACCTTCCATTTGAACTAACTGCTGAAAATTGTGATCTAATCTTTTTGATTGGCAAGGAGACAATATATCAATTCCAGTATAGACAAAGTCACAATTAAGTCTTAGCATATTAGAGAGTAGTGGAATAGTTGACTGGCCCATATCTATTCCTATTTCTAAAATTTGAGGATTTTCAATTTTATCTAAAAACCTAGAAACTGTCGAAATTGCACCTTGATATGACATTTAAACTTATCCTTATAATATCGATATTATACAGCATGCTTACTTTAAAATAAACTGTGCTGCAGGTATTGATGTTGGATTAAGTGTAGAAATATTATATTCTAAAATAAGACAGCTAGAAAAATCATAGCACTGTTTTTGCCAGTAGCCCGGTCTGCTCCTAATCACTTTCTTCACGTCTGATAAACGTTTATAAAGCTTTGCCCCTGAAAGCGATGTAGACCACTCTGGATAGAATCCACCTTTTGAAAAGGCTCCTGTGGTCGGGTTGAGTATAACATAAACTTTCATAATAATAATAATTATTTTCTAACAACAGATCTTCACATTGCTATTTTTTCTTGATAGGTATTCTGTAGAGGTACAAACAAATGTTTATCAATATACTATCAGCGATACTACTATCTGCAATCCCTATTCAAAGCTTTGCCAATGTCAATTCTGCAACAGATGCTGTTTTCACAAAGCATGAGAAAGTAGCACTTGAAGCTTCCGGAATGATTGCAACTAGCAACGGTTTTGGAACTGGAACTTGCTTTGAATATAAGAATAGAAAGATAATACTAACTGCAAAACACGTAATAAAAGAAAATGCAGACAATAATGAGAAAATATACTTTCTTCAAAATAATAAAACTATCGAACTTAGTCCGTTAAAAATGTATGAAAATATTGATCTTGCGACTCTTGATATAAAAGCTGACGCTGAAGACGTCAAGTGTAATAGCTTTACGCCTCTAAAGTCTATTCCAAAAGTCTTTGGAGAAAGTGTATTTTATGTAGGCTACCCTAACGGTGTTGGACCCGTAAGAATATCAGGAGAAATAGCAAACTACTTTATTGAAGAAGACATGTATATTATGCAAAGCTTTGCATGGCCAGGTGCTTCTGGATCAGCAGTGTATGATAGAAAAGGAAAAATAATTGGAGTCGTCTCTGCTGTACAAACAGCTATTTTTAACCCGAGCATACTTCTTGAAAATATAGTCTATGTTACATCAATTAGAAATATATTTGATGATCAAGATCCTAAGTTAAAATAGTAACGATTTATATAAAATCAGCGCTAGAAAAAATCAAACATCATCAACTGTATCAGTTATAAATAGAGAGAGTCTCCATATTTATAAACGTGATATCCTACAGTAAAAAGTCTAACCCAGATATTTTTAAAGAGGGCCGACTAGTTGAGATTAAAAGTAAATATGATCACGAAAAATATGGTGTAATCATAGAAGTATTATCATCAAGCTTTGAAAAACAAGATGACTGGGTAGAGTTTTGCTATATAATATTAACTTCTGACGGTACACTTTGTTATGCATCTGATTCAGCAATCAGTGCAATATAGCAAAATAATGTATATCAATAAATGGCTGCCCCTCGCGGA
>TARA_R110001592_G_scaffold20926_1_pt1 | contig 10637 bp, 7 predicted proteins | sample TARA_R110001592 | Tara Oceans TARA_R110001592 (sample SAMEA4398387) | marine metagenome | biome: Polar Biome; feature: [SRF] surface water layer (ENVO:00010504); material: water (ENVO:00002006), including particulate matter (ENVO:01000060) such as... | depth 5 m | reverse complement strand
AACGCGCGATAAGCTCGACGCCTTTGAACGGGTCATTGATCGTGACGCGATAGCCGCGCTCCGTCCAGAAATCTCTTAAACCATAGATAAACTCACGGCTACAGGTGCGTCCATCAAGGTCGCCAAGCACAATGTCACTGGGCTTTGATTGACCGTCAGTAAGCTTTATAGCCCGCTTGGGCAGCGCGCTGCCGGAGGGCATGGAGTGCAAATTGATATGCCAAAATTGCCCATGATTATAATAGGCATCGTTCAGTGCGGTGCATAACGTGTCATGATACGGGTCATAATAGGTTCTTATGCGGTTCATGATCTCTTGTGCGTCTAGGTTATGCCTATATATAGGTTGGCCTGGCCTTATAATGCGACTGATCAGCCCAATACCGGAATCGGAGCGCACGGACGGTGCAATGGCTCCAAAATGCTCCTCCGGCCATGCGCCACTGAATAAATTCTCATCAATGTCGTTGCGGGCGCGGTTAACGTCGATATAACTGCGCGGAAAATGGGCGCAAAGCAAGGGTGCGCGGTGATCAGGCGCATCACTGAATAACGCATCAACATGCGCGTCCTCAAGACGTTGCAGCGTTTCAAGGGGGCAGTCATATTTGAAATCTTCGGGGTATATATTCCCGCTATGAGGGGAGTCAAAAATAACAGGCAACGCATTTTCAGGCTCGCAATAGGTCAAAATGCCGTCAACGGTGATTTTTTTGCTCATGAACCTGTCTTTTATCGGTGTTCCATATTGTCTTTTACTCTGCCACCTTTTAGGTATAAAGGCTAACAGTAAATATATTACCAAAAAGGCCATAAAAATGTTTGATATACGCGCAATTCGCAAAGAGCCGGAGTTTTTCGATAAGGGATGGAGCAGACGCGGATTATCTGCGCAAACCCCTGCGATCCTTGCCATTGATGAAGATTTACGTGCGGTTCAAACATCGTTGCAGGAATTACAGGCCAAGCGTAATGAGGAATCAAAAAAGATCGGCCAGATTAAAAAGGATGGCGGCGACGCACAGGCTCAAATGGACGCGGTGGCCGCAATCAAAACCGAAATGGGCATTTTAGAGGATAAAGAACGTCAATTGACGGATGATTTGAAAGAAGTCCTCTCTGGCTTGCCGAATATCATGGATGATGACGTGCCCGATGGCGCGGATGAGGATGATAATAAGGAAATCCATAAATGGGGTGAGATTAAATCCCTCAAAGGCCCTGATCACGTTGAAATCGGTGAAGCCCTCGGCATGATGGATTTTGAAACCGCCGCGAAAATGTCCGGTGCGCGCTTTACACTGCTCAGTGGCCCTTTGGCACGGATGGAACGCGCGTTGGCGCAATTCTTCCTTGATACTCATACGGCGGATCATGGCTATATGGAAGTATCACCGCCCTTGCTGGTGCGTGATAATGCACTTTATGGCACAGGGCAGCTGCCGAAATTTGCGGAGGATCAGTTTAGAACGTCTGAAATAAGTAGTGAGCATAGGCAGGCGCAACTTGACGCAATGTTGAAAGATGTTGCGGAACCTGCAGATTCTATTGAAGATACACTAAAGAAAGTTTACGAAATTATTCAGGATTTTCCTGAGCATTATCTCATCCCAACCTCCGAAGTGCCGCTGACCAACATTGTAGCGGGTGAGATTGTTGATGAGGAAAGCTTGCCGCGCCGCTATACCGCCTTCACCCCTTGTTTCAGATCAGAGGCGGGCTCAGCAGGGAAAGACACGCGCGGCATGCTGCGTCAGCACCAATTCTATAAGGTGGAAATGGTGGGCATTACAACGGCTGATAAGTCAGAAGCAGAGCAAGAACGCATGCTGACCTGCGCCGAAGCGGTGCTAAAGAAGTTGGAATTGCCGTTCCGCACTGTGATGTTGTGTTCAGGGGATACGGGCTTTGGCGCGATCAAAACCTATGACATTGAGGTTTGGTTGCCGGGGCAAGAAACATATCGCGAGATTTCAAGCGTATCAAATTGCGGAGATTTTCAGGCGCGCCGTATGAATGCGCGCACCCGCCCCAAAGGTGGAAAAGAAACATCTTTTGTTCATACGTTGAACGGTTCCGGCGTAGCGGTCGGGCGCGCTCTGATTGCGGTGATCGAGAATTATTACGATCCTTCCGATGGCGGCGTGTTTGTGCCCGAAGTCCTCAAGCCCTATATGGGCGGGATCGAGAAGATTGTGAAAGCTTAAATGAAAAAACTGATTGAGCGCATATTTCCTGTCGATGAGTTGATAGAGACCGTAAGGCGTTTTCCACTCTCGGTTATTTGTGCGCTCAGTATGTTTGTGGTGGCGATTTTACTCGTTCATGATGTGATCGATGAAAAAGAGGAACTGATCGCTCGTGTTTTTGCGATTTTGGGCTGCTGTTATCTTTGGTTTGGTATATCCAGACTTATTTCCGAGAGCCATAGCTGGTCGGTGGTTAAATATCTGATTGTTAGCGGTTTTATCGCGGCGTGTGTGGTTGCGCTGTTCGGCTTTTCCGATTTATGGACAATGCATTTAATCTTTGTTGTGCCTGCGTTGCTTTTGGGTCTGATGTTCGCGCCATATTTAACGAGCGGGGATGATCTGTCGTTCTGGTTTTTCAACCGTATGATGTGGTTTGGCGTGATTGTGTCCTATGTGGCTCTGTTCATGTTTGCAGGCGGATTGAGCCTTGCCCTCGTGGCTATTCACACTTTGTTCGAAATTGAGATAAACCAAAAGGTTTATACGGATATCTGGTTGTTTGCCTCCATGGTTTTAGGGCCGCTTTATGCGCTTTCATGGGTGCCTAAGACATTTAAGTTTACTGAGGAAGACTGTAACGATCCGCCCGGTCTGCGCTTTATTGTAAACTGGATTTCCGCGCCGATGGTGTTTGTCTATTTGCTCATTTTATATGCGTATTTCATCAAAATCATTTTTATGTATGAAGTGCCTAACGGTTTGTTGGCCTATATGATTACGGGGTTCGCCGGTGCGGGGATTGTAACATATTTAATGGCGTGGCCGATGCGCGATAGAGGCTCGGTGCAGCTTCGTTTGTTTTATCGTATATTCTTTCCGGCCTTATTGATTCCTGTGGCATTTCATTTTTATGCGATATGGGAACGTGTGAGCGCGTACGGCATTACAGAGCAGCGTTATCTGATCTTACTATCCGCAGGTTGGTTTGCTGTTTTGGTGTTTGGTAACCTGCGTTCCAAAATGCCGATTAAGGCTATTCCTGCGACGCTTTGTGTGTTGCTGGTTTTTGCGTCTTTTGGCCCGTGGGGCGGGGTGCATTTATCGGGCGTAAACCAGTTTTCGCGTCTGGAAAAACTGTTGGTGAAGCATGACCTTTTGCAAGAAGGAGAAATCATCGCAGCGCAGGAAGATATTCCCTTTGATGATCGCCAGAACATGAGTTCGATCATTGATTATTTGTGTCAATCTGGGCGTGATGCAATGCTGGAGCCATGGTTCAATAACGATAACGATAACGATAACGATAATGATAATGATAATGTCGAAAAATGGTCATGTCATGGTGGTTATGATCTGACAGAGCAACTCGGTTTTGATTATATATCACGTTACGATAACCAGCTTCAGCAGCAAGAGCGTTTCTATCTTAATTCTCCCAGTGAGCAATATATGGATATTCGTCCTTATGATTTCATCATCAAGAAAGTGTCTATCTATCAACATTCCGAAAGCGAAGGCACGCTTTGGACACAGAAATGGACCGTGGATAGCGGCGCGCAAATTAAGATGGAATATGAAGGCGGCGTGTTGAAGGTTTTCGACAATCAAAATAAAATAGTTGAGGTGAGCGTTAACGAATATGTGGCTGATAAAGTTAAGTGGGAGCGCAACGATCAAACCTTATTGATAAAAGGCGAGAATGAACATGTGGTGTATCAGTTCTTTTTCTATTCCATAGATGGAAACGTTAAAGGCGAGACGCCGACGGTTGAAGGTATGAACTTCGATTTTCTTTATAGAGCGAAGGATCAGTAGAAGTATGAACATACAAGCCGCCAATAAACGTATTCGTTTGATTATGGATTTGCGTACGCAAGGGATTACAAATACAGACGTGCTCAGCGCGATTGAGCGCGTGCCGCGTGATCATTTTGTACCTGTTTATTCCAAGGATCAGGCATGGGAAAATACCGCGCTGCCTATCGGTTTGGGGCAAACAATAAGCCAGCCTTACGTTGTGGCCTATATGACGCAGGCACTTCAGATATCAGATCGGGATAAGGTCTTGGAAATTGGTACGGGCTGCGGCTATCAGGCCGCGGTTATGGCGTATTTGGCGCGGCGCGTTTACACAATAGAGCGTCATAAGAACCTTTTGAAAGAGGCTGAACAGCGTTTTAACGAGCTTAAAATTCGCAATATTACAGCGATTGCGGCGGATGGTATGAAAGGGTGGCCGACGATTAACGGCATTGACCAAGCGCCCTTTGATAAAATCATTGTCACGGCGGCGGCGCGCGATAAACCACCGCAAGCCTTGATTGATCAAATCAAAGTCGGCGGCATGATGATTATCCCTGTTGGCGGCGCGGGCGAGCAAATGCTCAAGCTCTATAAACGCGAGAGCGAGGACACTTACGCGGTGCGCGATGTCCTGCCTGTGCGTTTTGTGCCACTTTTGCCTGATATTACGGACGAACAAAACGATATGCACGTGGTTGCAAATTCATAATGACCATCCATATATAGATGTGTATCATGGTCGCATGAGCGTTCGTCTTATGTTTCTTATTTTAATGTCTTTTGGCCTTGCTGCGTGCGGCGGGGGTACGCTTGCGCCTGCTATACAGTACGGGCAATCCAGCGGCGCGGGCAGCGCAGGGGTTCATACGGTTGCGTCAGGTGATACATTATATAGTGTTGCCAGCAGATATAAGTTGCCGATGCGCGATATTGCGATTTTGAATAGGATGAAGCCGCCCTTTAAATTATATGAGGGGCAGCGCTTAAAATTACCCCCACCGCAAGAATATAGAGTTCAGCATGGTGATACCTTATATGGCGTGTCGCGGATGTTTGATGTAAATTCATCAGAGGTGGCGCGGATGAATGATATCAGTTCCCCTTATATCTTAAAGCCCGGCCAGCTTTTGCGTCTGCCTAGTGTTGTGCGCAAGGTAAAGGTTGCCTCATCATCGAGCAGCGCGGCTGGTAAAACTGTAGCGCAAAATACTGGCGTTCAATCAGTCTCCGTTCCGGTGGTTGAAAAAACGGCACTGTCCACATCGTCCACGCCGCCACCACCAAATAAGCCATCCCAGCCAGCCATCATCAAGGACGGTGTCCCTGTGCCGCAGGGCAAGCCGCGTTATGAGGCGCCGCAAAAGCCGATCAAGATAACCAAGGTCACAACCAAAACACCCAAACGTTCATCCAGTAAGTTCATGCGCCCGCTTGGCGGGAAAATCATATCGGGTTTCGGCCCTAAGAAAAGCGGCCTGCATAATGATGGTATTAACATTGCGGCTGCGCGCGGAACATCTGTTAAGGCGGCGGAAAACGGCGTGGTGGTTTATGTCGGTAATGCGCTCAAAGGCTCTGGCAACTTGATTTTGCTGCGCCATGAAAATCAATGGATGACGGCTTATGCACATTTGGATAAAATGTCGGTGCGCAAGGGGCAAACAGTACGGCGCGGGTCAGTGATTGGCAAAGTTGGCTCTACGGGGTCTGTATCCACGCCGCAATTGCATTTTGAAGTGCGCCGCGGTACGTCTGCGCTAAACCCTACAAGATATATGGAGTAATAATGTTCGATCTTATTTTTGATGCACTGTCCGCGTGGAACCAAATTGGCCTGTTGATTATGGGGATCGTCTTTTTGTTGATTGGCGGCGCTTTGGCCGGTTACGAAATCTATTGGCTGGCAAAAGCCAAAAGGGTAAAGGGGCGGATTACTGCCGTACGTGTGAAACAGGGGCGGCGCGCAAATACAAGCAGTTCATCACTGCGCAGAAAGCTTGAAAGAGATCGCGATGATGCTGCACGCGAGGATCTCGTTGCAGATGACGATAATGTCGGTGACGATGCGGCCAAGCCTATTGGCGGCCTGTTTATCTTGTTGTTTATCGGCTTGCCGCTGATCTTTTCGGGGATCGGTGTCTATACGGGATATAAATATATAAATCTTGCGAATACAGGTGAGTATGTCGAGGCGACTATTGTTAGAAATGAAAGTAATCATGATAGCGATGGCGGTACGACCTATAATGCTGTTGTCGGGTTTAATGATCTAAACGGACGGTATTGGGAAAATAAAGACGGCATTAGTTACGGGAGTTCTCCGTCATATGAGCAAGGCTCGAAAGTCGGTGTTTATTACAACCCAAGCAATCCCAAAACATTCGCTATTGCTGATTTCTGGCACAATATGGCTTTGGCTTTCATATTGGTTTTTGTTGGTATTGCGTTTATAGGCATCTTTGCACTGGCGGTCATTTATAATAAGCGGCAAGACGTGGATGAGAGTAACGATGAAGAGCAGGGCCCAGGGACAAAGAAGGACAAGCAAAACTTCGCAAACGAGTTGTATTACGCCGTGTTTGAATATCAGGCGCCAAACGGTAATCGTATGGAACATGAGAGCGATATGGGCTCGAATTCGTTACTAAAAAAAGTGCCCGGAAGGCGCGTTACCCTGATGATGTTTCCGAAAAACCCCGAGAAGGTGCGCCGCCCGTCAGTAATATTGTTGATTTTCGGGGTGGTTTTTTTAATCCCCGGTGTGTTTATTCTGAATACCGTTTTTACGACGTTTGAAACCAATTATATGACGGTTGTCTTGGTGCTGGCTGGGTTTGCTTTTCTGGCCTACAAAATCAAGAGCATCTTCAATCGTATTCCTGAAGAAGAATTTAAAAAAGGCTGGGCGGATCTAAAGAAAAATGGTGTGAATGTAACAACAACCAGTGGCGGTAGTTCAAAAAATGCACGTGTTTTGGATGCCTCTGAAATTGCCGCGCGCGTAAAGGTTCAGGCCAAACATACCTATATAGCAGGATATGTTTTACTCCTTATCGCATTGGGATTATCAGGCGGAGCGTATTATACGGGGCTTGATATGGTTGATATGACCCAAAACGGAGTGCCCGCAAAAGGCAAAGTCGTTGATGTTAAAAGCCGTTATTCAAGCTCATCAAGCAGTAGCAGCAGCCGTTATACTTATTACGCGGTTGTTAAGTTCACGGACATGAACGGGCGCGATGTGCGCTTTGAAGATAGCGTTGGTTCTAATCACCCCCTTCATAAAAAAGGTGATAAGGTCGATGTTTTATATAAGCTCGATAATGCCAAGAATGCGATGATTGATCGCGGTCTTTGGAATTGGGGGCTGAGTGGTGGCTTGGCATTTGGAGCTTTGCTCCTTTTATGGATGGGGTTGCACAACCTTATGACAGCACGACGATTTGGTGGTGCGCGCTATCGTAGCCGCATGTAATTTCAGGTGTATTTTTTAAAAGAACGTTGTTTCGCCCTCTTGCCTTTGACGCGATTATCTTTATAGTCGCGGTGTTTATGTTTGGTATTATCAAAAATTAAAAAGTAAAGGAGCATAAAACAATGTTTATTTCAAAAGCTTATGCCGCTGCCGCCGACAATGCAGACGCCCTCGCGGATATCGCAAATGCACCATCTGCAGGAGAGGCTGTGATGTTGAATTTGGGTCTGGTCATTGTTTTGGTCGGTCTGTTTTATGTGTTGCTGATTATGCCCCAGCAAAAACGCTTCAAGGAACATAGCAATATGTTGTCCGACCTTAAAAAAGGTGATCGCGTTGTGACTGGTGGTGGTCTTGTCGGGAAAATCGATAAATTGATTGATGATAAAGAAGTTCTGGTTGATCTTGGTGGTGGCCTCAAAGTAACGGCGCTGCGCTCTATGATTCAGGGGAAAACCGATATCAAGCCGAAGGCTGTGGCGAATGACACACCTGAAAAGACAACCAAGGCATCAAAAGATAAAACGCCAAAAGACAAACCGTCAAAAGACAAAAAATCAAAAGATAATAAAAAAGCATAGATCGTAAGACCCATGATTCAAATTGCCCGCTGGAAAATTTTTCTTATTCTCGCCGTATGTTTTTATGGCATTGCCTATAGTTCACCTAATCTGGTTAGTGAAAAAACACATATCTACATGCAGAGCTTGCCATCAATTTTACCGCACAAGACGGTGAATTTGGGGCTGGATCTACGCGGTGGTGCACATTTGTTGTATCAAGTTGATATGGCCAAGGTGTTTAAAGATCGCGCCGATAGATTCGAAGCTGATTTCAGTGATTTCACCAAAAGAAATAACCTGACGACGAAAAGTATCGCTGTGATTGATAAGGGCGTGCGTATTGAGGCCGGATCACCGGAAGAGGCAAGCACGCTTAAAGCGATGATCCGTAAAAATGACTCACGTTTGATTATCACAACTGATTCTGATGATGTGACGATTACTGTGTCGATGGAGGGTGATTTTGTTACGCAGGTACAAGATCAAATCATCTCACAGGTGATCGAAGTTGTGCGCCGTCGTATTGATGAAATGGGTACGACAGAACCGATTATTCAACGTCAGGGCGATGACCGCGTTGTTATCCAAGTGCCGGGCGCGAGCTCCGAAGAGGTGCGTGAATTGGTTGGTAAAACGGCTAAGCTGGGCTTTCACCTTGTCGGTGCGCAGGGGCGTAAGGGCTTTAGAGATGTCACATGGCCTTATGCCGATGAGCCGGGGCGTACGCTTAATGTAAAGAAGAACGCTATTATTGACGGCGATATGTTGGAAAACGCACAGCCATCGTTCAATCAGGCAGGACAGCCCGTGGTGAGCTTCCGTCTGGATGCGACTGGCTCACGGAAGTTTTGTGATGTAACGCGTAAAAATGTTGGCAAGCCCTTTGCGATTGTCTTGGATGAAGAGGTTATTTCTGCGCCGCGTATTAACGAAGCCATCTGTGGTGGTAGCGGTCAGATTTCAGGTGGCTTTGATGTTAAGGAAGCTAAGAACCTTGCGCTCTTGCTACGAGCAGGGGCGTTGCCTGCAAATCTTGAGGTTGTTGAAGAACGTACAGTCGGGCCGTCTTTGGGCGCTGACTCCGTTGCAGCAGGAAAAATCGCAAGTCTGATTGGTCTTGCTTTTGTTCTTGTCTTTATGTTGGTGGTTTATGGTTTTTTCGGTTTGATGGCAAATATTGCATTGCTTGTGAATATCTCACTCATTCTTGCGATTTTATCCAGCCTTCAAGCCACGCTGACGTTGCCTGGTATTGCGGGAATTGTTTTGACCGTTGGTATGGCGGTGGATGCGAATGTTTTGATATTTGAGCGTATCCGCGAAGAGTTAGACGGTGGGCGTACGGCTGTATCTGCGATTGATGCAGGCTATTCACGCGCAATGTCTACCATTGTTGACTCGAATTTAACCACGCTTATTGCTGCGGCGATCTTATTTACATTAGGGACCGGACCGATTAAGGGCTTTGCCGTGACGATGGGCATCGGTATTATTACATCGTTCTTCTCGGCGATTATGGTGACACGTTTGCTTGTGGTGCTTTGGTTAAAAAGGGCAAAACCCAAGACTGTGCCGATTTAAAAAAGGATTAGGATTATGCGCGGAATAAGACTCATTCCAAATGACAGTAATGTAAACTTTATCGGCCTTCGCATGGCGGCCTTTGTGATTTCAACGATGATTGTTATCGCGTCGATCTTTCTGATCGCCCAAGATGGTTTGAATATGGGGATTGATTTCACAGGCGGTACAGTCATTGAAATTCGTACACCTGAAACGCCGAACCTTGAAAATATGCGTACCTCATTGAATGCTCTGGGTTTGGGGGCTATTTCTATTCAGGAATTCGGGCAGGCTGATGATCTTTTGATCCGTTTACCGGAACAAAAAGAAAGTGAAGCGGAGCATGCAAAAAGAAAGCAGTGCATTGAAACCCATGTTGGTGAAACTGAAAAATGTCCGACGGTGAATGATAAAGCGATTTCATCTGTCAAAAAATCATTGGATGACACGTTCAACGGCGCAGAGATTGATTACCGCCGTATTGAATTCGTGGGGCCGCAGGTTGGGCAAGAGCTTAAACTTAAGGGGCTTTACGCCATCATCTTTTCTTTGTTAGGGATTATGGTTTATATCTGGTTCCGTTTTGAATGGCAGTTCGGTGTCGCGGCTTTGATTGCTCTGGCGCATGATTCAATTGCAACAGTAGGGTTGTTTGCCTACACCCAGATGGAATTCAACCTTTCAACCGTGGCCGCGATTTTGATGATTGCCGGTTACTCTATCAATGACACGGTTATTGTCTTTGACCGTATTCGTGAGAATTTGCGTAAGTTCAAGAAAATGCCTTTGGATGAGCTGTTTAATTTCTCTGTAAACCAGACGCTATCAAGAACCATAATGACATCGTTGACGACCTTGTTGGCGTTGGTGGCACTTTATACCTTTGGCGGGGAAGTTATACGCGGATTTGTGTATGCGCTGATCTTTGGGATTGCCGTTGGTACTTACTCATCGATCTTTGTTGCATCACCGATTTTGTTGATGATGAATATTAAGCGCGGCGTATTGGGAACGGACAGCAAAGATAAGTCTGACCAATCC
>TARA_R110001592_G_scaffold70815_2_pt1 | contig 10638 bp, 9 predicted proteins | sample TARA_R110001592 | Tara Oceans TARA_R110001592 (sample SAMEA4398387) | marine metagenome | biome: Polar Biome; feature: [SRF] surface water layer (ENVO:00010504); material: water (ENVO:00002006), including particulate matter (ENVO:01000060) such as... | depth 5 m | reverse complement strand
GACAGCCACGACGCCATGGCGCGGGTCAAGGACCGCATCAGCATTCCGCTGGCGACCGGCGAGCGGTTCAATTCAATTTACGACTTCCAGGCGCTGTTGACCCGCGAAGGCGTGGACTACGTGCGCATTTCCGCCTGTCTGTGCGGCGGCATCACCGGTGCGCGCAAGATCGCGGCCCTGGCCGAGGCCCACGACGTGCAGGTCATTCCGCACAATCCGCTGTCGCCCGTGTGCCTGTTCGCGGAACTGCAACTGGACGCCGCGATCCCCAACTTCGCCATTCAGGAATATCCCACGGTCGGCGTCGGGTTCGAGGACAAGGGCACGTCGAACGAGCCGGGCACCGAACTGGCCGACAAGGGCGTGGTGACCAACGTGCCCACGTTCAAGGACGGCTTCGTCGACATCCCGACCGCGCCGGGCCTGGGCGTGAAGCTTGCCCCCGGGGCGGCGGAGACCTTCCCGCCGTTCCCGCGCAAGGTCCGCATGCGCCCCCACGCGGACGGCTTCATCGTCGACCAATAGACGATCAATAGACGGGCGGCGCGGACCTTCAGGCCCGCTTGCGGCGCTCTCCGGCAAACCAGGTATTGTTGCTGCGGTGGTCCGCCTCGAACGCACGGATATCATTCGTGAATTCGAGTGTATGGGCCACATGATCGCGGCCGGACAGCAGGTTTTCCCGCCGTTCGGGTTCGATGGCGAAGTCGATCCGGTCCCCGTCGGCAAGCGCGATCGTCTGATGCGTCAGATCGATCGTCATGCGGTTGGTCGCGGGCTCTTCGATCAACGCCGCAATCCGGCCAAGCACCGGGCCCGGCAGGACGATGGCGAGCAGGCCGTTCTTTTCACAGTTGCCGAAAAAGATGCTGGCGAAGCTGGGCGCCAGGACAGCCCGGATGCCGGCCTGCATCAGCCCCCAAACGGCGTGCTCGCGGCTGGAGCCGCATCCGAAATTCTCCCCCGTGACCAGGAAACAGGCATCGCGGTAGGCGGGTTTGTTCAGGACGAAGTCCGGATTGGCGATGCCGTCGCGGAACTGCAGGTCATGAAAGACACCCTCGGCCAGTCCTTCGCGGTCGATCCGTTTCAGGAACTGTTTGGGCATGATCACGTCGGTATCGATGTTCGGCAGCGTCAGGGGCGCCGCGATGCCGGCCACGCGGGTAAAGGGCTCCATCAGGTGTCTCCGTCAAGCAGATCGCGGTAGTCGATCAGGTGTCCAGCGACCGCCGCGGCCGCGACCATGGCGGGGGACATCAAATGCGTCCGGGCGCCCCGTCCCTGGCGGCCTTCGAAGTTGCGGTTGGTCGACGAGGCACAGCGGTCGCCGTCGCCCAGCACGTCGTCGTTCATGGCAAGGCACATGGAACAGCCCGAATCCCGCCATTCGAAGCCCGCGTCGCGGAACACCTTGGCCAGGCCCTCGGCCTCCGCCTGACGGCGAACCTCGCGGGAGCCGGGCACCACGATCGCCCGCACGGACGGAGACACCCGCCGCCCGCGCAGCACAACCGCCGCCGCCCGCAGGTCCTCGATCCGGCTGTTGGTGCAAGAGCCGATGAAGGCCGTATTGATGGCGATGGCGGTCGCCCGCGTTCCCGGCGAAAGCCCCATGTACCGGAGCGCCTGTTCCGCCGCCGCGCGCGCCATGACATCGCCGCCCGATTGCGGATCGGGCACTAGGTCCGCGATGCCCATGCATTGGTCGGGGCTGGTTCCCCATGTCACCAGGGGGCTGATCGCGGCGGCGTCGATCTCGACCTCGCGATCGAACCTAGTGGCCGGGCCGCTGGCGAAGCCCCGCCAAGCGGCGACGGCCGCCGCCCATTCCGCGTCGTCGCCGACCCGGCAGCGCCGCCGGAGATAATCAAAAACCTTCTCGTCGGGCGCGATCAATGCGGCGCGGGCCCCGCATTCGACGGTCATGTTGCACAGGGTCATGCGGCCTTCCAGGGTCAGGTCCCGAACCGCCGCCCCCGCATATTCGATGGCGTAACCGACGCCGCCCGAAGCACCCAGGTCGCGGATGACCGCCATGACGAGGTCCTTCGCCGTGATCCCCGGGGCCGGATCGCCCCGAAAGGTTACGCGCATGTTCTTCATGCGGCGATAGACCAGGGTCTGCGTCGCCAGAACGTGTTCGATCTCCGACGTCCCGATGCCGAACCCGAGCGCGCCAAAGGCCCCGTAGGTCGTCGTATGGCTGTCGCCGCAGGCAACGACCATGCCCGGCTGAACCCGGCCCGTCTCCGGGACGACGACGTGCTCGATCCCCTGGCGGTCGTCGAACAGATCGAAGACCTCGATCCCGTGGCGGGCACAGTTGCGGACCAGGTTTTCGACCTGTAGGCGCGCGTCCGCGTCGGCGATCTCGTCGAGGCTGCCCAGGCGGCGGGTCGGGTTGACGTGGTCGACGACGGCAAGATGGGTATCGGGCCGCCAGACGGGCCGTCCCCGGTCGTGCAGGCCGGAAAACGCCTGGGGGCTGGTGTATTCGTTCATCACATGCAGATCGACGTACAACAGGACCAGCCCGTCGCCGAAGTCTCGCACGATGTGGTTATCGCAAAGCTTGTCGTAGAGAGTCCTTGTCCCTCCGTCGGTGTTACTCATTTCTTCCTCTGCCTAAAGAACGGAAATGCCGAGCCCGTCGATTGCGGCCAGCAGTTTGCGCGCCCCGGTTTCACGCTGTTCGAAATGTTCCTGACGAGCCCGTTCCGGATCGCCCGACGCCAGCGTCTTCACCAGCTTGCGATGGGCCTTGAGCGACGCCGCCTGCGTGCCTTCCGGCCGTGCCCGGTCGGCCACGAAATGGGCACGCTGTGAAAGATCCCGATAGGCATAGCCGACCTTGATCAGCGCCGGGTTGCCGGACAGGTCCAGCAAACGGCGGTGAAAGGCCTCGTCCACTTCGGTCCAGTGATGCATGTCCCCGGCCTTGATGGCGTCCGCCATGGCATCGCAGATCGTGTTCAGGCTGTCGGTCTCGGCGCGGGACGGCCGCCGCTCGGCGATCAGGCCGACGGCCATGACCTCGACCGACGTGACGACCTGATAAAGGTCCCGCAGATTATCCCGCGACAGAAGCTTCACGAAGATTCCCTTGCGCGGAAGGATATCGACAAATCCTTCGGATTTTAGCCGTTGCAGCGCCTCGCGCACGGGCGTGCGGCTAATGTCGAGTTCAAGCGCGATTGATCGTTCGTCCAGCGGCGTGCCTGGGTGGAAGCCGTTGGTGATGATCCGGCGCTTGATCCATTCGTAGGCCGCGTCGCTGCTGAGCAGGGCTGGCGTTTCGGCATCGGGTTTTTCAAGAACGGCCAGCATCGATCGATCCTGTCGGTGGTGTTTGGCGGCCCAGCCGAATGAACGTCGTCATCGGGCCGACTCAACGGTTGAACTCGGATTCAATATCTGCAATATACCTATTGGCATGCCAATTGAAAAGCCAAAATGACGGGCCCCGGGATCACCCCCCCCAGGTTGATCAAAGCCTTGCTATCGGAAGGCGCGAAACCGCCCGCGGAACATCCAACCTACTGACCGCCGCATTTGTCCCTGGATGCGGCGGTATTCTTTTGTCCTGCGGCAGCTAGAGAACTTTCCCCTCGAACGGATGCCAGCCGTCCTTGTGCTCGATCTCGACCACCCACAAATCCGGGTCGCGCTTGATGGCGCGCTGGATGTAGTCGTCGGCCTCTGCCTCCGGCACCGTTTCGCCCTTGAAGGCTTCGAGCCAGCCCAGTTTGCCCTCCATGTCCGTGGCCTGGGTCAGCAGGCGGCAGGTGCCGTCGAGGCGGTTCAATTTCAGGATCAGCGTCCCCGCCCGGTCGTCGCCCCGGCGCACCACCATGGCCGGCACGCCGTCGGCGTTGCAGCGGCGCACATGGGCCATGATCCATACGTCGGATGAGATGCGGTCGCTGGCCATTTCGGTTTCCAGTCCAGGTTCGGGGTTGATAGTATCGCGCATCCATAGGGAAGAGGAACACGCCATGGCCGGTCCGGCCATCAACCTGGAAAACGTCAGCAAAAGCTTCGGCGCCAATAAGGTGCTGCGGGGCATCGACCTCGACGTGCCGGCGGGCGGGTCGCTGGTCGTCATCGGGCCGTCGGGCACGGGCAAGACGGTGTTGCTGAAAACCCTGATCGGCGTCCATGCCCCGGACGGTGGGCGCATCACCATCGACGGCACGGACGTGACCGCCCTCGACACCGGCGAAAAGCGCGCGCTGTACGGCCGGTTCGGCATGCTGTTCCAGAAATCGGGCCTGTTCGACAGCCTGCCGGTCTGGGAAAACGTCGCCTTCCGCCTGTTGCAGCAGGACGGCATGACCCGCCCCGAGGCCCGCGACCGCGCCATCGACAAGCTGGGCCTGGTTGGCCTCGCCCCGGGCGAGGCGGATCTGTTTCCGTCCGAATTGTCCGGCGGCATGCAGAAGCGCGTGGGCATCGCCCGCGCCATGGCGGCGGATCCTGACGTTTTATTGCTGGACGAGCCCACGGCGGGCCTTGATCCCATCATGTCCAACATCATCAACGACCTGATCCTGGAGGTCATGGACAAGACCGGGGCGACGGTAATCTCCGTCAATTCGGACATGCGGGGTGCTGGCCGCACGGCCCAGCGCGCCGCCATGATCTATGACGGGCGCATCATCTGGCATGGCCCCACGGCTGAGATGCGCGACAGCGGCGATCCCTACGTCGATCAGTTCGTCAACAGCCGCGCCGAGGGCCCGATCCCGACCATCGTCGACCCGGCAGCGGTCGCCTGACCAACAACCACCCGGCGGCGGTCGCCTGATCAACAACCACCCGGCAGCGGTCGCTTAACCAAAACGACCCGGCGGCCTAATCGGCTTCCCCGTCCCCCGGCACATGTGACGGCTTGGTCAGGATGAACCAGGCGCCGTAGGCCATGACGGCGGCGGTGAGGGCGACCAGGTATCCCGGCAGGTCGCGGAAAAAGACGATGTAGACGAGGCTCGCCGACATCGCCGTGCAGGCGAAAATCTTGGCCGACACCGGAATGACCCCATAGCGGTCCCACTTGCGCAGCGGCGGGCCGAACAAGCGATGATGGTAGAGCCAATCGTGAAACCGTTTGCTGGACCGCGCGAAACACCATAGCGCGATCAGCATGAACGGCGTCGTCGGCAACACCGGAAGAATGACGCCGACCACCCCCAGAGCGACGAAGCCCCAGCCGAGAACGATCAGCACGGCGTGCCTGGCAGCCCTGGTCACGCGGATTTCCTTTGCGCCCGTTAAGCGGCGGCGGTTCATCTTCGCGGCGACGCGAAGTCGCCGTTATATTACCGATGGCTTAGGTGATTTCCCACTGTTGGCGTAGTACTGTTACATAATTCCGGACGGAGAAGAATTCGGATGACGGGAAGGGATAAAAAACCGGCGCATCTCGCGGATGCCCCCGACACGGCCCTGCTCTCCGGTCTGGACCATCTGGACCAGGGAGTGATCGTCATTGACGCCGATCTGATGGTCCGCGCCGGAAACCGCATCCTTTACGATATCTACGATTTTCCCGCGGGCTTCATCCAGATCGGCATGCCCATGGCCGATGTGTTCCGGTTCCTTGCCCAACGCGGCGACTACGGCCCCGGGGACCCGGACGCGATCACCGAAAACATGCTGGACCTGATCCGCCAGGGCAGGCGGTTCAACACCGAAATCCGACTGAACACCGGGCGGTTCGTCGAAATCCGCCGCTCGCCCCTGCCAGACGGCGGCATGATCGCCGTTACCACCGACGTGACCGACCGTCACGACGCGGCGGAAGCGCTCCGCCAAAGCGAACAGCGGTTCCGCGACATCGCCGAAATCGCCTCGGACTGGTTCTGGGAAATGGATGCGGACCTGCGGTTTTCCTATTTCTCGGACCGCAACCGGGAAATGCTGGGGTTCGACATGGCGTCGATCATCGGCAAGCGGCGCACCGACATCACGCCCGAGAACATCGATGCCCAGAAGTGGCGCGACCACTTGGACGACCTGGAGGCGCGCCGCCCGTTTCAGGACTTCCGCTATGACATCCGCCCCCCTGGCGCCGACATGCGCCACATCTCGATCAGCGGCAAGCCGGTGTTCGGGCCGGATGGGGATTTCCTCGGCTACCGCGGGGTCGGGCGCGACGTGACCCGCGAAAACGCCGCCGAGACGGCGTTGAGGGCGAACGTTTCACTGCTGCAAGCGACCCTGGAGGCGACCGCCGACGGAATCCTTGTGTCGGACCTGGAGCGCCGGATTCAGGCATTCAATCAGCGTTTCATCGAAATGTTCGCCGTGCCCGAAGACCTGATCGCGACAGGCGACGGCTGGAAGGTGCGCGACTGGATCGCCGATCACACGTTGGATCCGGAAACATTTTTCGCCGATGTGGAGCGAATCTTCGCTGAACCGGACAAGGAGTTTCGCACCTCCCTGAGGATGAAGGACGGCCGGGTCATCGAACGCTATACCCGCCCGCAGTACCTGAGCGACGCCATCGTCGGCCGCGTCATCAGTTTCCGCGACACAACCGACCAGATCCGCACGGCCGAGGAACTGCATTCGCAAAAGACCATGCTGGAAACCGTGTTCCGAGACGTCCCCGACGCCATGGTTCTGGTCGACGCGGACCGCCGCATCCGGATGTGCAATCCGGCGTTCACCCGGGTATTCGGTTTCGAGGCCGATGACGTCATCGGCCGCACGGCGGAATTTCTGTACGAAAACGACGAGGTGTACCAACGGGACGGCTGCGCCCGCATTGTCGCGGCGGGGGACACCATCCTGGACCCCTGCATCATCCCCTACAGGCACAAAAACGGCGAGGTCTTTCCCGGCGAGACCGTGGCCTCGTCTCTGCGCGCCAAGAACGGCGACATCATCGGGTTCATCGCCGTCATCCGCGACGTCGGCGCCCGCATCAAGGCGGAAGCCGAACGCCTGGAGGCCCTGGAACAGGCCGAGGACGCCAACCGGGCCAAATCCGCCTTTCTCGCCAACGTCAGCCACGACCTGCGCACCCCCCTGAACGCGGTCCTGGGTTTCGCCGAAATCATCAAGCAGCAGCTTCTGGGCCCCGTCGGTCACCCCAAATACATCGAATATGCCAAGGACATCCGCGATAGCGGCGCCTATCTCCTGGATCTGGTCAACGACCTTCTGGACATTTCCACCATCGAGGCCGGCCAGCGCGCGATCCGCCGCGAATCGATCCGTCTCGCCCCCTTCTTCGCCGAATGCACCAAGGCGGCGACCGCGCGGGTCGCCAACGGCGCGGTCGTCGGCGTGACCATGGACCCGGATATGCCGGCCCTCAAGGCCGACCGCCGGGCCCTGAAACAGGTGATCCTGAACCTGTTGTCGAATTCCCTGAAGTTCACGCCGCCGGAAGGGCGGATCGTCCTGACCGCCCGCCGGGCCAAGGACCGGACCACCTTCAGCGTCGCCGACACGGGCAAGGGTATCCCCAAGGAAAACCTGAAGGACATCACCCAGGCCTTCGAACGGGGACAGTCCAGCGCCTATGCCACGGCCGACGGCACCGGCCTGGGCCTGGCCATCGCGCGGTCCCTGGTCGAACTGCACGGGGGCGAGTTGTCCATCGAGAGCGAGGTCGGCAAAGGCACCGAGGTTTCCTTTTTCATCCCGGACCGGGCCTAGGTCGTGAACTCATACTCCTTGGCGCGGCGGCGTTTTTTTGGCAGAACACGGGGCTGCCCATTTTTCTGAACCGGAGCATTTCCACCCATGACCGACCCCACGCCCCCCGCGGCCGTTGACGGCGCCCCTTCCGCCGAACCGGACGCGGACGGCCCCCGCGACTTCATCCGTGACATCATCCGGGACGACCTGGCGGCGGGGCGGGCCAAGGGCGTGGTTACGCGGTTTCCGCCGGAACCCAACGGTTATCTGCACATCGGCCATGCCAAGTCGATCTGCCTGAATTTCGGGGTCGCCCAGGAATTCGGCGGGGTGTGCAACCTGCGCTTCGACGACACCAACCCGGCCAAGGAAGAACAGGAATTCATCGACGCCATCATGGCCGACGTGCGCTGGCTGGGCTTCGATTGGGGCGACAACCTGTTCCATGCCTCGGATTATTTCGAACAGCTTTACCTTTGGGCCGAGCACCTGATCGAAAATGGGCTGGCCTACGTGGACGACCTGACGGCCGATGAAATCCGCGAACACCGCGGCACCCTGACCGAACCCGGGAAGCCGAGCCCCTGGCGCGACCGGCCCGTGGACGAGAACCTGGACCAGTTCCGCCGCATGCGGGCGGGCGAATTCGCCGACGGCGCCAAGGTCCTGCGCGCGAAGATCGACATGGCCCACGGCAACATGAACATGCGCGATCCGGTGCTGTACCGCATCATCCGCAAACCGCATCCGCGCACGGGCGACGCCTGGTGCATCTATCCGACCTATGACTACGCCCACGGGCAGTCGGACGCGCTGGAGCATGTGACCCATTCACTGTGCACGCTGGAATTCGAGGGCCACCGGCCGCTCTACGACTGGCTGGTCGAGAACCTGCCCGTGCCCTCGCGCCCCCGGCAGTATGAATTTTCGCGCCTGAACCTGGGCTACACGGTGCTGTCCAAGCGCCGCCTGACGCAACTGGTGACCGAGGGCCATGTGTCCGGCTGGGACGATCCCCGCATGCCGACGCTGACCGGCCTGCGCCGGCGCGGCATTCCGCCCGAGACGATCCGAGACTTCGTGGCGCGCCTGGGCGTGACCAAGCAGGACAGCGTGGTCGAATTCTCGTTGTTCGAACACTGCGTGCGCGAGCACCTGAACAAGGCGGCCGAACGCCGCATGGCCGTCCTGCGGCCGCTCAAGGTGGTGATCGAGAATTGGCCCGAGGACAAGGTCGACGAATTGACGGCCATCGACAACCCGGAGGACCCGGACGGCGGCAGCCATACGGTGCCGTTCACCCGCGAGATTTATATCGAGCAGGACGACTTCATGGAGGACCCGCCCAAGAAGTTCTTCCGACTGGGTCCCGGCCGCGAAGTGCGGCTGCGTTACGCCTATTTCATCACCTGCACGGACGTGATCAAGGACGCCCAGGGCAACGTGATCGAACTGCGCGCGACCTACGACCCCGAAACCCGGGGCGGCGACGCGCCCGACGGACGCAAGGTCAAGGGCACGCTGCATTGGGTGTCGGCAGACCATGCCGTGAAGGCCCAGGTGCGGCTCTACGACCATCTTTTCCGGGAAGAAGCCCCCGGGTCCGGCGGCCGCGACTATCTGGAAGACCTCAACCCCGCCTCCCTGGAAGTGATCCAGGACGCCATGCTGGAACCGTCGCTGGCGAACTGGCCGGTCGGCAAGACGTTACAGTTCGAACGCCTGGGATATTTCTGCGCCGACCGGGACGGCACGGCGGACGCCCCCGTGTTCAACCGCACCATGACGCTGCGCGACACCTGGGCCAAGGTCCAGAAACAGGGATAGACCGCCGATGAACACGCCCGCGAAGCCGAAGGCCCATTGGTATTTCGATTACATCTCGCCCTATGCCTATCTGCAATTCCATCAGATGGACCGCTTCCGCGACCGCCTGGACATCCGGTTGGAGCCGGTGCTGTTCGCGGGGCTTCTCAACGCCTGGGGCCAATTGGGGCCGGCGGAAATCCCCCAGAAACGCATCGCGACCTACAAATTCTGTACCTGGCAGGCCGGGCGCATGGGGTTGCCGTTCCGCACGCCGCCGACCCATCCCTACAATCCGTTGGCGACCCTGCGCCTGACCCTGGCGCGGGGGGCCAACGCCGCCGACGTGGACAAGATCTTCGACGCCATCTGGGGCCGGGGGCTGGACGTCGCCGACGCAGCCGTGTTCGCGGAATTGAAGGCGTCCCTCGGCCCCGCCACCGGCGGGGAACTGGACGATCAGGCCGCCAAGCAGGCGCTCAAGCAGAACACCGACGCCGCCGTGGCCAAAGGCGTGTACGGCGTGCCGACCTTCGCCGTCGAGGACGCCACCGCCGAGGGCGGCTGGCGCCTGTTCTGGGGCTTCGACGCCGGCGACTGGATGCTCGACTGGCTCGACCACCCGGACATGTTCGCCCAGCCCGCGATGCAGGCCGCCGACGATTGCCAGGTCGGCGCCCGCCGCCGCCGGCCCGAGGAAAAAACCGAACAAGCCTAGACAACCAACCACAAGGAACATCCGTCATGCGCCGCCTGCCCGCCGTCACCAAGGAAACCATGAAGCCGGAACAGCTCGACCTGTTCGGCAAGATCACCTCCGGCCCCCGGTCCAAGGGCCGCAACGCCATGGATTTCATGGACCGGGACGGCGGCTTGATCGGCCCGTTCAACGCCTATCTCTACACGCCCAAGATCGGCGACGCGGCGCAGACCCTGGCCGGGCTGCTGCGGTTCGACTCCATGCTGCCGGGCGACCTGCGCGAGATCGCCATCTGCGCCGTGGGCCAGCACTGGCAGGCCGATTACGAGTTCTACGCCCATGCCAAGGTGGCGCGGAACGAAGGCGTCGACGAGGCCACCATCGAGGCCCTGCGCCAGGGCAAGCCGCCCGCCGACCCCAAGCACGCCGCCATCGCCGGCTTCGTCTGGGAAATGCTGGCCGAACGCAAGGTGTCC